>Ga0224510_10001180_pt1 | contig 17707 bp, 16 predicted proteins | sample SF_May12_sed_USG_FD_170161 | JGI IMG/M metagenome (GOLD analysis project Ga0224510, IMG submission 170161) | Sediment microbial communities from San Francisco Bay, California, United States - SF_May12_sed_USGS_4_1 | ecosystem: Environmental > Aquatic > Marine > Sediment | place: USA: California... | reverse complement strand
ACCAGGGCAGCGGCATCATGCTTAAATTCTGTCGTAAAGGTTCGACGCTGTTTTTTCATGGAACACCTCGTTCAGGGTGGCAATTTTACCACCTAAAATGGTGTCCGGTTTTATTAGACCACTACAGCTTCACCTTCCTCTTGTTCATTCTTGGCAAGCCAGCGTAGATAAAGTTCCATCTGGCCTTTGTGCTCCGCTTTTAAATGACCCGTTTTCAGCTCTATGGCAACCAAACGCTCAAAGAGTTGAGATTCGATACGATCCTGCAACTGACGGGTTGACCAACGTTCCAGGCGACACATTTCCACGTAATATTCGCGCCTCAGGGGATCATCCAGCGCAATAATCTGCCGCAGGTGCGTCCAACTCAATTGTGCACTCAGTGCGTGCACAATTTGCTCGTCAGGAAAATATTGCGCAAATTGCAGACAATAGTGGAGCTGCCGCTTGCTCCATCCTCTGCCATACATTTCAGTCAGGCGTGCCGACAGGGAGGTGACCACCTGTTTGCCATAATCTGCACGTTCACCCTGCAGGATTTCATGATCCAGCCGTTGGCCTATCCCCCATCAATTCCCTATTTACCGCGGCGGCTGCACGCTGTTTCGCAGCGTCAATAAGCTGCCTTACTTCGCTAAAAAGCAACTGACTGGCATCAGCCATTAGTGATCTCCTTTTTCAAGCCAAAGTCCCTGTTGTTGGTGACGCTAACATCGTTGAATTCACCCCGAACACCCAGCGATCCCGCGCTCCCGTAGCGCTACTCATCCCCACCTCCCCCCAGCAGCCAACTGACGCCGATCACCGCCAGCACCACGCCAAGCAGGCTGGGGCATGATTTTGGTTGGCTGAGTTTGCCGGACGCGGGAGGCGCCAGCGTGATGGCGCCGATGATGAAGGCAATGACGGTCAGTACAGTGCTGCCGGTGGCATGGGCAATCCAGCCGCACAGCCAGAGCAGCAGTATGAATTTGATGAGGCTCCACATATTGTTCCCCCCGCTGGAAATAACCCGTTATGACTGCGCGACGACTGTTTGACTGGCGCTCGCGATGTATGGACAGAGTGCTGGCACGATCCAACCTCCTGTCAGTGGCAGCCGGCCCTCACGATCCGCAAACGTCCTTGTTTGGGCAAGGGGGAGCTTCGACTATACCAAAGGTGGGGAAATAACAAAACGCGGGGAAGATGACGCCAAACGGGACAGATGGGAGATGGTAATCACCACCTCCCGCGCGCCGGTTCGTCTTTAGGATGGCATTACGGAGTTGGTGGCAGAGCTGGCAACATGCGCCGATAAACGCTGCGATGCCTCATCGCGAATTTCTGCCAACGCATCAATGGCGCGTGCAGTGTGATCCACGCCTGCAACAATAAACCGGCCAGTGCTGGCCACGCCATCGGCGTCATAAAATGCACCCTTGCCTGATGCGAGCAATTTTTGCCCTGTAAAACGCTGTCCCTTGATAAACAGTTGTTCGAGAAATTGTGCCTGGGCTTCGCGATTGAACTGTGTCCAGTGTTCCTTGCCACGCAGCACTTCTTTTTCCCAGTTGTAGGCGTCTTCGATAAACCATTGAGCACCGATGGCGTCGCTGGCATATCTCGCGCCGCAATGCTGGTATTGCCAAACGTGAGTGCACTCATGCACCAGCAATGCTGGCTCGTGGCTGACATCGCGGTTTTTCAGATAAATGGTATTTCCCAGCGCAAATGGCCGAGGATTTAATCCAAACAAGCCCGCCTTGCCCTGCACCAGACGAATGCTGTAGTACGCCAGTGACGAGTGAAACACACGGCGCAGTAATTTGATTTCGTCGTCAGTCAGTTTGCGCTCTCTGTTTTCGAACAAGGTCGCCGATTGCAGCAGGGCAAGCAGCTTGCCGCCAATAATGATGAACGCACCGGCAATCGATGAAACAACATCAATCCAGCCGCGCAAGATCAGCGCCCGATCTATACCAACAATGCCGCCAATGTTTTTGATCACGCCGGAAATTGCGCCACCAACAATTCCCAATGCCCCTTTGACAACGGCAGCGATCACGTCACAACTGTCGGACACCAAACCCGCCAGCCAATTCAGCACCGGACCAACCACCGAAACGCGCGCGAACCATGAATCCGCCTTGTCTTCAACAACATTGCCCAGCGTTTCAAAAATGTCTGACACCACCTCAGCAACAGCATTGATACCTTGTTCGACCGAATCACCCATTGCATTTGCTGCGTCACTCAATCGACTCATAAACCGCACCTTACCCATCATTCAAGTATCACCATCCCGTAAACAGCGGGAGCGTATGATGTCACTGCTGTCTTACTCACGCAATCCTGCCCATTCGGGCTATGCCAAACCAAAGATTGACACCCAACAGAATAAAACTCGGCACTTGTGTCGTTCATCACAAACACGTATCACGCCTCGCCAGCAAGATTGATGGCGAAAAACTACCAGTATTCGGGTTTTAGCCACCAAGCGACATTTGCTTTACCAAATTGACCACTGTTTATTATTTAAACAGTACATAGTCGCCGGCAAGCGATGCAAAATCTTGACTGACAATTTCAAGGTAAAAACGACACATCCCCCTAACCGCCCCCCCAATCTCATCCCAATTTGGTGCCCACTACTGCGCAAAACCGCAGCTAGACTTGAAAACATCCATCGCTGGAATGTGATCGTGTTCCCGATGCATCAGGACTCGGATCAAATTATGGCTATGTTGCTGAAAATTAGTGCCCTTCTTGGCTAAAGGTCACAACCATCATGACGCTAACCAGTGAGGTTTTTGCCATACTCAGAGTGCGGCCGTCTTTATTGATCGGTGACGACGAACCAGGTAGTGAGCAGAAAAAATTAAAAATTGCGGGGAACAAAAACGGGCACAGACAGTGCTAACCAATTCCGTTACCAATTTCCAACCTTTCGATCTATAGGCAACACAAGCGAGGCGACTATGAATGGCATTTTCAAAACGGGGATAGTTCTTTCAGTAATTCTGATGACAGGCTGTTCGGCCAAAATTGGCGGTGTGGTGAAGCTGGTTGATGCTGATTCCATGCCCATTACCAGCGAAGCACCTGACAACATTGTGGTGAATATGATCAACACCACCGCCCCTTTGGAGCAGGCGTCGCACTCGGTGAAAACGAATGAAAAAGGCGAGTTTATCTCTGAAAAGGACAAAGTCCTGCCAGGCATTTACAAAGTAGAAACACAGCGCATTGGCTACAGCACCACCACCCAGACTATCGAGGTGGGTAAATTTGGTACCACGAAAGTCGAGCTTTTCCTGCGCAAAATCAAAACCAGTCAAAGCAAGACCATTCAAAGCAATAAATCTGACTCGGACAAAATCGTCAACCCAGGCGAAGTCAACATTCAGCCTCCAAGCATGTAACGAATTGACCATCAGATCGGTATAGTTCTATTAGGGAGCAACCTCTATGCACGCCTCGTTTATTAAACTCGTTTTGTCGGCTCTATTGGTGATACTTCTACAGGCCTGCTCGTCCGGGCCTGAAGAAGTTGTCGTGCACGTTAACACTCAAGTCAACGGTGTGAATGCCGCAGACGCCAAAGTCATCATTGATGGTAAGGAAATGGGTGTGACAGATGCCACGGGTAGCTACACAACCAAGTTGATGATCAATCGTATGACCACGGTTGAAGTCAAAGTAGAAAAAGAAATGCCTGGGCACACATCAGCACCCTGGCAAAGCAGCGCAGTATTCGGTGAAGACGCTCCGAATGAAATGCGGTTTGCCGCCAGCATCAAGGCCGTACCTTTCTTTACCATCAAAGTTACTGATGGTGACGCCTTGATTAAAGATGCGGACGTCATTTTGGGCAACGATACCATTGGCAAATCGGATGAATCTGGCTCACTGAAACACGATTTGGCCTCATCAGATAAACAGACACTTGAGTTAAAAGTCAGTAAATTTGGCCATGCTCCATGGCAACAAAAGGTCGAAGTTTCTCCTGGTGATGAAATTACCGCTGACATCCCAATGCTGCTGTCAATGCGGGTCACTGCACTGAGCGAAGCCTACGGTGACACCATTAATTTGTCCGGTTTGAAAGTATTGCTGGATGGTAAAGCGATTGGCACCACTGACAAAAAAGGTGAAGTCCGCCTGAACCGCAAGGGAACCAAAGGCCAAAAAGGTACACTGGAAATACTGGCACCGGGCTACTTGCCAGCAAAATTCAGCCAGAAAGTCGACCTGGAAGGCTCTGTTCAGGTTAGCCGCTATTTCTATTCCAAGTCATCCGAACCAGTTCGAGTCGCATTTTTCAGATTTGCGAGCAATACCGCTGGTGAAGACATCGGTGACATTCCTGCAAAATTCCAAACCGCCTTTGAAAGCCAGATTAAATCCAGAGCGGGATTTACCATCGTCGACAATGACAAGATGATGACAGTTTTCAAAAAATCCAAACTTTCACCAGATAAAGTGAAAGAAAAAGGCTGGGCAAAAACTGAGTTACGCAAACTGGTTGATGTCTTGGTTTTTGGTAGCGTCAGCAAGGATATGAAAGGCAATTTCACCACCGAGGTTAACTTCTACTCTGCGGATGGTGGTGTATTGTTTAGCCAAATTGCAACTGCATCCAACAGCGGCAAAATCGACCGCGCTGCCAAAGAAATTGGCGTAACACTGGAACAAAGCTACCCATTCTCCGGCATGTTGGTCGCCAAAGACGACAAAGATTACATGATCAACATGGGTAACGATAACTTCTATGTTAACCGTGGCGATCAGTTTACTGCCATGATTCCTTCCTTTGATAACAAAGGAAAAATAAAATCTTTCAAAGAAGTTGGGACTCTGAAAGTCGTAAGCGCTAAAAACAAGGAATCCACCACATCTCTTGAGCAATTAGATCAAGGCGCAACCCTGGAGGCAGGTGCCAAAGTCGTTCGTAAGAACTCATTGAGTAGCGAAGGACAACAATTTGCGACAGTTTTGATCAAGAGCGAAACACGTGGTGAAATTAAACCAGTTGGCGGGGTAAACGTTTATCTGGATGGAAAATGGATTGGTACTACCAACGAGTCAGGTAAAACAAAGATTTCACTGATTCTGAAAAAGAAATATGCCCTTTCACTGTACAAGCATGGGTTTTCACAAACCAACGTTGCTCTGGAAGTTAAAACCAGCGGTGAGTTGAAAGAATTCACCCTGGACTCCTACAACGCATTGCTGAAGGTAGACAGCACACCCTCTGGAGCAGCAGTGTTTGTGGATGAAGTTAACGTGGGCACCACGCCGATGCTGGATGAGGTTCCTGTATCCAGCGGTTTCCACACCATTCGCATATCTGCGGGCGGCAATTACCGTGACTGGGAAGAGGTGTTTGAGTTTTCCACTGATGAAGTTAATTGGACGGGTGAAAACGTCATCAAGCTCTATCCTGATTTTCTGAAACAGGGACAGCAGGCATTGACAAGAAATGATGTCGATGGCGCCATCAACCTGTTCAGCCAAGCCCCCAAGGATCATCCAGATTACGCGGATATCCATTTGACATTGGGTAATGTTTATCTGGACACCAAAAACGACCCAACCAATGCGGTTGCAGAGTTCGAAAAAGTCTTGGCCATTCCAGAAATTCGTGAGCTGGTGTTTAAACAATATGCAGTTGCCTACACCAACATTGGCCACGCATACCATGTCAAAGCCGATAGCGTGTTGCATACCGACAAAAAAGAGGCTGCAACCAACTTGAGCAAAGCAATTCAAATCCTGGATAAAGCCAGAGAAAATGCCCGCTTCTTCCCCAGCGAGCATTACGATGAGGCCATCCACGATACGTACTACTACATTGCCTTGTCTTATCACAAACTCTATCAGCTGACGAACAATGCAGCCCTGCTGAACAAAACAGAGCTGGCCTGGCGTGACTACATGGACTTTTTCCCTGAATCACTTCAGAACAAACAGCAATATGTAGTTAGTCGTCAGTCCGCAGAGCGGTTCATGGAGCAATTGAAAGCGCAATAAGCTGAAGGACCTCATGAATGCGTAACTTGACGTACTTAACGTTGATGACATTAGCCGTGCAAGGCTGTGGTGTGGTTCCAGTTAACCACACTACAGCAGATACGGCAGAGACTCCTGCGTTGCCGAGTGCAACGCAGGCTCCTCAATCATCACGACAATCGATAGACACTGTTGCAGCCAATGTACAAGCACCAGAGAATACTTCAGCACCGTCAGTTCCTAGCTGGGAAGTAGATGGTGAGCCCATCATTGCTGAAACTATCATGATTAATGACGAAGCAATCGATTTCAACCACTCCAATCCCACCTGGAGTCCCAATGGAGAGTTGCTTGCCATTGAACGTCACGACGAGAAAAACCGTGAAATCCAGATTTTGAGCAAAGACGGAAATCCGGTGAAGACCGTCAAGTTTGAGAATGAATCAGCAGATGAAAGCGATGTGGATTTGAGTCTGTTGCTACCAGGATTTGTGGACAAAATACGCTATAGCGCCAGCATCTCATGGGCTCCGGATAGCAATAATTTTGTCTACATGAGCAATGGTGAAGACAGCAACTACGACATATATGCCAGCAGCATGAGTCAAACCGAATCCAAGCGCATCACCGATGATCCTGAAAAGGACGGTCATGCGGTTTGGTCGCCAAAAGGCAACGAAATTGCGTTCATCTCAGGTCGACAAGGCAGTGCCGGCATCTATCTACACGATATAACCAGCCAACAGGTTTCATCCTTAACCACAGGAACAGACTCCTATCTGTACCCGGAATGGTCGCCAAATGGAACCGCATTGGCGGTCATCTACGGCACAAACGAAAATCATGACATTTACATTGTCTCCACCATTCCTGGGGCCGATGGCAGCATTACCTCTACTCACTTGGTCACCTGGGGATATGATGATTTGCGTCCGGTATGGTCACCTGACGGTTCAAAAATCGCTTTTTATTCCAACTACAATCAGGAAGGCGATACCAAAAAATGGGCGCTGATGGTTATTGATGCCAAAGCCGGCCCCTATAGTGATGAAAGCCAGCTTTCATCCTACGTGATTGCTGAAAATGTCATTCCCGACTTGAACCGCGGACCTGCATGGATGCCTGACAGTCAGCATCTTGTCTACGTTCGTAACGATAAGGATGAGTTTAATCCCATCGAAGTGGTAAACATCAGAAGCAAAACAGTCTCTCGACTGCAAACCAATACCAAAATGAACTCAGACATCAACATTAGCAGCAAACAAGTAATTGCATTTCGAGCACAGGTAGATCAATGGGATCAAATATTCATCAGCACCATTCCGGAAAAAGGTGATACCAACCCTTCACCAGAGGAACAACTATGAAATTATTACCAATTGCCTTGGTTGTCGCATCCGTCGCTGGGTGGCCACTTCAAGCCAGCGCGGAAGACGCATTAAAATCCGCCATGCAAAGCTACGAAAAAAAGCTCTACAGCGATGCTTCAGTCACTCTGCTGCCACTTATCAATAAAGAAACAGCAGACAGACAGTCCACCGCTGCCCTCACCTTGGGCATGAGTTTGAAAAAACTTTACTTGCTGTACAGCGATTTCTACACGGAGGCACTGGCGACAGATCGCGAGTACCTCACGGAAATGAACAAAAAGACCAACGGCAAGAAAGCAAGCTCCATGGCCGAGCTATACCTGGCCGAACTGGACTTACTGGAAGGAAAATTCGACAAAGCCAAATCATCGCTGGAATCATTCAACAAACAGAAAAAGATTCCGACGATAGATCAGGAAATGAGTGCTGTCTTTCTTGGCTATGCACTGCATAAAAGTAAAAATGCCGATGGCGGTAACAAAGTCTGGAAAAATGCCAAAATTACATCGGTAGAGGCTGAATCCACCCTGGCCGTTTTTAAACATCGCCTTGGCCTGCTGAAGACAGTAGACACAACAAAGTTCGCTGCTGCACTGCAAAAGAACAGCAGCGATGCCAAGCATCAGGGAAGACTCGTATCCAATCTTATTTACCTGTATTTGGTCCAGGGTAAAACAAATGAAGCAATTCAGTTGGCATTGTCTGAGAAAGTAACCTCTCCAGCAGGGACTGACTCAAGCAACCCAGAGCGCACCATCACATTTTACTCACCAGATTTGATTGGCAACATTGCAGAGGTATTCAAAGTTGCCAGCATTCACTATCTCGGTATGGCAGCCAATAATGGAAAATATGCAACGATTGCTGCCTTCCATTTGACTGACATTGGAATTATGAGTCGCGACCAAAAACTGGCAAAAACCTGGTCAGCCAAGGTCAATTCGGCCAACCTGCCACCCGCGTTAAAAGGTGTATGGGCAGTTAAGATAGCCGCATTGAAGGTCAGTGAAGGAAAACAAAAGGAAGTGCTTGCCTCTTGGAAAGAGAGCATGAACTCTATTTCTGATCCCTTGTTGGGTGCAGAAATAGTATCAACCTGCATGGCCGTTTCCGACAATTGCAAGAGCATCATAGACGATATGGACGTCACCAAGCTGGCCCTGACCAGAGCCTATTCGCCTTTGTATGCAGCCATAGGCAGACTCCACCTGAGCAATAATGACTTGGGCGTTGCCGTCGCACTGCTTGAATTGGCGCGGGATAAAAGCAATAAAAACAAGATTGGTCAAAACGACCCGATCTTGTTAGCAGATTTGGCAGAAGTAAATAGAAAAAGTAAGGCTTACTGGGAGCATTTGGAAATATATTTTGAAATGAGTCAGCAGTTTCCCGCTGTACGCCAGATACAGGAAGCTGTGCAAAGCATCTACTCTATCCAGCAGAAAAGCGCTGGTGACGTTAAAATCTTTTAATTTGAATTTGGTGTAACGGAGAAAATTACATGAAACTCACAACGTTAAATCCAATTGTTTTATTGCTAACCGCGGCACTGGCTTCTGCCCCTGCCCTGGCTGGCAAGGACAATACCCTAAGCTATGGCGAATACGGACGAGCAGCAACGTTGGATCCGATCACCAGTAATGACATGGTATCGATGCGCATATCCGAGCTACTGTTCAACGGCCTGGTTGGTATCAACGAAAAACAGGAAATCGTGCCTGAGTTGGCCGAAAAATGGGACTCTGATGCCGAAGGTAAACAGTATACATTTTTCCTGAGAAAAGATGTTTATTGGCATCCCAAGACGGGTGAAGAACAGCAGCTCATGACTGCAGATGACATAGTATTCACCTACAAAATCATGATGCATCCGAAAACATTAACTCCGCTGAAAGTACGTTATGAATTTATCGACAATGTCGAAAAAGTGGACGATTTCACGGTTAAGTTTATCCTGAAGCGCCCCATCCTGAACGCTCTGGGTAAATTCACCTTTAAAATCATTCCTCGCCACGGCCCAGCCAATCCTGTATTCCTGAGCCGCGAAGATAGTTTTGCCCAAAACCCGATCGGTACCGGCCCCTATATGCTGGAAAAAGTAGGTAACGACAAAGAAGTAGTGATGGTCGCCAATCCAAAATACTTCCGTGGCGCACCAAAAATTTCCCGGTTCGTAGCCAAGCCTTTTGCTGACCAGAACATCATGAACCAGGCACTCACCTTCAACGCAATCGACATGGTGGTTTTGGTCAACCCACGCCACATTCCCGAATTGCAAGGTGACAAACGGTTTGTATTGCAGCCTTATAATGCACTGTCGTATTCATTCTTTGGCTACAACATGCGCAACCCATTGCTGGCTGACAAGCGCGTCCGTCAAGCCTTCACTGTTGCCATTAACCGCGAAGAAATGCTGAAGTCATTCTTCAACAACCAGGGTACCGTTATTTCTGGTCCGTTTGCTCCAGGCAGCTGGGCATACAATCTGGATGTCAAACCACAAAAATACGATGTCAACAAAGCCAAAGAACTGTTGGCCGAAGCTGGCTTCGTTAAAGGCCCAAGTGGTTACCTGGAAAAAGATGGCAAACCGCTGGAGCTGACACTGCGCGTGCCAATTGCCAAGGAAAGTGAAGCTGTAAAACGCGTTGTATTGGCCTTCACCAATTATCTGAAGAAAGTCGATGTGGGTGTCAAAGTTGAATTCCTGGAATGGCAAGCATGGAAAGAAGCCGTATTCCTGAATCACGACTTCGACATCGTATTTGCTTCTTGGGTATTTGACGATTCCGCTGACATTTCATCACTGTTCCACTCTGCTGAAATTGGTGATTGGAAAAACAACTTTGGCGCGTTCAAAGATGACAAGGTCGACAGTCTGATTGTAGAAAGCAAGCTGACGATGGATCACGAAAAACGTCGCAGCATCTACCGCAAGCTGCACTCCATACTGGCGGACGAAGCACCCTACACCTATCTGTGGACTCTGACCAATTATGCGGCATACCACAAAGACGTACGTAAGGTTTCTATCCACCCGTACAAGTTCTTCTCGTATGCTGACCAGTGGTTCTTGTCCACTCAGCCATAAGCTGGGCTGTATAAATACGACCCTACGATAGGAAATAGCTGTGGATAATAGCAACGTTAAACTCAACGTGATGAAAGCGAGGACCACGAAAGTGGTTCTCGCTCTAAGCAAGGAACTCTCCATGACGCTTGCGCTGTTGTTCGGCGTCAGCGTTCTTGTGTATACCTTGTTGTATTTCTCGCCAGGGGATCCTTTTTCAAGTTTCTCATCTGGCGAAACCTTAGGCACTGATGCTGCGGAAAGTACTGGCGAAAAATCCGTCTGGGTAACGCACTATCTTCATTGGCTATCCAGCATCATCACTGGTGACTTTGGAACCTCCATACGCTCGGGTGAGCCTGTATTGCCCGCCGTATTGCAGGTAACACTTAACACACTCAACCTGATGTTTTTTGCCATACTGATCACTCTGGCGATTGCACTACCCATCGGAATTATCAATGCGCTGCGCAATGCTTCGGTTTTTTCATCGGCTTCAACATTGGTTGCCTACGTTATGTCATCGCTACCTGTCTTTTGGCTGGGTTATATTGCGGTGTACATTTCAACAAAATATTTTGAGTATTTTCCACTTTCTTCATCGTTTTCAGATTCCGGTGGCATTGATTGGCTGAAGTTTTTCTTCCCTGTCGTGGTTCTTGGGTTGGGTTCCGGTCTCATCAGTGAAATCATCCGCTTCGTGAGAATGGAAGTAGCCAGGGTGATGGATGAGGAATATATCCGCACTGCTCGCGCCAAAGGTGCATCGGTGTGGCTACATGCCTACAAGGAAGCCCTGGTATTGCCTGTCTCTGAAATTGTGGCCAGCAAAATCCCCTTCTTCCTGGGAGGTGCAATCATTGTTGAGCAAATTTTCAACTGGCAAGGTGTTGGCCGCATGGCTTGGCAAGCAGCTCAAGACCGGGATTTTCCAGTCATTCTTTGCATCACCCTGGTCGCAGCATTGATTGTCCGTGGTGGAAGCTTATTGCAACGCGTTATTTATATCCTCATCAATCCGCGTGCCTCACAGGAAAATAAATAAGTTATGAAAACTAAGTATCTGCATAAACCGTTGTCACAAACCAACGCGAAGAGCCGATCTTTTTTTAAAAAAGCGAGTACGCGTGATCTGTTGTATATCGGCTATGGCTCTCTGGTTGTGTTACTGGTGCTATTGTCATACCTGGCCGGAGCTTTCTCCTGGCTGCCGCATGACCCCGATGAAATGAATCTCGACTTGATGATGGCCGACCCCTTTGTTGCCGGTCATTTATTGGGCACAGATTTCATGGGACGTGACTTGTTTTCACGTCTGGTGTTGGGAATACAGGCCTATTTTATACCGGGACTGATGGCGATTGTTATCGCGCTGTCACTGGGCACATTCCTTGGCGTGCTGGCCGGTTATGAAGGTGGGAAAGTTGACCGTGCTGCAACCTACATCAACAACCTGCTGGATTCCATTCCTCGCATGGTTTTGATTCTTCTGGTGGTTGCCCTGTTCAAACCTGATGTGTACTACATCATGTTTGTGGTAGGCGTTACTGCAGCACCGGTCGTGGCACTGCAGATAAAAAACAAAATCATCTATTTGAAACAAAAAAACTTCATCGAGTCAGCCATTGCCATCGGTTTGCCAAAGCCAACCATTATCTTTAAACACATACTCTGGCATAACTGTCGTTCGATTCTGATCATTCAGGCCAGCTTGTGTATGGCTGAGGCCATTCTGATCGAAACCAGTCTGAGCTATCTTGGATTTGGTGTGCAGGAACCCATCCCCTCCTGGGGCAACATGGTGCAGGCAGGTGCAAACTACCTGATGCAAGGTCATCTATGGCCTTCCACCGCACCGGCACTGGCTATTTTGTTCACCATCCTCGGCTTCTATTTATTAGCTGATGGTTTAAATAAAGTGTTGGAGGAGAAGCAATGAGTTCCAACCCACATTTAATCATCAAGGATCTGCACACTTATTTCCATTCCCCATCGCGTCAGGGATTTGTTCACGCGTGCAATGGCGTTTCGCTGGACATCATGCGCGGTGAAACTCTGGGCATTGTTGGTGAAAGTGGCAGCGGTAAAAGTATTACCATGTTATCTTCCATGGGCTTGTTAAATGTTGGCCCTGGCGTGGTTTCCGGCTCGTGTGAATTCCATTCGCGCAATGGTGCCATCAGCTTGTTCCCGGATTTGAACTCCCATGTTCAGTTAACGCATGAAAACGGTCAAATTGTCCAGGTGAAAAAAGACCTGCAATCCTGGCAAAAAAAGACCAGACACATCATGCGCGACATCTGGAGCAAGGAAATCGCCATGATTTTCCAAAATCCCAGACAGGCGTTCAATCCGTTCCAAACGGTTGGTGATCAGATCAGGGAATCGATCATGTTGCACACTAACATCACCAACAAAAAAGAAGCCAAGGAAAAGGCATACTATTGGCTGGAAAAAGTGAAGATTGACTCGCCAAAATTGCGCTATGAAAACTATCCCTACGGTATGTCCGGCGGGATGTGTCAGCGCGCCATGGTGGCGATGGCCCTGGCCTCGCAGCCTTCGCTGTTGATCGCCGATGAACCCACTACCGGATTGGATGCAACCATTCAGTCCAAGATCGTCGATCTGTTGTTTGAACTCAAGGAATCACTGCAACTTACCCTGGTGATCATCAGTCACGACATCAGCGTCATTTCGCGCCTGTCTGACAAAATTGCTGTCATGTATGCCGGCAATGTTATTGAACACGGCAAGGCCGATGAAATCCTCGGTGAAAGCTTTTCCAAAAGACATCCCTACACCCGCTCGCTGTTGGGATCGGTCCCCAGCCGCAGCAATGTGACGCGTACTGGTCGCCTGCCGAGTATTCGCGGTGAGGTGCCAGATGCAGTTAACACCCCACAGGGCTGCCGTTTTTATGATCGCTGTGATGCAAAAACGCCTGCGGTTGAGGCACGCTGTTCACAGAAAAATCCAAATTTCAGCCAGGTAGCCGCCGAGCATCAATGCCGCTGCTGGCTGTACACACCGGAGGCAGAGCACGCATGAGTTCCCCGTTGTTAGAAGTCACTGAACTGAGAAAAAGCTTTAAGCAAAAAGCGTCGCTGCTGGGTGGTAGTGGTAGTAGCGCCATCCCTGCCATTGACGGCATTAGCTTTCACGTCAACGAAAATGAAACGCTGGGACTGGTGGGTGAATCCGGCTGTGGTAAGACCACCACGGGCAAAGCTTTGCTCAAACTGAACTCCGTCGACAGTGGCAAAATCATATACGATGGCCAGGACATCACCTCGCTATCAGAAAAAGCATTTCGCCCATACCGCAGCCAGATTCAAATGATATTTCAGGATCTGGACGCGGCGCTGAATCCTCGCATCCGCGTCATTGACGTATTGCGCGAAGCGGTAAAAATTCATCATCCGCAGTTGGACGATGCGCAGATTGATTCTCGCGTCAAAGAACTGATGGAAATGGTTAATTTGCAAAAAGGCAAATTGACCAGCTATCCCGGCGAATTGTCCGGTGGTGAGAAACGCCGCGTGGGTATCGCCCGTGTTCTGGCAGTTCAACCCAAATTTATCGTTGCCGACGAACCGACCAGTGCGCTGGACGTTTCGATCCAGGCCCAGGTTGTTAACCTGATGCTGGATCTGCAGCAAAAACTGGGCTTGTCGTATTTGTTCATTTCGCACGATTTGCACCTGGTGGAAATCGTTAGCCATCGCATTGCGGTTATGTACCTGGGACGCATTGTCGAGCTGGGCAGTTCGGAACAAGTGTCCAAATCGGCCAAGCATCCCTACACCCAGATTCTTTGGTCGTCATTGTCCGATGGCAGCCACAAGGAAGTGGAAAAATCTCAATCCGAAAACTGGGGTGTGTTCGATTTTTCACGCCCCAGCAGCGGCTGTCGATTTGCGCCACGCTGCCCGGTGTATCACGCCCGTGGCGAACCCGCCATTTGCCGCGATGCCAACCAGGAACCCAAACTGACGCAACAAGGCAATACCGGCCATTTTGTCGCCTGCCATTTCGCCTAAACCCTGCGATCAGCCCTAACCCACAAAGCCCGTTTCAAACCAGAAACGGGCTTTGTTTTTTCTTCGCCACGCTTTACGCTTTACCATTGATCACGTATCCCCCTATCATTGCTGGTCTTTGTCTATCAGGTTCACTGCATGATGAACGTATTTCCCTACGACTCCCCTGCCACGGCCAGCGATGTCGCCATGGATGAGCGACGACTAAACAAAGTCGCCGCGCAATTTTTACAGCAACAGCAGCAAGGACGTTTTCCCGGTGGTCAATTGGTGATTCGTCGCCATGGCAAATGCGTCATCAACCTCGCCTGCGGATCTGCGCGTGGCTGGCGGGGACGCGGCGGTGATGTGTTGCAAGTTGAGCAACACACGCCGTTCGCGGTGTTTTCCAGTGGCAAGCCCATGGCGGCAATAGTCATTGCACTGCTGGAAAATCGCGGCCTGCTCAAACTTGATGACCCGTTGTGTATCCACTTGCCTGAGCTGGCCAGTTTGGGCCGCGAACAAATCACCATTGCCGATGTGCTGACGCATCAGGCGGGCCTGATCATGCCGGACTTGATTCATGATTTCACCCTCAACGGCGATGCAGAACGGCTGTGGCAAAAGCTTGTTAGCACCCCGCCCTATTATCCGCGCGGCACGTTTGCCTACATGCCGATTGAATACGGTATTATCCTCGATCGCTTATGTCTCGTGCTCACGCAGCAAAGCATTGCCGAATTTGCAACCGACAACCTGTTCTCGCCATTGGGATTAAGGCAAATGCACTACGGCCTTGCCGAGCAACGACTGGAAGACATCGCCTGGAATTATTGGCTGGGCAAAAACAAATGCATGGTCGCCGACATGAACATTGCCGATGGCTTTGAAGTCAAAAATAATGACATGGCCGTTTTCAGCGCGAAAAATCCCGCGTTCGGCATGATCGCCGACGCCAGCAACCTCGCCGCGTTTTATGAATTTTTAGTGCAGCGCGGCCGAACTCATTCAGGCGAACAATTAATCGATGCCAGCTTGATTGATCGCTACACCCATCGGCAGATTTCCGGTTGGAACAAATCGGTGAAAACGTTTCTCAGCCTGGGGCATGGTTTTATGCTGGGCAGCACAACGCCGTCCCTGTTTGGTTGGTGGGGCAGCCAGGGTTGCTTTGGTCATCCGGGAATTTTTTCCTCGCTGGCCTATGCCGATCACCGCACTGGCGTGTCGGTGGCAATTGTCACCAACGGCAACAAAAGCATTGGTGATTTTTTCCTACGCTTTGCCAGTCTGGCGCAAAACATTAAAAAATCCTGTCGCTAATCGGCTAACAACATTATTCCGCTCAAAAAAAAACCAGGACCACTTCAACTCGTAACTCCGATTAGAACCGTTTCGTGAAAATGAGATTAGCATAGCGTAGTCGCACGGACGAAATAGGTTTGCAGCGGTTTTAAGTCCACTCGCCTCCAGCACCGTCCTAAAATATTTCTAAAAAACCTTTTTTTGTAAAGACACAGCAATCAGGCGTCGATAAATCGTATGTCAGGTGGCAAGGCGAATGTTAGCGCCGATCTATGGCCTTACTGACAGCGTTTAACCCGGCAAGGATGCGATCAGGATAGTGATACCCAAATACTACTTACGCAAGGAACAATTCATATGGAAAATCAGTATCTTCTGTTATCTCCGCATTGTTGCTTCCTTTTATCATCACCGCCTGTATTCCAGGCAGCGAGTAGCCCGGATGAAGTGAAACGCAATCCGGGAATATTACCTCCGCACATCCCGGATTCCACGTTGTTGTTTAAACCGGGCTACTTGCTGGTTGCAGGGACATATGGATAAACATGTTGATCCTTCGACATTCAAGTAATTCTCGCTACCATAGGTAATTAGGAGACATATTTTTCAATGAAGACGATGCGAATAGTTATATTTTCTTTTGTTCTTTTATTCGGATCCTCTAATTCTTATGCCGATATTTTTACATCCGCAAAGAAACATGCGGTCACCGAAAAGGGACATTTAGTTATAAAAGATAATGCCAATGAAAATATTGGGATTTCTCATGGAGCCCAGGTTCTCCTGGGCAGCAAAGCCATATATGTGGAGAACGACTATCCTTCTGTATGGATCGCGGGAACATTTTCTGTTTCAGATTCATTACTCATAGTAATAGCTGTATCTGATGGGGGAAATTCGTGTCCAGCGATGTATAAAATAATCGATGTGGCATTAGATGATAATGTTACAATATCAGAAGAGTTTGGGACTTGTAGCGACTTAATCAAAGCGTCTGTTTCAGGAAATAAGATAACATTCAATGTTCCAGAGATACATAAAGGCGGAGGTGAAAAAATTTGGACTTACAGTGATGGGGGATTAAATAAACCGCCCGTTGCCACAAAGCCGATAGAGCAGAAAAAACCATACTATAACAAAGAGGCTATCGAAGCAGTATCAGGAAAAATAACCTGGGATGTAAAAGAGTTACCTACTGGGAAGAGGAAGGTTACCGTTTCAGACAAGAAAGGTAAAGTTATTTTTAGTGAAGATAAATACAAAACTGGGTATGTAACCTATTCCTATCCTGAAACAGGCGGGGTTCGTTTTTTTGTATTGAAACTTCTTAATGGTGAAGACGGGTGCCATCAAAAATTTCGCGTATTTGAGTTTGATGTTAGTGGCGTAAAGGATATTTCGCCAGAACTTGGAATATGTGGTGCGTATACGTCAACATACTTTAAAGACGGTGGAATAGTGTTCGTAATGAAAAAGACATCTAAAACACCGACGCAGAGCTGGATTTACAAGAATAGTAGTTTCATCCAGCTTTATTAGTTCTTGTTTTGATGAAGTTGAAGAAGAAAATATATTCTTGGCTAACATTGAATGTCGAGCCCCATGAGGTCAACTCTTATCAACGAAGACAGGTGACATGAATGCCCTAAGTCCCTGCCAACTAAGGACGGCTCCGTCACAAAACATCTGTCACGAGTAAATTCACAACTCGTAACTCCGATTAAAACTGCTTCTTGTAGGTGCGATTAGCGTAGCGTAATCGCACGAGCAAAGCGGGTTCGCAACTTGGAATCAGGGGCCGGCCATCTTCGCCAATGAGGGTGTTCAAAATTCTGTGTCAGATATCAATCAAAGCGCCAATTGACCATCCAATCGTCCCTCAAAATGAATCGCCAGCTGCGATAGCGTGAGATTCCAGTTTTGCACGGGATGAGTCCAGCGCT
>Ga0224510_10001177_pt1 | contig 17732 bp, 13 predicted proteins | sample SF_May12_sed_USG_FD_170161 | JGI IMG/M metagenome (GOLD analysis project Ga0224510, IMG submission 170161) | Sediment microbial communities from San Francisco Bay, California, United States - SF_May12_sed_USGS_4_1 | ecosystem: Environmental > Aquatic > Marine > Sediment | place: USA: California... | reverse complement strand
GAATGCGAGGGGGCGCAATTTTTTTTTATTGTGTCAGATTTTTTTTTCTTGTTTCTCAGTAGATAGCAATGTGAAAGACTGTGTGATTGCATATACATTGCCTTGAATAACAACATTTTTTTCGAGAACAGAAAGATGAAATACAGTTCTAAGGTTTATAACATAACTAGATCTGTAACCATTGCATTTAATGCTCTAAGAAATGTGGTAGTTTGGTCAAAACTGCGGAAACTATACTATAATATAGTGTTAACAATATAAGGAAAAAATATCAAGGCGTTTTGTCGTAAAAGTTGTAAATAAGGCGAATATTTAACCCTTTATAAGCCGCATGGGACTATTCACCGCCGTTAGTGCATATAGGAACCATGTTTGACCATTTGCGGCTAAGATAGCTGACCACACACAAACATATTGCTGACACGTATATGCTTTGAATGTGGGCAACAAGAAAACATGACAATATTGCAACATTTAATCGTCCGAGATAACATTCACACTATATGTGTTACCATTTGCTGCCGTGAGTGACTTTAGGGGCTATCTACATGGGTCGAACATAATGAATATAATAAAATCAACTAAAATCATGTTTACGATAAGGTTTGGTTAAATAAAAATATCAAGGCGTTTTATCATAAGACTCGGACGATAGGCGACCCTATCCCTCTTTACATCAGTGTGTATTCGAGTCATGCTTAAAGTCACTAGAGCACGGTTTGGGCATTACTATGGGGAAAAAATCTAAACTATCCCCAAAAGTCCAAATAACTGCGTAATAGAGCATAAAAATAGGTACCCTGTGCTGGTTTTGAAGACAAATGTGCACAAACCAGGACATTTCCTACATACCATTCATTATGAGGGGAAATCATTTTCTTGTCCAGAAGATAGACAACCCCATTGTTTTATAAATTATTTGCTGATTCTGATATGCTATGGGAACATGAAAATATTGCAACGTTTTATCGTCCAAGATAATATTCACGCGATATTTGCCACAATTCGGAATAAGTTTGCCATGTTTTACTATTTGCGTTTTTTCCCAACTAAACCACAAACAAAAATGCACAAAATATAAGAAAATAATGTAAATGATGTGGACACATTAACATTAAGCAAGACTTTATTGCACTAGTTGAGAAACAGACAATCATTTGTGGCCATATTTTGACTATTTTCAGCTCTTTTATTCAGTAAAACCCAACTAAAAAGCAAAAACATAAAATATAACAAACTACCAGATTTTGATGGAAAAATATGTCAAAGCAAAAGAATTTTACAATATGTGATTGCCAATTCTTTAAAAACAGGTGACTAAAATTTTGCTGCCGCAAAAGCGCCTATATGTGTCTGTTCTTGATTATTCGTGACTATTCCTAGTTTAGTCAAACCTGTTGCAGATACGCGCTACTATTAAAAATGATTTCGCGGTATCGGAAGCAAGATCTTTTTGACAAACATATGGGTACCATTTTTTGATAAAATTTTTGAAGCGGGGGTCTAAAAACGAATGCGGCGGTGCCTGAGAAACAGAAAATCAATTTTTCGTGGCCTTACTGGCGCTATCAGTTCACGTTATTAACAATAGATATTTCATATTTGTACAATGAAAATAAGTGGCCGCTGACCGCGTTGGACAGGGTCACGCTATATAAAGGTTCAATATATAGGGAATTTCATCCGTCGGTTCTGAGAGTGGCCACATTAGACAGGGTCACGCTATATCCAGGAGGCCGTTAATGCAAGTTTGAATGTATTTCTATTAAAACTAGGCTTAACTTGAATTTCGAGCGAAGCGAGCGAAGAAAAACATGATAAAACGTAGCGTTTGGGCATAAAAAACATATGTCCGCGGCCGTTAGGGGGAGGGGCGCGCCAGTGCGCCTCCTCTGGATCCGCTAGTGGAACACCCCCGACATGCGCTTTGTAAGACCTGTGAGAACCCTGTCTTGTGCTTTGCACTTCTACTCAGTGATATCTATTTACCTTTAGAGTTTCAAATTGAAACTTTTTATAGTTCTCAAGTTATGTCCAGGACAACGTTCAACGTGTAAAAATACACAAAGGGCAATAACTACAAAATAAGAAAATGTAGAGTTATGGTTCTTTGCACTGCACTTTTACCTAATGAGATATATCTACCTACAAAGTTTGAGAGTTATGTTCTGTAAAACTTTCAAAGTGTAAAATAAACGAAGGGCTATAACACCAACATTAGGCAAGGTAGAGTTATTTTGCACTGCTCTTCTACTCAATAAGGTATATATACTTACAAAGATTGCAGTTGATATCTCTTGTAGTTTTAAAGTATTGTCCCGGACAAAGTTTAAAGGTTTAAAGTTTAAAGAGTAAAAGACACAAAGAGCAATTATTAAAAAAATAAGCAGGCATAGTTACGGTTATTTTGCACTGCACTTCTACCCAATGAGGTCTATTCAACAACAAAAGTTGCGATATCTTGTAGTTTTACAGTTTTGTCCCAGACAAGAAATCTGCGACGGAGCGCCCGCCCAACCGACCGACCGACCACTAGCTGACCTCAGTTTACACCCTAAAACTTCGTTTCTCGGGGATATAACAAGTCATAATTGTCTTTAACTTGAAATTTTAATTCATTTATTATTTTTGACTAATCCTTTTGATATGCTTAATTGTTTTAATGTCTGCGAAAGACGCATTTAAAAGCCTGTTTTCTAACATTTAAATTAAGATGTTTCGATTTGAATTATGCCTTACGTGTATGCATACCTGTAATTGTATTGTCGCGTATAATTAATTAAGTTATAGTAGTTTTCGTTTAAATATGTCCTTAGTTTGGGCAGGAGGTATAAAAAGAAATCAGAAATACTAATCAGAATATATACCTTGGATTTGAGGGGGATGTGGATCCTGTCCTCCATGGGGTCCAATGGGATCATGGGGACCAGGGCCACCATGGGGACCAATGGGACCAGGAGGGGCGGGCGCCGCCTGGACGACGCATGCGCAAGTTCGACCAGTCATATTATTCATGAAGTAATCTAAAACACAAAGTTGCATTCTATATATATAATTGGCTTGCGGGAGGGGGTTACATAAGGCGTCAAATACATAAAGTTGTATATTTAAAGCAAGAACATTAGCATCGTTTACCAGCCAAATTCTTGATCGCAGGTTGACGGCATACGGGATGGTGGTCATTCAAATCACGAAGGAGAGTCCATTCTAAAAAGAATAATACATTTTATTATCGTACACAAATCTATATTGAAAAATATGCGTTTACATACTGGTTAAATACACACATAGCTCAAGAACTTTTATGGCAGAGCAACGTGTTTGTTTTAAACGTTAATGCGTTACTCACAATATATAAGTTAAACTTGTTTTATTAAATAACACTAAAATTAATTTATAAGTGAGGTACAATTTATCTGTTGATAGCAAATGCGTTTGTCATGAAAACTAAAAAATGCATGTCAACATTACCATCAGCATGGATACTTTTGCATGTCTCTTTTAAGCTCATCAAACCTGGAACAACATGGATGTATTACTTTGTAAAACGGTTTGAATACAACTTGGACTCTTAATTATATATAAAGGGTAACAGTTACAGCAAAACAAAACTTTTGTACAATGAAACATATATTAACTTGAATGTAAGGTTATGGTTTCAAACATAAGCATGAACACTAATATGGAACCGGTTGTACATTCCAGTATTGATACTTTCAAACGCATATGATGACTAAACGTAGACAATATATCTTAATCACTTATATATGTACCATGTGATATGTTTTATTGTTGTTGGTTTTATCGTTCGTTTGTAAGATGTAAATGTATTTATTATCGCGTAATTAAAACTTTATTCATTCATTAATTATCAAAAACGTATGAAGTAGACCGCGAGTGGTTGCCTTTCACAGGAAATGTGAAAAATGATTCTGTACCAAGCATTCAGTGTAATGTTGATTCTGTACCAAGCATTCAGTGTAATGTTGATTCTGTGCCAAGCATTCAGTGCAATGTTTATTATGTACTTAACATTCAGTGTAATGGTAAGTATGAACCAAGCATTCAGTGTAATGGTGATTCTGTACCAAGCATTGAGTGTAATGTTGATTCTGTACTAAGCATTTAGTGTAATTTTGATTATGTACCAAGCATTCAGTGTAATGTTGATTCTGTACCAAGCATTTAGTGTAATGTGGATTCTGTAATAAGCATTCAGTGTAATGTTGATTCTGTACCAAGCATTGAGTGTAATGTTGATTCTGTACCAAGCATTGAGTGTAATGTTGATTCTGTACCAAGCATTCAGTGTAATGTTGAATCAGTACCAAGCATTCAGTGTAATGTTGATTCTGTACCAAGCATTGAGTGTAATGTGGATTCTGTAATAAGCATTTAGTGTAATGTTTATTATGTGCCAAACATTCAGTGTACTGGTACTTATGTACCAAGCATTTAGTGTAATGGTGTTGTTCCGGAAGCTGAATCATGTACGGAAGCGGTCGGTCGGTGGTGTAATGTGGGTAGTATTGATCAACACAGGAACGCGGGGTATTGTTATGGCCACCGTGATACAACCTAATAAGTGTTAAACATGGCGTTTATCAAACTCAAACGAACGACCAAACAACACAAGTGGGAAGAAAGAAACTCGTAACTTATTATAAAACTAATTTTCATTACTTTGGTAGCTCGGAATGGTTGCGCATAGCTCGTGTGGTTGAGGATTTGGTTCATGATGTGGCTCATGGTTCGGTTCAGGATGTGGCTCATGGTGAATTGCTATAACAAGCAACACATTATATCAACAGAAAACAAGTCTGTAATAAATTAAAAACAGAATGTTTGCAAACCACATTGCAAAATGCCTATTCAATAATGCATACGTATTTTAATACTACCAACTACTATTAAAAAAAACATTTACAGTTGTCTAAAATAAATCATTATGTAATTGTGTTCTGTAGCAGTCTCTTTTAGGTGTTAAATATTTTTTCAACAGTTAAAAATATCAGGTAAGCACTACTCTCTATTGTTGAAAATTAAACGTGTTTCGTTATTATTACAGGACACTTTGTATTAAAGATACTATGCCTGTATATTTTGACCAAAATGGTTCACATCCTTCTTTTTAACCATAATTAGACAGTGAATCCTACACCCGTAAACACGATAAACCACCTAATACAGTTTTTAATATTAAAGAAAAAGTGTGGCCCGCACATTTGGCTTTGTTTGTTTTATCCATTTAGCAGAAACAGTTCATTGGATTGACTTCGTTCAGTGTTCAGGTGGCTCAGGTGGTCCAGGGGTAACCCTTTCGACTTGGGTGCGTGTGGGGTTTAATTCCTAATTTGTTCAATTTATTTAGATATTTTATTAGAAAGTCTATCGCATGACAAACGCATATCATTTCTTAAATTAGAGTTTTGCTATAGCGGAAACTGGTTTAAACCAACAATGCAAGTAATCGACCGTACCAAGGTGGTAACATTTGTTGATAAAATCATTTTAATATTTAAAATACAACATTGTATTAATACTAATAGGACCAAAATTTATTCTGAATGTCTGTTTTTGTACGGGCCGTTTTTTGATGGTGCCCTTGTACTTGACCTATCCACATTGTTTGCAACGCAAATCAGACAACCAAGTTCGGTATTAAGCACTGTCATCCGCAAACGAAAGCTGAACTATACTCGAGCTCGTTTTGTCTATCACCTAAACGGAGTTTTTGCTCTGCGAATGTGTAGTTCCACAAAACTTAATTATCCTCCATTTTCTACACTGGCCTTTGTTTGTGTGATAAGGTTTATCACAAACAGAAAGTATGCTTTTGTTTGTATTTACTAGGTCAAATTGTCATCTGGCAATCATAATTCCATATATTGGATTAAAATTGACCATTTACTGTTATGTTTGATCAAGATCGACAATTGGGGAACGGGAAACTATCCATTAGCTTACTAGCCAAGTCTAGCGTATTTTAGTTACACATTATTGACATATAAATACTTATCTTATACTACCTTGCAAACCTCCGTGGTAGCATGTGAGTAGAACCAACAACCGCACAATCACAAATACTGAAATGACGTATGTTCAATGTAAGTAATAGTATTTGATTGTTATCAGTTTGGTCTTACTTCAATGTTAACGTCCGCTAAATACGACCACCTATTACATGCATTTAAAGGTTAGACCATATTATTCATGGCAGCGTGTAAACTAGGGGATGGTGGTTCTTCCTCGGACTTACCACATACTTATAATATAATTTGAAGTGATTCCTAGTTTTGTTATTTTCTTTACATGAGTATAATATATGCTCGATTCTCTATGGTGGTTGCACTTATGGAAATAATCAAATTTGCTCCGATATTACGACAACTTATACATATCCAAAATGTAGTTTATGACAATTTACGGTATATAACATGTAAGTTAGTTTCTGTAAGGAGGATAAAAAAAGCAGTTGCGCGTTCCAGCTTTGCGAAAATGTGAATACATTGACATTTAACATTTCACATAACCTCTAATATTGTAAATTGTTCATACGTGTGCTTGTATAAGCTTAACCGTAACGATAAACGATACATTAAAAAATAAAACTTTAATTAATTAAGCCCAGAATATTCTTATGATAAAATCTATATACACAACTATGAGCAAAATTAGGTTGCTTTTTTTTTTTGAAAAAAAATGTGGGTCGGCTTTGTATTCACAAACGACAAACATAAAGTTTTCAAATATCATTGTTGTGTGTTTCATTTTTGCATTTCAGTGTACCGATATTTTTTTACATGCTTAATATGAAAATATAATAACATTTTGATAAAGTAAATCATAATTATGAAGCTTTAATGCTCGAATCACTGTGTTGATACTCTAAAAAAATCTTACTACACGTACACACTCAAAACACAAATAAATTAAGTACATGCTGAACAAATTTGAAATATTCATACTCGTTTGATGGGAAATACAAATTCCGTATACAAAGTACTATGTACTGTATATCAAACGGCAATGCAAAATACACAACTTACCAATCATTCCTATCATGCATCTGCAAGTAAACATAATTACATTGATTGTTTACACTGATATTGCAACGGGGCCTATGTATAAGCATTACTTTCGTGATTAAACTACATGTTTGAGAACAATGTAAAAAGTGTGAAATAAAATAAATATTTGTTTTATAGTTCGTTTATTTTATCTTAATACTACAACATTATTACAAATACACCAATAATATGACACCATTTTAATAAATTGTTTTTATTAATATTTTATAAGCTGAAAGGTAGAACTATAAGTATACTGATAATTTCTGTGTAATAAATGATTTACAAAATACAAAATAAACATGAAAACAACATACGGATTGTTTAAACAATAAAGCCAAATGAATCGTAATGAACATGAAGATAATATGAACCTAATCCCCTTGTTTCAAAAGATTTTAAGTGCTAACACCATCTACATTCGTATTTAGATACCGTTGACACGATGCATAACCTCTTCCCACTTAAAGCCACCAGAGCGCAGTTCAGGCCTGAAAATTGGATGTACACTAGTGTCTCAAACATATAAATACGTATATGCATAATAAACGACAAACATTAGGTACCATTGCTAGGTTTGATGAAAATTTTACACATACCAGGATCTTCTTTCGTAATACATCATTCAAATGGTGGGCAAATCATGTGCTTGTTTCTGGGACAAAAAAAGTTTTCCTCCGTTTTCATGCATTTTACATGTTTTAAGTGTCAGCGATTTAACACGACATTGCTTGACTAATACTTATGATCAATTTAATTTTAGAGAAGTTATTGCTGACCCACAATCTGTGATCTAGTCCCTTTAAGGCAGTAATGACACAAATCCCAGACAGTGATGGCAAAATTACCTTCTGTACTTAGCGTTCACCACAATCATTATCAATTGTTTTGTCCCATATTTCAGTTAAAGTCTCTATGCGCGATCGCCACAATGCTGTCATTCAAATTAATAAACATCTCCAAAAAACTCAATAGCCTTTTTAAAAAGTTAAAATAAATTCCCAAAAGAGTCTACGCCAGAAATAGCTATTTTGTGATGTATAAACATATAGAAAGAACAAGACTGTATTATAAAAACATTCAAAAGTAAGTCATAAAGGGTGTGAGGCATGGATAAACCACAAAAAGCAGCCCAAAATAGTTATTTTTTAATAATAATATTTTTTTAAATCCCCACATTAACCCATTCGATGACTTACATGTACATTGTAGTAATCGAAAAGTATCAGGAAAACTTAGGGTTAGTGGTTTTAAACCACCGGGAGTGAATTATTTTCTTTATAATGATAACCTTTATACTAGTAACTGCGTTGTGTGGTTCAAATGTCTTACGTAAAGATCTGACTTATTGAAGGAAGCAGTCATTCGCTGGTGGTGTAAAAGGAATTGTAGTTTTAGTAATGGAACCTTGGTTAGACTACTGTAGTAAAACATCATAGTTTGTGTGTTGTGTGTAGTAGGCTACACGTGTCATGGTAAAACAGAACTGTAATTATAATGTAGACATTTACCGAACTGAACTCTATTTTCAAATGTAAACAACAAACAATCAATGGTCAGCATGGACCAGACAAATAAATCACACTATGATGTAGCCATTTGCAAGTAATACATAAAAAATATCATAAAAGTTGGCAGATGCAGCTTTGATAGTTGACATGTTAGACATAGTGTGTGTATTACAAAACAGTGTTTTATCGTGACAAATTATTTGCATTCAACTGCGGATTGTCGACTGAAACTAATTGCTTAGGTACGTCTTATTTTTGTGATTGCCTATAAGTTGATAGAGATATAATTACGAATAGTAGAAATGAAAAGTTTAGCCATAATAACAATAGAAAACACGGTTGCACAACTTAATAGTTGATCTCTTAAAAATAAAGCCACTTTAATTATGTGGAAGAGGTAATATATGTTGTTGATTTTTTTTCTAGTTTAAGAAACATCCATTTGAACTGCCCGAAGGGCTATGATTGAATTGATAAATAATAAGTGGTTATACTGAGCGAACTGCATGTTTATGCATATCAAAACAATGCAGTATAATTGAATGAATTATTGTCTGCAACTCCCGAAACAGACACCAGTAATTCTACCAATGATGAAATGAACGAGAAAAAAAGCAAAACTTGAAAGTGCTGTTGTAGTAAATTTCTTAGAATAGAATGTTAAAATGTATTTGTATGCCCCTTTGTGATAAGCTAAAGAGAAATTAAAGTAAGCCATCTAAATGTAATTTTTATTCACCAGTAGGAAATGCCAAAACATCAACAATAGTGCTTAATAAAACCATGTGTTTGTTGTGTAATACATCGGTGTGGCTATACGTTTCTGATCTACACATAAGGTAAATATTTTAGAACACAATTTATGACGAGTCTTTCCCTTTCATCAGTTTATTTATACTGGATAACATAGTATGTGAATGGGTCATCGTTGAACAGACCATGGCGGTTGAGAGTCACAATGGATGGAGACTGTCCACACTTCTGGATCATCATCTGTCAACAACAATTACAAGTAAGTACATGTAACCCATACAATTTGCGCACGCATAAAGCGCATAATGATGAGTGTCTGTTTTTAACACTGATATGTGAATATGACTGTCCAAATACTTAACATAATCATCATTTATTGTAAACGACTGTAATGCGGTAAATAAATAAACAAATAAACCCCCAATGAAAGTTTTGACCGTACCAAGGTAGTAACAAAACATTTCTTGGATAAATCATTTAAGAAATCAGAAAAATAGAAAAATATAAAAATCCGAAAAACACAAAAAATAGTTTATATTGAATGTATGTTGCGTCTTGGTGTTCTGCATGTGTTTGTGCTGTTTTGTGCGTTTGTTATTGTAGGGGCCATTTTTATGGTACCCTTAAACTTGACATGTCTACATAGTTTACAACATTCTTTCTTTGAACATCTCTTCAATTTATGTTAATATAAATTGAAGAGATGTTCAAACAAAGAATGTTGTAAACAATATAGATATGTCATGTTTAAGGGCACCATGACACAAAAACTCTTACAACATCATGACGCAACAGACATTTAGAAAACATATATTTTTGTGTTTTTTAAGCAAAGTGTAGAAATATTCGAGGCACCGTTCGTCAAATATGGTTTTTGCAGTAAGCGTTGAATGAGAAACACTGTACAATAAATAAAACTATGTAAAGTCCATATATATTTTAAACATAACCTGAAAGCCTTCCGGAGCACATGCGATAAAGATGCCCGACTGCGCAGTGCCTGTGTTTGTGTACGTCTGTGAGAAGTTGTCAAACGTGGCCACTGGAGTGTACGGGGGGATTTCGCTGCAGCTGCTCATAACCTAGAGTAAGATTTAAAGTTTCGACTGACGTTGTGTATGTGTTAAACTTACGAGAACATTAATTTTTATACGCATAGGCTAGTATGACTTATAGAACTTTGATAGAATACAGCAGATACATAACTTTATTGCTCACATATACATACGACATATACAACGGCTTGTGTTATTCTTGAACATCTATAATATTAATAGTTATCAAGTGAAAACAATAGCAGGTCGAACAGGGTGATTCGGCCTGAATTTTTGTTTTGAACACCGAGAAGTGGTTTCCCTATGAAATATTTACCTAATTCAGCATATTAAACATATTAAGTAAAATTCCAATATAAATGGAGGAGATGTTCAAAGAAAAAATGTTGTAAACAATGTGGACAAGTCAAGTTTATGGGCACCATGACAAAATGGCCCGTACAAAAACACACAGAACATCACAAAACACGGAGTAAACAAGGACGCAACAGACATAAAGAAATAACTATTTTTTTTGTTTTTTGATTTTTCTGTTTTTTATTTTCAATTTTCAATTACTTAAAGGACTTCTCCAAGTCGAGTAATGGTCTAATGCTTTGCACTTCTACATTATGTCCCAGAAAGTGGAACCTTGATCGAATGGCACACACTTTAAAAATAGGCAGAGCAAAGTTACGGTTCTTGTGCACTGCACTTTAACTACATACAAGGTTTCTTGTTAATGCCTCTTGTAGGATCAGAGTTTTGTCCCGGACATGATGTGGACGGATAGACAAATCGGCGACTATATGCTCGCCCTTCGGGGAGCATATTGACAAATTTGCCTGTATGTGTTTGCTATGTTTATCGAACATGTCTGATATTTACATTTTGCCCCTTGAGCCATGCTGTCGGTGCCGTAGTGTTACAGGAAGCAAGAACCAGGTCCTCGTTTGTTCCGACACGCTGATGGTCACATGGAAACGAGCGTGAATCAGTTACGGATGCGCTTGTCGATGTCGAGTTAGTGCATGTTAAACCTGCAATGTATTAAACTATTATGTACAATCATGTTATGTTTTATTTAACTTTTATTATCAGAACGTGCTTGAAAGTTACTACTATTTCTTTGTATTAACGCGATTCTGCATAAAGTTATTTTATAGTTTAACTGATTAAACAAAACGATTTTATGTACGGTTGAATAATCACGATATACCAATACTTGATACATCTGATACAATATGGTTTTTGCTGAATTAAATCGGCAAATGATAAACTGATTTTTTAATTTCATGGTTTTTAATATTTGAATATTTGCTTGCGACCCGATTCATACACGCTCTACATTAATCAGCATCATGCAGCTTATATATTATTGTTATATATAACATTTAAAATATAATCAAACAATATTTGATGATAACAAAGTTAACCGTGAAAAGGTTTTTTTGTTTATATTTCCACGCATTACGTTTTAACAGCTACATTGGTTGACTGCGTTCGACAATATCAGCTATTGCGTTTTTCTTGGTTGGTCCATTTTTGTTACAAAATGATGACATCACTTTTGTACTGCAATCTCATTTAGAGTCATAAACATACTACAAAGTGTGTGACCATGTGTATAAATATCAAATTATAGACATAGCCTGTTAAGTAGATTTTTTCCCGACAAAGTTTGGAAAGTTTATTCAACAAACGGTGTGCTGTTGTCGCAGTCGTTGTCGGCGGAATGAACGGATGGTAAGAGGTGGCCGTGATGATGGCCGTCGTTGTTGTTTGTGATGTTTGCGTCGTTGTTTCTGAATGAGTTGGTGTCACAACTGGAAACAAAATATATCAAAACAGTGACGATACAGATGCTGAATTTAACTATATTTTATTACAACATGTTTTCGTCCCAAATCATTTTTTCTGATAAAAACAAAAACATACAAAATTGCGATTGTACGATCATGTTTAACTCACATTGATATGCATGTAGTTGTTTTACATAATGAAAAAAGTAACAAATACTCAAGATAAGATAATTTTGAATGCACAAGATCTTCAATTAAATTTAAAAACAAACTTACATCCGCATTGACAGGGATCGTGAGGCAGATGCTGGTACTTCTCTGGTGATAAAAACGTATTTGTGAGTCAATGACAATGTTATAAACTGAGTAAATGACTGGTAGTGATACTTGTTTATACATAACACATCGGAACCTGCCTATGATATGTTACAAAAGTGCGCTATGTTGTATAAAAGACGGCACTGTGTAGCAAAGATAGAATGTGGGTAACCCTACACAAGCGTGTTCATTTAAAAAATATAACTTGGTCCAAGTCTTTCACCGTTTATGTCACTCGTACTTCATACAGTTGGTCCAATAACAACCTATGCAACATACACAGATTGTCGCCTTCTTTAATGACGACGATGTTGATATCAAATTTCACTGGCAAGGCAACGTGAGACCGTTGCAGCCCTGACGCCAATAAGGACGGCGCATATATGGCTACAAAGCAGGCTTTTTCTATACTGCGTAGGTTGACAGTAAACGTACATTGTGCATATGGGCACGAACTATGCATCTAACGTATAAGACATGCGGATGTTATAACCCGTTGTGTTTCGAACAAGTGACGAATTGCCTAGCTTGTATGGATACCCACTTCTTCGAGTAGTCGTGCTTAACAGTTTAATTGTAAAAAGGATTTGTCCATACCCTGCAAATACAGAGTACATATGCACTTTGGTTTATCTACCTGCAGTTTTCTCAATCAGATCACTCGAGCACTGATGGTTATTGCTGTCTCGAACTCCATAGAGCTTAGCCCAAACTGAAATACATGCCGTGTATATGTGATTTCATGTATGGAGTACGAAGCTTATTGTTTGAACTATAAAACTATATAATTATTGTAATTGTCCTGAATCATTTAATATTGTATGAAATGTATAGAACGTCTTTGTTATTGTATGAAATGTATAGAACGATTATTTAGCGATACATATAAACTTAATACTATATAAAAAGACATGAAAACATTTAGACAAAACGACACAAAGATATTTGCTAAAATACAGAAGGATATTTGATAAACATTTGTAATGAGAAATAAAAATGTATTTTTATTAATGAGTATATAACATGAGACCAGTAAATACATGTACATTTTAACACTTGACAACGTAACATTAGGTATATTCTTACGTGTGTCTTGTGGGATACAACTTTGCGTATTGTTTCCTTCGTGTAGCATGTGGAACAACTCTATAATATACTGACAATATCATATAAAACATCAACATTGATCTGACAGAAAAAGAAAAGTTAACTTAGTTTACTGAAAAGCATAATAGCTGTCATTTTCGTGGACTAACGAAACGCCTAACTTCCTGGCAATAAACGAAGTTTATTACCGTGCGTCTCTTAAGCTAATTATGATATATAATTATAAATACGTTAAAAATTGTGTTAACACACCTGAATATGTGCTCAAAGCGTCGTCTCTGCAAAGTTGGTCTGCTGTAATATTTGCAAAAACAAGAGAAACACATGATTTAGTCTTCATAATACCAACTTTTAAACCATTTTCTTAGTTGACATTATTCACTTGGTAAACCTAAATGCTTATTATATCGTAAGGAATACAGACAATTGCTCTCTTTTCAGGCATTTGTAGTGCAAAATGGATGTTATCGTGTCACCGACAAAGCATCCTAACGTTTGTATTGATAAGTTGATATAAGGAGCTTTTAAAACAAATCAGAAGATTAATATAGGGCGAGACGCTTGCAGATGTATTTTGTTTCTTATTTCCGTTTGGAGACCTGCATATGAATTAAACCGATTTATTATCATAACATTAAAGAAAAAAGATAGTGACACACCATTAAAAAATATATATATATTTTATAAAACAGGTTCTACAAGTATTAAGTAACCTTAATGGTATAAAAACGTTAACTATTTCAAAACTAAGGTTAGTTTAGTAATGTATTTCCTTAAAATTTTCTCCTTAGTACAAATTGCTTTGCTCGCAAAGATAATTGTACAAAAGGTTTCGTATTTTTTTCTAAAACAAATTGGTACACAATTTAAACAAAACCATTTAATTGTTTTATTTTCAAGATGTTGTATTATTTATCGGCTTCCAGAAATGTTTATGGTTGATATGATAGAAGAAAATAAATGCTATGACAGTCATACATATATGCTCCGGAACGACAACCACTGTTTGGAACAGTGACCTATGCTTTAGAACAGTAACCCTTGAAAATATGAATAATAAACCTCTATAACAAAATGTTAAGCCTGTAAAGTATACAACATATTGTTAAATGTTCTATTGGCATTTATCAAAACAGATACTCAATAGAATGAGCAAATACGTGACACAAAACTACAGAAATCTTAAAATCTACAATAAAAAATAGCCGTTCAGACACGCCGAAAACTATACTGTCTTTGTTTCTAAAAAAATTGACTAGTTGTATCAGTTTATTCAACAAATATATCCATCGCTATCGAACTGCATGTTCCTTATTTGCAGATTACGCATATCTTTTTTTAATAATGAAATTAAAAATCCCCTTACCGTTTCGTCCCATATTTACATCCCGAGAACAGAGACTGAAGATGCTCGGGAACAATTTTAACCGGAAACACTCGTGTTACTGTTCCAGTGATTGGAGGGGGTGATATAACCTTACCTTGGATGAGATGGGATTCAGGAGGGACGGGCCCAGTTTGAATGAAGACGCATTTGCAAGTTTGGTTATCCGAACTAGTCAAAAAGTAGTCTACAATACACAATAAGTATTATCACTGCATGTATGGAATTACCTTTGAACTATAATGGAGAGTACATTATGACACTGTTTTAACGAAAACATGGATGCAAAAGAAGAATAAAAGGAATTAAATTACGTATTGTAATTCGCTCTGGTTATTTTAGTCGGTAAAGCAATAAACTCGATATCCGAGGGTCAGGGAAGGGCTCGACCCACCGCCTTCCCACACACACGCGCTTGAATAAGCAACTTTATTCGTGATGATCGAGATGACGTTTTTTTTGTTTCAGTGGGCAAATGACAATAATTTTATCGATTGTAAAATACTCGTTACCGCCCTGGTATATAGTCAACTAAGCATTTGCGACACATTTATACACCAAATCATCGCACACTTAATACACATATATCAAACAAACGGTGAACAATTGAACATTTGTTCAGATTACATACGTGTCAACACAGTTGTATGCCGCTTTTACACATCTCTGTGAAGCTTCCGTTACAAGTGATCAGTCAGACGAATGGGTGATCCGTTACAAATCGCTCAACAAAGAATGTTGGGTACATTACACAGTACCGTTACCTATGCGTTGGTGTCCGCTTTGTGTCGATTGTTAAGCGTTTTATTACGGATGACGGACAGTTAACGGATAGGTTTTGATTTGGATTAACGCTTAGCTTGAAGTCATGCAGAAGGAAATCGTATAATAATTGACTTATTGTTAGAAATCACAGCAGAACGATTTGACAGTCGTAAAAAAAGCGTAACTTTGTGGCAGTAAAAGTACACTTGTTAATGCGTTCTATCGATTTACATATAACTCGATCAATTTGTTTATTATTCCTAATAGCAAATTATTCGACGAAATTCATTGTTACATGGTACTCTATGAGAACAAACGGACCTGTTCCGGAGCTGTGTAATGAATACCATGCGTGTGTTTAACGGACACGTTTCGAATGACGGATGGTAATCTGTTATCATAACGCAACTGCGAAATAGCGGCCTTAATTACTCATTCAATACGTATTTAACTAGTAAGTAATAGAAGAGGCAAATAGATAAGGCGTCCAATACAATATGACATTATACTTCTTAATCAATAATAATAATAACGTTTACTTGCTAAATGCCTGACCGCATCTTGGCGACATAATGGATTTTGGTTATTCAAATCACGAAGAAGTATCCATTCTGAAAACAAATCAATGTCTGCTACAAAGAGCTCTAAATAGAAAGCGTTTTCTTATGTTTACGCATTAAAACGAATTGAAATTATCCTGTTCGTTCCAGTATGCATGTATGCACTGCAAAGCCCTTGTCTGCTTTAAAAACAATTGTTATGGTTAAAGATGCTAGGTCTGTACCCTTTAACTTGATCTTTAACATTGTTTACAACATGTTTTCTTTGAACATCTCTTCAATCGGTATTACATGTAGTAAAAGGATGTGTAAGCTTTCAATGGAAAATGACGATATATACATTGATCAGATGTTTAAAGAAACAGTGTTGCAAACAATGTAGACAGGTCAAGTTTAAAGACACCTAACTATAACATAAATACTGTATGTCTAAACAAATGTTTACGTTAGTATAGTTATGGAAATGTAAACTTTTTGGATACACTTTTAATCAAATAACTTTTGCAGAAATTTGTGGCATAAGGTAAAATATCATTTTACGATATTGCCCCGGGCAAAAAATCCTTTAGTATTAAACTTTATCTGGTGCGTTGAATACGTACACAAGTGTAGCAATACGTGAAAAAAGTCGTTTGCTAGAAAAATACACACTCATACAAATATGTATATGCGTCTATAATTTATATTATACACTGTCCATGCTATTTAACACACGTCTATAGGGAAACCACGAACTTACCTTCACCACGGATACTTTTACATGCGCGTTGGAAATTCATCAATTCTGAAAACAAAACTTGAATGTGTTTATACTCTACGCTATTTTAAAACATGATTTGGTTATTTATATATTATTTATATGAAGAAATTGTATGACAGTTAATAACTGATGACCAATAAGTAAACTTCTATATCTAAGACAAAACAAAACGTGTTTTCAATATAAATAATTATGGGAAGTTGAATTTGTTTTCCAATATATATTAAAACATGCGTATCAAGAACAAGTTTACACGTGCTAGGGATTGACAACATTTAAATTCATACGATTGGTGCCGTAAACAAAGGCTATGCCTAAAGCATTTTGCTTCCATATACATATACGAGGGTCATTCATAAAGTTTCCGGACTGGGTCTGTAACTTTTCTAAAAATCAAGTTATTCCATTAAAACTTTGCAATAAATTGTATATTTATATTTAAGAATTATGTTTGAAATTTCACAAATGTATCTTTAATTTATAGTTTTATTTTGATGCAAATTAATTTAAATGCACAAACAGCACTACGGAGCAATTTGTAGTCACTCAATTAGCATTTTATAGTATTTAAAGATAATCATTGAGTTTTTGAAGATATTGAAGTTAAAGATAAAATATAAACATGACTGGTGATGCACAAAACATTTGATATAAAAAAGTGCCAATTT
>Ga0224510_10001175_pt1 | contig 17745 bp, 3 predicted proteins | sample SF_May12_sed_USG_FD_170161 | JGI IMG/M metagenome (GOLD analysis project Ga0224510, IMG submission 170161) | Sediment microbial communities from San Francisco Bay, California, United States - SF_May12_sed_USGS_4_1 | ecosystem: Environmental > Aquatic > Marine > Sediment | place: USA: California... | reverse complement strand
CCATGTACATTGGACCACGGATATTGCCCAAAGCTTTGTAGTTAGAGACAAGAAGATTTTAAAAGCAACTGGATTGGTTTGCACTAAGTGAAACAAGGAGCTATGTAGATGAGAAAATAAATGACACAGTTATTGTCATTGACTTGTATTTTACATTATGGTTTCATTTTGAACTTTAACTTTTAGTTTTATGTTTGTGTCTAAATTCAGAACAATATCAAATAATGTATGCTTTTTTATTAGAACAAAATGTAACTAAACTTAACAGCAACAATGGTACAGTTTAATTGAATAAACCTTATTGCTAATAGGTTGTATGTGGAAATCAATATAACATTAGTGTATACAATAATTCCCTGGATTTTCAGTGCATAGTCTGTGTATGAACAAAGCACATTTACACTGTAGTTTATGAAATTTTAAGCATTAATTAAAAGTGCAATATTATACATTTGAAGAAGAAGAATGTTTTATTATGTAAATCATAATACATTTAAAAGAAGCTATATACCAAATAAGAAAGCTCTTGGCCTTGTAGTTTCAGACAAGACTTTTAAAAGTTGCATTTTAAAAACCTATCTTTTGACCTCGTGACCTACTTATGCAATCAATCAGAACCATTTGAACAAATTTTGTAGGGGACCATTCCTGTCCAGTTTGGTCAAATTCCCATTAGCGGTTCAAGAGATGTCATTTAACATTTTTAACCTTTATTTGATGTTACCAAAGCAATGGAAAATGATTGGAACAGGTGTTAAAATGAAATGATTTCATCATGTAAAAGATAAATTGGAGAAAAACAATTATGCTCAAGCATTTGAACATTTTTTATAAACACAAGATTTTGTTATATGAAAAGTGTTTATTATAGTAACATGCTTATACAGAATAAATTTATTACAAATAAATCATGTGAAAGAACAAGAACTGACTCAATTTATTTCAGAATTGTTAAAATGTGTCCATAATATTTCAAAGTGCGTTATGTTACTCAATATTAAGTTAAGAAGCAAAAGAAATGTTAAAAAACTGTTTTCTAATATAATGAATTTAACAAACAAAAAATGCAATTGAAATGCAATTGTATTTGTTAAAACTGTGCAACATCTATTTAACAACATGGTTGTATTATGATGCATGGTACATATGAACAAGTTAGATGCAGCAATATGTCACCAAAACACAAGTTTTAATATAGCAATGAGAATGCAGTGATGATTTATGATACTTATATTATATATTCTATGAATTTAATACAATCATATGTCTCTAAACAACAAGTTTTTGATGTTATAAAATGTAAACATGAACCAATTCTGATATTTACGTGATTTAAAATAATGAAGCAAAAAAAATGTATTAACAATTATTGTATTGAATGGTTATTTTTTAAAAAATGCAGTAAAAGCAACCTTAAAACGATTATTTAGTATGAACAATAAGAAATCTGCTGATATTATTTTGACATGTATGTTTATATTTGTACGACAATAAGAGTTATTGAAATTATGTGTATAACATGAGTTGTTGGTTGTCCATATTTCTGAGAAAGTTTTTGTAGTAACTGAGGCTTAACATCTCATCTGATCTATCTGTTGAAACAAAGCCAAGTGGTCAAACAGAAACGCAAACCATACTGGTTGGAACTGAAACATTAAAAATATGGTATAATTTAGTCGTTTTAATAACTTTAAAAACACTTTTTTATGTTTTATTTATATTAAGATAAGACATTTGTAAACATAAAATTTGTTAACAATACACAATTAATAATCTTAGAATGTAACATAGAGAGGAGCAAGTTTTAGTACTTACTTGTTGGTTGCAAACAAATTGGAAATATGGACTGGGTATGTTCCTCGTTGTTCTGTCAGTTTGTATCGCTCTGAAAACCAAATATTATATGTATTAATAATTGATGAAATGTTTTATTGATCATCAACAATAAATACAGTTGTATTGAAGGCAGTATTAGACAATTGTGTTGGGAATTGAAGTGCATTTGACACTGAAATTTGTGATCTATAATTCATTATTAAAAGCTAGTTCATATTTTGTCTTACACAGTGGTTCATGAGAGAACTCTTGGGCTGGTATGCTGTTGAATGCCATACAGCACTGAAGCCTATATGAATATCCCGGTTTTCTGGAAGAAGAGGAAGATAATTATGAAACGTAAGAATATAAAGCAGTGTAGACTAACTAAAGTTCATTATTGACACATTCAACATGTAAGCTTTTTTATATAACATGAAACATATGTCATCTTATTGAATGCTTAAGCATAAGGCATGTCTGAGGAAAAAATGAAATAATAAGTTTTAGGAGAGTTAAAAGGAAAATATGGAAATTTTAATTGTTGACGAAAGTAGCATTTAGTAATGATTTAAGTTTGCTTTGAAAATCTTTCATAGCAATGTATTTCTTTTACCTAAGTAAAAGTAGAGAGGGTGCATGGAGCAGTTTATCTTGATTTGGGTGGAAAGCTGGTTGAGTTGATTGATGTTTGCATTTGTTAGCAAGTCTATTCCAGTTAAACTTTTATGACTAAAGTCTCAATGTTGAAAAAATATGCAATATTGTAAGGAAGTACATGTATAGATGAACAGTGTTAATACACACAGTAAGAGTTATAAACAGTAATACTTAAGTATGTGGCAAAAATATTTCCTAACAAGCATAATTGTGGTTTATAAAAAAGAAATAAATTTTCTTTAACAAATCGATGCTATTAAGTGAATTCTTTAACAAAGACCTAAGTGAATTCTTTAACAAAGACTATGTTATTAAGTGAATGGAAGTAGGTTCCAACTTTCTTTAACATAGACACTTATATTTAGTAAATAAAAAGCAAAGTTAAATATAATCATAAATAAACACTGATAATATTGTATGCTATAAAGGCATAAAACATAAACAATAAAGAGGAAATATGGCAAAGAAAACAATAACAATGTGAAAATAAATATCAAATCATATTCATATGTGGTGGAACTGGCTTTATGAAATATTCGACCTTTTTGGCTTGAGTTATTTCAGGTTTTCAGTAATTACGCCATAGTTATGCTTTCTGATGCCAAATTTCATGGACATTGTTTACTCTATTTTGTAATGAACAATTACAATTTTCAAAAAATACTGTATACCCCTGATTTAACGCCTCCCTCTTATAAACGCCCCCTCCCCTTCAGGCCTCAAAATTATTTTTTTCCAAGCAGAAATGGAGAAAATAAGATGAAGTCTTTTTGCAGATTTTTTTGCAAAATGTAACAACCCTGAGGGCATTTAAATGGGGGTATACGGTATAAATGATTGCCTAAGTTAAAAGAAATACAAAGAAAGCTACGAGGGGGTACACATTCCAATAAGGAAAACAATGAGTTTTGTGTATTATTAATGAACATGTTACATATTTCATAGCAATCATAGTTATGTACAAATGTTAAAAACGAAGTCATACAATAAGAAAATCAACACTTGAGTAAGAAACACATAATATATCAAGATGTTAACAATCATTGGGTGAAAAAATGACAAAATCAACATAACAAAACACAATGGACAAAAATTGTATTCAACAACAACTTTTTGGGTTGAAATGAGAAAAGAGCATAATAATATAACAAAATTATATACATACAACAACAACATTTTACAAAGGATGTTATTATTTAAAGGTATCTGCTTACACATATGGACACTCCAAAACTTATTTCATGATTCGACGAATAATATATTTGAATCAAATTTATGCATAATATTGTTGTGATATATATTAAATGAAGATATTTGCTAAACTAAGAATGAACACGCCAGTAAGCAATAGCTTTACCTAATAACAGCCCCCCCCCCTCAGCCCCTAAAAACCCTGTGTTTGTGACATTCCTGTTTGAAACTGAAGTAGAGGAACAGGCAACTGCCATTTGAACGGCAACAAATGGAAGCAAATAATTTTTCAATTTGTCATGGTTTAATTGTGGTGACAAAGGTTAAAAAAAATTATACATAAATAAGATCGTAAGTAACTAACGGCTGAAACACATGTGCAAACACTTTCTGTTATTTAATTTTTGTTTTTATGTGAGAAATATAATTTCAATTGTAAATGAAAGGATGTGCAAAAAAATGTTGTGAACAATGCAACTTATTGTCTGTTACCCCCACCTCTTTCGTTACATTACTCCGCTATGCTGCATGTATAGAGTATAACATAAGAAAATATCGTGGTTGCAGACAATCAATGCAACCAGTCTGTGAACATTGTTTGTATGTAAAAAAACTAAATGAAATGTCCTACAACAAGCTTCCTATGTAGATCATTTTATGGTCTGACCAATATGTTTCAACAACACCTGTAATGCCAGTTCGATTTGTAAAAATCAAATCCAATATGGAGCCATAATCAGTTGTGCATGTGTTAATCATCTGTCTGCTAGAGAATTCATTGACCATCCATGTACTTAAACTTTCAGTTTGATTGATATTTGAGTTAAAATCACCCAAAATAATGAGTGGATCTGAAACTTTCACTAGAGGTGATAAATGATTACGAACAGTTGCTTTGAATGCAGAAAATGATGTTGAGGGACTTTTATATATGACTGCTATTTGCCATTTCAAAGATTGACACTCAACTGACAAAAATATAAACTCCAGTGGGTTTTCACTCAACATATGACATTCTTTTATTTTAATGCTATGTCTTACATATACAGCTAGTCCATGACTTGGCCTTGTCGTCATTTCTGTGCAAGTTTCATCGTTTCGAATTAATTGAAATCCCTCTATCATGAAATTTTCATCCTTATCTCTAGACCAAAGCCTGGTTTCAGAAAAGCCTGCAATATGCGAGGACAAAACATTGTTGTCAGATTTAATATCATCAATGTGCAAATGTAGTGATCTGCAATTGTTGAAAATTGTTTTGAAATATTTCTGCAAGTCTAAAGTTTCAAAAGGGACAAAGCACAAATTAAGCAATGCAGTTTGTCTCATTCTTTCCATTTCTTTATCTACTTGCTCATCAACACATAAAGCTTGCTCGTTGAAATTAAGAATCTGTAATCTTGATGATGTTTTGACTCTGCTCAATGCAACATAATGCAAATGTGGTACTTTTCTTACTTTTCGCTGAGATAAATCAATTACGACTTTTTCAAGTGTGCTTCCTTGAGCCCGATGCACTGAACGACCAGCAGAAGGTTGAAGAGGAAATTGAATTCTTTGGAAAGTTTTTTTATTGTAAACAAATGAACGTTCAATGTCAAAAATTGGTGTCCATGTTTCATGAATGTTATTATGGTAAAATCCTTTGTTTTTATATTTTATCCGTGTTTCTTTTCCAGCCTTTTCCTCTTCAAATTTAACCCATATGATACTTGGGCGACTTGTTTCAACTTGTTTATGTTCAACTTGTTTCACAATACATGATGCTCCATTTGCTAACCCATCTTCTGTATCAACATTGACAGTCAAATCATATATCATGTCAATTACAATAGTTAAAGAACAATGCAAATTCGCTGTTTTGTTTGGGTCTGTTGGCAGCTTTAATATAGCCAAATCTTGTTTTTCTTTACTTAGTTTTGGATTTATCACTGAGTCATGGCAAGGGATATTTACTTTTGCAGAATTCTTACTTGATATTGTGTTGTCATTAAAAGCATGCATGTAAAAATTTTCTGCAAACAAATGTGGAGCATTTCTATCATAATTTTGACTATCAGTTTGAATATGACATTGTTTGATCTTTTCTTTATCATTTTCTGTTAACTTATTAACTCTCAGTCTATTTAGAAGTCGTGAAAATTCAATGTCATCCTTTTGTCTCATGATTTCAGTTAGCTCAAAGATTTGAAAGTAATCTTTCCATAGATTTCTAGCCAAGGCTGATGCATCGAGTGTTAAATCATTAAATATCCAGTTTCCACTGACTGGTTTTAACTGATATAGATCTCCAACAGCTAAAATGCTGATACCGCCAAAGGGTTCATTTGTTCCTTTTAATTCTTGAAGTCTTTGGTTGATAAAATTAAGCATTGTGTTGCTGACCATTGAAATTTCATCAATTATCACTACTGATAAACTTTTGTATTTTGATCGAAAAGTGTTTAAAGTATCACAAGTTAATGTTTGATTAGATTGCTTGTACTTTTGTTTAAATGCTGTTGAAATGGTTGAACCGTTGATATTAAATGCTGCCTTTCCTGTAAATGCACAAAGAAGAACTCGTATGTCATCAGGATCCTCTCCTTCTTTAAGATTAAGAATGCGATATAATGTTTGGTAAAGAGCTTTTATAACTATACTTTTACCAACACCAGCACCCCCTGACAAAAAAGCATACAAGGGTGCATCTTTTGTTTTTATCCAGTGAATTACATGATTGTAAAACTGCTTTTGTTTTCCATTTAGACATCTTAGTAACTTCCTGTATTCATCATCATTGAGCAATTTTTCTTGGGGGTTGATTTGAGGATTTGAAATGCTGCAACCAATTTCATAACCGATGTCATAGTCTCTATGTTCAGATACTCTGTCTGGATTGAAATATATAAAAGCTTCAGATTCTACTATTTCTTCTTCAGCAGTATCACCCTCCATTTGTTGAGTGCTTGGTGCTAATTCATCATATGCATCATGTTCTTCTTGGGCCTTTTCTCTTGCTAAATCTAGTTCATCTGCATGGTGCTCGTATTGATTACATTTGAAATCAATTATATTTTTTTTCTGCATATATTGTTTTTCATACGACCCTGATAGGTCAAGCAAATCTGTTTCTTCATTTCTCCACGGCGTGAAAAGTAGCAGCTTTTCTCTGTAATAGTTTTCAGGGTCTGCTTTTTTGTTGAAGCGAACATACCTTATAATTTTTGGATTTTTACGACGTCTGATGGTCATTCCATTTCTTAATTTGAGTATTGTGCTGTCAAAGTTTTCTTGATCATCAAAATGTTCATTATCACCATTGTCTGCATTCTCTTGTGCATCATCTTCCAAGTCTTGTTTTGGAAATGATATGTCTAATTGTGAGACATAATCAGCTAAACACCAACTATTCAATGCACTTGGACGCTTTGAGTATCTTTTAATTATGTTGTCTGCCAAGACATCAGTTGATTGATCTGGCAATTTATTTAAAGCTGAAAATGGCTTAAGTAACTGAATTCTTTCATGTGTAGGTGATGTGTTAATGAAAACAACGTCACGTGAACATTTGGTTAGTGGCATTTGCAATACTAGGTAAACTGCTTCTTGTGCACCAACTTCAACACTGTTTGAAAAAACATTTCCAATATGTCTGACTTGTCTCTTGATATCCAAGTTTCCATTTCTTGCTTCCTTTGCTGCAGCATACATTAAATTACTCATTCCTCTTTGGGACTTACTAATGTAGGAAACAATGTACATGGCACATGCATACGGATCCAGAACGAACTGAATATCAATGTTAGCTTTCCAAGCAATAAGAACAGTTTTGTTGTATAAGTTCATTCGCAACTGTTTTGGTGATCTTTTTAGAAAAACTTTAGGCGATGTTAGACTGCTTCGAATGCATTTAACATAATCATCTTCATTTAACTGAACAACAGATGCAAGAAATTCATGAAATGTCATGTCATAACCTGTTTTTTCAGAATTCATTTTACTTTGCAAGTCTTTGTACTTTTTCCTGTATTCATCAACATTTTCATCAAGCGGTTGCAATACCATAGTCTTTGGCAAAGGTGGTAGAGGATAACCAAATCTACAAATCTTGTCTTGTTTTTTATTGCAAGTTCGTGAATGATTATGGATTTGAAGGTCAATTAAGTTATTTATTTCCTCATCTTCATTTGAACATGTCAAATATTCATCAACATATGCAGCTATGTCATCATCAGTATTTGTGCCAAACTTTGGAGCATTTTCAACCCATACTATCATATGAATATGAGGGGAGCCTCTTTGTTGAAATTCAACTCTATAAAAATAGTCTGTGATTATTCCGAGTGGCTTGTGGTCACTTTTTAAAATGGTGTTGATGAACTCTTGTACTCGATGATCAAAGTAGCGTGAACATGTAACAGGATCTTTTTGAATAAGTTTAGTTTTTTCTTCCCATGTCAAAGACTGAATCTGTTCCTCAGTGTACTCTTTCTTGAAATTCAACTGGACTAGCATTCTCAATAAATCTGTCCACCTTGTATCAGCAGATGACAGTGACATAAACCATGTTGGCAGTCCAAGCTGGCGTATCATTGCAAACACATCTTTTTTTCTACACTCCAAATATGCAGGAGAATTACGTAACTGCTTAAAAATGTAATAACCTTCATCTTTTCTTACTAAGCTATTTAAATTGTTATAATCTTTCGCTTTTGAAGCTGTCATATTTTGTAAATTGCCTTGACATCTTCTTACAGCTAGGGAGACTTTGTCATTTAGTTGTTTCATTTGAATTTTCTTTAATTTAAAAAAAATGTTTGGTACACAGTTTGCAGCTCGTCTATCAATACTTCTCAATTCCCATTTAGCAATATCACTGTAATAAACTGGAACAAGTCTGTCTTCATTCTCAGGACGTTTTTGGCCACAATAAATGGTAGGGAAAGACAGATATTCACTATCTTTATCTTGATAAATACTGAGAGGGGTCTGCCCTTCTCCAGGAGCAAATGTAAATGTTGAGTTTTTGTTCTCATTATTAGCATCATCAAGAAGAGTATCAATATTACCAACGTTTTCTTGCTGTGTTTCTTCAGCATCAGAGTCATACAACTCTTGGACTAAAGGCTGTGGTTGACAAGCTGTTGATTCATCATCATCAGAAGACATAAAATCTTTGAGAGTATTGTTACTCCAGTCAGTTACTTTTGTTATCCACTGTTCATCAATGTCTACATTGGCATTTTTGTAAAGGGCACTATTTTTCATTAACCAATGCAATGCAACTAAGACATGAGTCGGTCGTACATTTTCAGAAAAAACATGAGACTTAAAAGACATTTTCTTTTTCAATTTCACTGCTACAGTGATATTTTCATCAAAGGGTCTAGGTAATGCATTAACAACAGGTTGAATATTCACAGGAACATTGACAATATTGCCTTTAATAGATAACTGGCGACCTCTTGGCAATTCTCTGATCTGCATAAAAGGTATTCTTAAAGCAATCAATCGTTCTTCTAATGGAAAAAGATTAAGCTCATTCGGTTTTTGAGGCCAACACATGCCATTCAAAAGAGACAATTTGGGAATTTTATTATTTAAAATACTGTTTTTGCAAGTGCAGCATACCCACTGTTTACCATCTACAGACACTGCTGATGTTAAAAATTTAGCTTTTTGTTCTGGCGATAAGCTGCTGATGTTTGACACACTCTGTTTAAACCAGGTTTGTTCACAACAACAACACACGTAAACAGGGCCAACTGAGATATTTTTATGAAAAATACTCACACAGTCACTAATATTAGAGCCATATTTTCTTCGCTTTGAAGCAACAAGCTCATTTTCCATAACTTCAGTACTACGCCTTTTTAAAGATTTTTGTAATGCATTTGAAATAATTTCTTTTGCTTTATTCTGCTGTACAGATCTCCAATTTTGTTTTTTTATTCTTTCCTTCTCTAAAATGTGAGGATGTGATCTAGCTGCTCTTTTTGATTTCTTCTGAAATTCTATCTCTTTTTGTTTATAGTTCTGGTTCTTTCTTTTTTCCCTTTTCTGCTCTTTTTCCCATTTTTGGAATTCTATCACTAACCTTGCTCTTCGTTTTTTTTCTTTTTCTTGCTTTCTGTAATACAATGACTCTCTTGCTTTTTTCTTTGAGGCCAATGATCTTTGTTTTTCTATGACTTTCTGGTCATCTGATTGTCTTTTAGTTCGCTTTGATTCATTTTCCTTTGCCACAAAATTATCTGACTCTCTTGCTTTTTTCTTTGAGGCCAATGATCTTTGTTTTTCTATGACTTTCTGGTCATCTGATTGTCTTTTAGTTCGCTTTGATTCATTTTCCTTTGCCACAAAATTATCTGACTCTCTTGCTTTTTTCTTTGAGGTTAATGACCTTTGTTTTTCTATTACTTTCTGGTCATCTGATTGTCTTTTAGTTCGTTTTGCTTCATTTTCCTTTGCCACAAAATTATCTGACTCTCTAGCTTTCCTCATTGAGGTTAATGTTCTTTGTTTTTCTATTACTTTCTGGTCATCTGATTGCCTTTTAGTTCGCTTTGCTTCATTTTCCTTTGCCACAAAATTATCTGACTCTCTTGCTTTTTTCTTTGAGGTTAATGATCTTTGTTTTTCTATTACTTTCTGGTCATCTGATTGCCTTTTAGTTCGCTTTGCTTCATTTTCCTTTGCCACAAAATAATCTGACTCTCTAGCTTTTTTCTTTGAGGCCAATGATCTTTGTTTTTCTTTGAGTTGCTGGTCAAGTAATTGTCTTTTAGCTCTCTTAGCTTCATTTTCCTTAGAAACAAAATCAGCTGACTGTCTTGCTTTTGTCATTGAAATGTATGTTTTTTCTTTTTCTAACAATCTGTAACTTAACTGACTGCGTTTTTTTTGTTTGTACAATCGCATATACTCTTTTCTGTTTTTTTCTTTTTTTGATTTGCAGGCATCATTTCTTTGCCTTTGGTCTTTAAAATACTTGCCAATCAATGTTGTGTGTGCATAGCAATCGTTACCACTTTCAGAATGAAATCCAGTTTCAAGTGCATTTTCAGGCTTTTGTCTACTTTTTCTTTGCTGTGCTTTTGCCATTTGCCATTCATCAGAAGTCTCTGAGGTTGATCTGACATTAGTGCAATCTGATACAGGCTGTGATATTGTACCTAGTGATTCTTGGAACTGTACTGGTAGTATGTCATACTGTGTAGAAAGATCAATATGCATGCTTTCATACATGTTGTACATGAACCCAACTAAATCCTCTACTGAGTCAAATGATGCTTGCATGGACGTTCCATTACAAACTGACAGACCATTCTTTCCGTGCCCATGAGAGTCAAAGAAATAATATGTGTCATCTTCTTTGTACACCGCTGAGCAAATTGATCCAACCATAACCAATAGAAATGGTGACATTTGCAATGATGAATACACTGCTTGGTAAAGGGATGGTAGTTCTAGATTTCCAAAAGTTTGTGTACAAGCACCCGACAAAACCTCAAACTTGGTTATATTGACATGTTTCTCCAAAAGTGTTACTGATGAAGGCAGTTCATCAAAGTTCAATAACCTGTTTTTAAATGACCCATTTGCTTTTAAACCAAACAAGATTTTGTTGTAAGTCACATCTCCATCAATGAGTACTTGGTCCAGTTCTTTGGTATTGCTTATTTTTGCATATTTTGCATGTATCAGTGAACAGAGGGCATTTACAGTGCATTGGGTTCCACGTGATTGGACACTGAAGCGTTTATCATTTTGACTGAATGATCCCAAAACAATAAAGTTTTCATGCAAAGATACAGAACCTTTCTCTTTATTTTCTGCCTGGAAATGATTATTGTTCTCACTTGGATGACCAAGCATTTGACAATGCAAATCTGAAGAACAGTTATTGGAAACATCAAGGTTTCTTTGTAATTCTGAGCTTTGATTCATACCTGAATTACAACAAGCAACAGGCAATAACACATTCATATGTGAATCACAGTGATGTTTTGTTTCATTTTTATTTGTGCATGTTGTGTGGCCAAGTTTATCTTTTGATGGAGAAGTCGTGCATATAGGCATATTTGAGCAGAATGTTGTGCATGGTGGTGTATTTGAATAAGCTGTGGTGCACAGTGGTGTTGGCAATTGAGCTTTAGAGCACAAATGGATATTTGAAGTTTGGCAACATATTGGCACATTTGAGAGCTTTGAGCATGGTTTTGGCAGTTTTTGCGAGCATATTGGCATGTTTTGCTCAGATGACATGGTCATAACTAAGGTACAACCATGCACATGTCCGTCTGAATTGGCGTTTGACAGACACGTAGGGTGGACCTTACCCCCATCTGATATTGGGTAGCCCTGTAGCTCTGATGGCATGGTTGATACGTCAACCAGAGGCACCAGTTTGTGAGAACTGGTAGGGGTGGTGAGGCCCTCATCATTTGCTAGACACACCCGCTGAGACATCATGACTGATGAATCAGTGTGAAGCGAAGAGCAAGTGGGACCCCCATCAGGCAGGACACCATCCAACACCCGACTGCGTGCCAAGGAACGCCTCCAACTCTTCTTGCGTGGCATGTTGACAGTCTAAAAATTCAGAACAAACAAAAACTAGAGCTCCGCAAGTCGGAGCATTATACAGCCGAAGGATGAGCAATTCAATAAATTAGTGGTGAAAACTTGACTTGAGTTTAACCTCTGCAGTCATAACTTATTTTATCTACTGACCTTGACCATTCTTTCTACCAAGTACTATGACTGTCACTCAAGTTTTTATTCAAGATATAAAATGCCGTGACCATGACCTTTGACCTCAACATTAATAGGGGTCATCTACTGACCATGACCAATCTTCCTACCAAGTAGAATATTTGTCACTCATAAACTTTTCAAGATATTGACCGAACAGGTTTTTTTTGCATAAAATGCTACTGTGACCTTCACCTTTGACCAAGTGACTCAAACTTTATAGGGGTCATCTACTGACCATGACCAATCTTTTTACTAAAAAAAATGACTATAATTCATATTTTTTTCAAGATATTGAGAAGACAATCATGGTTTTGCATTAAATGCTACTGTGAACTTAACCTTTGACCTAGTTACCTCAAAATTTATAGGGGTCATCAACTGAGTATGACCAATCTTCCTACAAAGTACAATGACTGTCACTCAGAAATTTTTCAAGATTTTGAGCAGACATAATGTGGCGAACGGACAGACAGACAGACAAACAAACGGGCGCCATACCATTAAACGTCCGAATTGTTACTTTGGGCATATAAAAAAAGATTTAAGATAGACATAAAAAGGATGCATTGTCGGTTTCTTTATAACCTTATATTTGGTCACATATCATGCTATATGTCATTTTCTAATGAACTTAACATTGCAATGGAAATCACTGAATAATGTGACTGAGTTATGTGTTTTGGACAAGAAACAAACTTATTTTCTTTCAGGGTCTTTAAACCCTTGAAATAGGTAACAGTTCTGCAAAACGTACGTTTCCTAATGATATGAAATTGTTAAAGGTATTCCAAAATTTTGTGACAAAATTGTTGCTTTTCTGCCAAAGAAGAGAACACACAATAGCAAAACAAACACACATGTGTTACTTCCGCTTGTTAGAAATAACATTTGAATATTTAACCTGTTGCACTTAAGCAGATGTTTTACCTTTTGGTCTGCATGTCATCTAGAAAATTAATATCGATTGTAATCAAGATATTTTATTGTTTTATTCATAAATGTCAGTATGGACATAAACACAGCCAAATATGCAGGCAAAACATTTTCTACAAATAATATTTTTGTATTATTTTACATACAAGGATAAACATAACTGGAAGAGTCACATATTTACAAGAGTAAGTTTGACTGATAAAATACAATTTAAATGGAAGAAGTTTACAATTCTGAACAAAAATGAAATCTTTACGTTATTCAGCGTTTTTTGTGTAAAATGCTTGAAACAATTTAAGATTTGTTATTTTCATTATTGTTATACTAGACACAAACAACCAAAAAGGAACAATATTTCTCAACATACTTAGAGTAAATCTATTAATGAGTTCAAAGAAATACCTTTTAAATTGAATATATAAATCATAAGCACATCATGAAGACCCATCAGCTAATGTATTGACGAATTCTTGACAGTTGTAGCGTAGTGTCATACCGCAACCTGAAATGTGTGTTTTCCAGTTAAATGCAAAAAAAACAAAAGAACAAAAGTTTGATAAAAATTAATAAATGTGAAACACTTATAAACATGGGATAACGACAAAACTGTTTCATATTATGAAAGAAAGAACTGATTTTAAAATAGAATGTGATGAAAAGATAAAGTATCATCTTGTTGTTAAAAATGGAAGTGAAATGTTAACAAAACAGGGCTTCTAATAATGTTCTATTGCCAACCGTTTATGTTTCTTAAATATAACTTTAATTGTATGATTGCATCAGTCAATGCAATAAATTATATAAAAGTGTTGAAGGTAGGCAGTTTTCAACTAAGTTTTCAGTTATATGTGCATACATGTAAATTACATGGCGTAATAGAAAGTAATAAACAAATAACTTTGTTTCATAATCTCATATCAATTTCATTATTGTTAATGGAATGTGACAAATTCACTATTTGCTCCTATATCATGCCAAAACAACTACATAATATTATGTCACAGCTTAAGACTCCTTAGCACAGCGACATTGACTAATACATATATAGTTCATTATAAAATACAAATTTCGCACCAAAAGTGACATATTTTGTACTAAATGAACTTTCTTTTTCATATATCCTATGGACAATAAGTTGTGTGTGTATGATAACATTGTAATTCATTTGTTGAAAGCTTACCAATGATTTGGTTGGCAGGTTTGCACATGACACCAGGCTGCACTGTCATCTTAAGAACATGTCAACACATCAGCGCCTAAATAAATCCTGCAAAATATCTAAGGAAAGACACTTTAAAATCAAATTGTCATAATGCGAAAAAAATATCCATGATTCTTAATAAAAAGGAATTTTAGAAAAAAAATATTTACAAATGAAAGAGAAGAAAGTAAGGCTTGCTTGAACAATTTTGGAACAAGACACATTGGACAGTCTGAACATTGCATCAAAATTATTGTGTCAACAAAAACAAAACTCTGAATATTTGCACACATCATTATTGTACCTAACTTATATCCAAAGCTGAACAAAATGTTTTTAAACTTTTTACACCAAATACATGGGTAAGTATGTTCTTAGTTTAAGGTTGCAAACATTTTAACTGTTTGCTTGTAACAGAATAGACCTCATTTCCTAATTAGGAAAAATTGGTAACAGTTTCAATGTAAAATGAAATGTTTGGCAATATCTTGTTACCAACACTCCTAATTGTTAAATTTTAAGAATGATAACATCTTCTTAAATTGCTGTGTTACATGTGATTTGACAACGATCTTCAGTCATATTGATACAATCATTCAATATTTTCAAGTTATGACATCTTTTGCAATCATGTGACATGAAAGGATATCCATTCAAATTCATAAACACTGTTAAAGATTGATTGTCATCATTGAAATATAGGCACTGAATATGCATTAGTACAGCATGATACTTTTAAGTTTAATTAAGCTTTCCACCGCCTCAAGCTTATATTAACAACATAAGGAGATTTTATATCACTATTCTCTTTGATATAAGAAAGCAGAAAAAGATTTTTTGAACAAGTATGGAATTTCGTGTTAATCGGTTACCTAAAAGATCGTTTGTAGGACATTGCATGACCCCATTGTATCGTTAGACTTGATTGAAGAAGTTACAAATATAGATCTAAATGGAAGAGCAGAAATGCATTACATGTTTACATTGACATCAGTATGCGTGCGCAGCATTTGTTTACGTAAGCATTGCCAAACGTTAACTCAGTGAAATGACCAAAAATAAAGTTTAAAAAGGTAAAATAGCAGCAAATTTATTAAACCCTATTTAAAAATGGCCATTTTAACTCTTCCATTTTAGTTTCATTTATCAAACCTGATAATTTACAGTATGAAAAGCTTTATCTGACAATATTGATAGTTCATCTGTATTTCATATATTACTATGTCATGCGCACACATACAAAAATTTCATTATATATACAACACTTACATTACAAAAAATAGAGGTTTCTTATTTACATCCATGCTTAATTGAAAATGAATTGCCAAATGTTTTTAGTTATTTAGAACAAAGTCTACCTATTTTAATCAGTTTTATTTAACTTTTTTGCATTTTTGTGTGCAGAAAACACCCAATGTTAGGAAGGCATTCAGGCCATATGATCCAAACACGCTTAACCAATGCGTGTCTTGCCGTCAGAAACAATGGATTGTCAATAACAAAGGCATCCAAATCCAATGTTGTATCATATGCTACTCTGTAAGACAAGACTTGGGGAAATGTACATGAGGATGTTGTTAAACATTTTAAACTGTTTTGATAGTTAAATAGAATTGTTACTAATTGTAAATATTATCATATTTTACCATTTGAACAGTGTTGCATGCTTTTTATGCTGTGTAGTATAAGTGACCGGAAATAGGTTAATTCATTGGTATAATTATGTCTATCTATTTAGGTCATGTTTGTTTCGTTGTCCAGCTATGTCATTCTAAAATATGTCAGTTTCATTCAAAAATTGTTGTTATTTATGTTTGTAAACTGTACAAGGCATAGTTATAAAAACATTTAAACTACATCTAAATATTCCCTTAAGTGACCGAAAAGTGGTTGTACCGGAATAATCGTCTTTTTGCCCCACCCACCACAGAGTATGCAAATTACTTCTAAGGGAAAATGGCGAAACGAAAATGCACAGCAGTACATCGTGTAATCTTTTAATTTCAAATTGATAGAAAATTATGAAAATCTCCACCATACCTTTGATATTACTCGTTGAACGCTCAAATAGACGAACGTAAACTGTAAAGTACTGCGCAATTAAAAGTAATGACCCGGATGTTGACACTATGAAATACCGAACGCATTGTCGTTATCAGTTCAAATTAATTTCGTTCCAAACAAAATGTCATCATCATCATCATCATCATCATTATCATCATTATCATCATCATCATCATCATCATCATCATCATCATCATCATCATCATCATATGCAACACCAGACTTTTAAAAAAAGATAACCAAGGCACAAATTCTGTACAGTGAAGTCATTTGAATTTTTCTTATTTAATTCAAAGTAAAATGGTAACCCCCGGGGCAGGGTCAATTTTGACCCCAGAGGCAAAATTTGAACAACACTAGTTGACCACCTCTACATGATGCAGTATACCAAATATGAATGCTCTGGGCCTTAGAGTTTCAAACAAAAAGATTTTTCAACATTGCATTTGGAAAACCTATTTTTTGACCCTGTGCCCTACTTATGTAATCAACTGGAATAATTTGAACAACTGTGGTAGAAGACCACCAAGCGATCATTCCTGTGAATATTGGTCAAAATCCCATAAATGGTTTAATAGAAGATGTGGTTTTATGATTTCCTTATGTAATTCAATGTAAAATTGTGACCCCCCGCTGCAGCACAATTTTGACCCAGAAGCATAATTTGAACAACTTTGGTAGAGGACCTCTACAGGCTGCTTTATATACCATATATGAATGCTCTGCGACTTGTAGTTTCAGACAAGAAGATTTTTGAAAATTGCATTTTAAAAACCTATTTTTTTACCCCGTGACCTACTTATGCAACCAATCAAAACCATTTGAACAATTTTGGTAGGGGACCACCCAGGGACCATTCCTGTTGAGTTCGGTCAAATTTCCATTAGCAGTTCAAGATAAGAAGTCATTTGAAGTTTTCCTTATATAATTCAATGTAAAATTGTGACCCCCGGGGCGGGGTCAATTTTGACCTCAGGGGCAAAATTTGAACAACTTTGGTAGAGGACCTCTAGATGATGCTATATACCAAATATGAAAGCTCTGGGCCTTGTAGTTTCAGACAAGAAGATTTTTGAAAATTGCAATTTGAAAACCTATTTTTTGACCCCGTGACCTACATATGCAACCAATCAGAACCA
>Ga0224510_10001173_pt1 | contig 17752 bp, 18 predicted proteins | sample SF_May12_sed_USG_FD_170161 | JGI IMG/M metagenome (GOLD analysis project Ga0224510, IMG submission 170161) | Sediment microbial communities from San Francisco Bay, California, United States - SF_May12_sed_USGS_4_1 | ecosystem: Environmental > Aquatic > Marine > Sediment | place: USA: California... | reverse complement strand
TCGTGCGCATCACCGGGCGCGTCACCGACCCGATGGCCTTCGGCGACGTCACCGTCGTCGTGCGCGAGGGCACGCCGGTCCGCGTGCGCGACCTCGGCACGGTCGTCGACGGCACCGCCGAGAAGCGCAGCGCATCGCTCATGGGCTCCAACCCGGCCCTCTCGCTCGAGGTGCTCAAGATCACGGGGGCCAACACGGTCGAGGTCGCGGACCAGGTGCGCGTGGTGGTCGACGAGCTCCAGCGCCAGCTGCCGAGCGACATCGCGATGACGATCATCCGCGACGACTCGCGCAAGATCCGCGACGCACTGTCCGACGTGGAGCTCACGCTCGTCCTCGGCGCGATGCTCACCGTGCTGATCATCTACCTCTTCCTCAACTCCTGGCGCTCCACCGTCATCACGGGACTCACCCTCCCCGTCGCCATCATCTCGAGCTTCTTCGCGATGTGGATGTTCGATTTCACGCTGAACACGATGACGCTGCTCGCCCTCTCCCTCGCGATCGGCCTCCTGATCGACGATGCGATCGTGGTGCGCGAGAACATCGTCCGGCACGTGGCGATGGGAAAGGACCACTACGTCGCGTCCAAGGACGGCACCGACGAGATCGGCCTCGCCGTCTTCGCCACCACGCTCGCGGTGATCGCGGTGTTCATCCCCGTGGCCTTCATGGGTGGGATGATCGGCAAGATCTTCTTCCAGTTCGGCGTCACGGTCGCGTTCGCCGTCGGCGTCTCGCTCTTCGTCTCGTTCACGCTCGACCCGATGCTCTCGAGCGTTTGGCGCGACCCCGACGCCGAGCAGCACGGGGAGGAGGCCCGGCGGCGCGCGGGCCCCATCCGCCGCGTGGCGCTCGCCTTCGATGCCTGGTTCGAGCGCGTGGCCGACCGGTACCCACCCCTCCTCCGGCGCGCGATCCGGCATCGCTGGCTGGTGCTCGGCGGCGCCGTCCTGTCGGTCGGCCTCGCCTTCCTCATCGCGAGTCGCATCGGCTTCACCTTCATGCCCGACTACGACGCGGGCGAGTTCAACGTCTCGTATCGCGTGCAGCCCGGCGCCCGCGTGGACTACGTGGTGAGCAAGGGGATGTCGATCGACAGCATCGTGCATCGCATCCCCGAGGTGGAGTTCACCTACCTGACCGTGGGCGGCGGCGGCGGCCGCGGCAGCGGCACGGGAGGCCAGCTCTTCGTGCGCCTCAAGCCCCAGCATGACCGCACCCGGTCGATGGCCGAGATCCAGAACGCGTTGCGCCCGCAGCTGCGCAACGTCTCCGCCGCGCGCGCGAGCATCGACGGCACGCGCTCGATCTTCGGCGGGTACCGGCAGCCGATCGTGGTGAACGTGCAGGGGCCCGAACCGGGGCGCCTCAAGCTGATCGCCGGCCAGGTGATGGACGTCGTGCGCAACACGCCGGGGATGGCGGAGCCCACCTCGAGCGACCAGGGCGACATCCCGCAGCTCGACGTGCGTGTCGACCGGCAACTCGCCTGGGCAGCCGGACTCGGTGTCGGTTCCATCGCCGGCACGCTCCAGCCGCTCTTCAGCGGCACGCGCGCCACGCTCTGGCAGGATGAACAGGGCTACACGCACGACGTGCGCGTGGTGTATCCCGAGTCCCTCCGCGCCTCCGCGGAAGATGTGTCGAACATCCCGGTGACCGGCACCGCGATCGATGCGCGCACCGGCCTGCCCGCCGCGATCCCGCTCTCGCAGGTCGCCGACGTGCGCGCCGGCGTGGGCCCACAGCAGATCGAGCGCCGCCAGCTCCAGCGGCAGATCTCCATCTCGGCCGGCGTGCTCCCGGGCGCCGCCGTGGGCGACGTGTACGCGGCGACGCTCGTCCGCCTCGACTCGCTCGTGCTCCCCGCGGGCTACCGCACCGTCTTCACCGGCGACGTGCAGAACCTGAACGAGACCAAGGGCTATGTGCTCGAGGCGATCGTGCTCGCGATCGTCTTCATCTACCTGATCCTCGCCTCGCTCTTCGGCTCGTTCGTGCAGCCGCTGGCCATCATGCTCTCGCTCCCCCTCTCGCTCCTCGGCGTGTCGCTGGCGCTCCTCGTCACGGGCGGGACCCTCAACGTGATGTCCATGATCGGCATCATCATGCTCATGGGCCTCGTGACGAAGAACGGCATCCTGCTGATCGACTTCGTGAACCACGCCCGCAGCGAGGGGAAGGACCGGATGGGCGCCATCCTGGAGGCCGGCCGCATCCGGCTCCGGCCCATCATCATGACCACCGTGGCGATGATCTTCGGCATGCTCCCGCTCGCCCTCGCCATCGGCGAGGGCGCCGAGCAGCGGTCCCCGATGGCCCACGCCGTCATCGGTGGCCTCATCACCTCGACCCTCCTCACGCTCTTCGTGGTGCCCGCGGTGTACACACTGCTGGACGACCTCGCGCTCTGGTTCGCCCGCCGCAGGGGGGTCGCGCACCGTGCGCAGCCGACCCCGGTCAAGGAGTCCCCGGCCCTCGCGAAGCAGCGAGCGGAGATCCCCGCTTGACGGCAGGGGGTCGTGCATTGTATTCAGCGACCTGAAGAAGTGCGCGATTCATCAACAGGAGGGTGCGATGCCGCTCGACGAGGCGCTGTTCGACAGACTCTTCTCGGATCGCGACGACGATGAAGAGGGGGGATTCGGGGGAGGCGGCGGCAAGGCCTCCTACGACGACGATGAGGACGAGGATGGTGGGTGGGCGATCAACAAGGACCAGTCCGACTCACTCTGGGACTCGACCGACGAGGGCGATGATGATGACGAGGAGGGCGGCGTCGCCCCGTCGGCCGACGCGACGGACGACGACGAGGATTCGGATCTCTTCGGCGAGTCACTGAGCGCGCCGCGCCGTCGCGGTCGCAAGCCAGCCGAGAAGCCGCGCGTACCGAGCATCTTCGAGACCGGAGAGACCGAGGCGCCCGCCGCGGTGCGGGCGCCGGTGAAGGTCGTCGCGGCGCCGGCGGCGAAGCCAGCGGCGAAGCCAGCGGCGAAGCCAGCGGCGAAGCCGGCGGCGACGGCCAGGGCCGCGAAGCCCGCGGCGAAGTCCCAGCCAGCCGCGAAGGCCAGGACCGCAGCGACGCCGAAGAAGAAGGCCGCCGGGAAGGTGGTGAAGAAGGCCGCGAAGAAGGCGGTCAAGAGGGCGAAGACGGCAGCCAAGAAGGCCGTCAAGAAGACCGTCAAGAAGGCCAAGAAGGTCGCCCGCAAGGCCGCGAAGAAGGTGGCCAAGCGGCCCGCGGCCCGCCGCAAACCCTCAAGGAACCCGGCCAGGAAGAAGTAGCCGACCGGCGCGATGGGCTCACGCCCGGCGACGCACCATGCGTCGCCGGGCGTCGTGCATCGCCCATTGCGCCGCGCACAGCGGTCGAGATCGATGCCGCCGCACGCCCCGCCACGCGGAACCTGCCGCGCAATCGCCTATCCGTGCGGACTCACGGGCGCTAATCTTTGCGGACGATGTCGGACTCGCCCGTCGCCCTGCTGCGCGCTCACTCGCGTCACGCTCCCTGGAATGCCCGCGGGCTCGCCGCGCACGCCACGGCCCTCGTGGATGCGGCCGGCATGCGCCCCACCAACACCTCCGCGCGCGCCGCGCCCAGCGCCCGGGCCATCCGCTTTTACGTCGCGAATGGCCTGCTCGACCATCCCGAGGGCAAGGGCACGGCCGCGACGTACCACTACAAGCACCTCCTCCAGTTGCTCGCGATCAAGATCCGGCAGCGCGAGGGCCAGACACTCGACGTGATCAAGGGCGAGCTCGCGGCGATGCAGGGCGACCAGTTGGAGAAGCGCGTTGCGGGATCGCTCGCCCCCGCACTCGGCAATGGCGCCGACACGGCAGTGCTGCGCGACGACGATCTCACGATCGCTTGGCGCCGCATCGTCGTCGCCGACGGCATCGAGCTTCACGTGCGCGAGGACTCCGCGGCAGCGCGCGAGTCGGCGATGGTCGCCATCCGAGAGTCTGTCCGCGCCGCCCTCGGCCGAGAGGACGTGCGCTAGTTCGGGGTCTCTGGCCCCTTGCCTGGATTCACGTGCACCACAACATTAGGGCCGGATGCCCCCGACCTCGCGTCGCCGGCCTCCGGCGCGCACCGTCTTCCTCGACCGGGCGCTCGAGGCCCTCCCGCTCTTCCGCCTCTCCGACAGTTCGGAGGATTCAGCCGTTTCCCTCACCACCGACGGCGGCGGACGCTGGCGCGTGCTTCCCGCGCCAGGCGAGAGGCTCCCGGGCACCTTCGACCAGGACGTCTACGTCGAACTGCTGCGCCGATTCCGCGAAGCCGAGTCACCGGCCGACGGCGCGGTCACCTTCACCCTCCACGCCTTCCTGCGCTCCATGGGACGTCGCGTGGACGGCCGCACCTACGAACAGCTGCGCGGCGCACTCGGCCGGCTTGAGCGCACGGTGCTCGAGAGCGAGGGCGCCTGGTTCGACGCCAAGCGCCGCAAGCACGTCGCGGCACGATTCACTCTCCTCTCGGCCGTCGCCATCGACCGCCGGCGCCTCACCGATCGCGACCAGCTCGCCCTCTTCCCCGCCCTCGCCTCCAATGAGCCCGGCGACGCGCGCGTGGTGCTCGACCCGCACATGCGTGCCAACATCGCCGCCGGCCATCGCACCGCACTGCTCGCGCCACGCTACTTCGCCCTCTCCTCACCCGTGGCACGCCGGATCTACCGCCTCCTGGAGGCGGTGCGCCCCGAACAGGGCAGCGAGTGGCGGCTCCCGCTCGAGCGCGTCGCCGAGCTCCTTCCGCTCGCCCAGCGCTACCCCTCGCACCTGCAGCGTGTGCTGCAGCCCGCCCACGAGATGCTCGTCACGGCCGGGATCGTGAAACGGGCCGAGTTCGAGCAGGCTGGCCGCGCCTGGACCGTGGTGTACGAGTTCGCACCCGCCCGGACCTGACCGGGGCGGCTCCCGGAACCCCCGGTAGCCCTGCGCGTACTCCCTACTTACGTTCCTCAGACTCCCTCAATCGGCCGCCCTCGACATGTCCCGCTCCCGCAAGCTCGCCCTGGCCGCCCTCGTCGCCCTCCCGCTGGTGGGCGCGGCGTTCATCGTCCAGGACCAGGGCACGCGCAACAGCGCCCGGCTCTTCGACCAGGTGCTGTCGATCATCAACGATCGCTTCGTCGATTCGCTTGGCACGGGCACACTCTATGAGAAGGCGGCACGGGGCCTCGTGGAGTCGCTCGACGATCCCTACTCGCAGCTGTACACGCCGAAGGACCTCGAGGAGTTCAACACCACCACCGGCGGCTTCTACGGTGGCATCGGCATGCTGATCGAGGATCACGAGGGCTCGTTCATGATCAGCAAGGTCTACCCGAACACGCCGGCCGAGGAGGCGGGCATCCGCGAGGGGGACCGCATCGTGGGCGTCGACACCGCGTCCACGCGCGGCTGGACCACCGCGCAGGTCTCCGCCGGCCTCAAGGGACGGCCGGGCACGCAAGTGAAGGCGCGTTTCCTGCGTCCCGGCGTGCCGCAGCCGTTCGAGGTGGAGTTCACGCGCCGCACCATCCGCATCCCGGCCATCCCCTACGCGCTGATGCTCGAGGCGAAGACGGCGTACATCCCGCTGCAACAGTTCAACGAGACCACGACGCGCGAGTTCGCCGAGACGCTCCGCCGCCTGCAGGCTGAGGGCGCGACGAGCCTCGTGCTCGACCTGCGCCGCAACACCGGTGGCTTCCTCGACCAGGCGCTGCAGCTCACGAACTACTTCCTGCCCCGCGGCAAGGAGCTCGCCACCGTCCGCGCCCGCGTCGGGCCGCCGGAGCGCTACGTCGCCGAAATCGACCCGATCGCGCCGGGCATCCCGATGGTGATCCTCACCGACGGCTACACGGCGTCGGCATCGGAGATCGTCGCCGGCGCACTCCAGGACCATGACCGTGCGCTGATCGTCGGCACCACCTCCTTCGGCAAGGGGCTCGTGCAGTCGGTCTACCAGCTCGATGGCGGCTACGCCATCAAGCTCACCACCGGCAAGTGGTACACACCGAGCGGGCGCTCCATCCAGAAGGATCGCCACGCCGATGGCAACGGCAACTTCGTCGAGGTCACGCCGGACTCGCTCGAGACGGACTCCGTGCGCCTCGCCCGTCCGCAGTTCAAGTCCGACGGCGGGCGCGTCGTCTACGGCGGTGGCGCCATCACGCCGGACGTGATCGTCCCCTACGACACGCTCACCACCGCCGAGCAGAAGCTCGCGCGCGCGCTCGTGCCGCGCTCGCAGGACGTCTACCTCGTGCTCGACGACTACGCCTTCAGTCTCAAGGGCGCCCTCAAGCCCGACTTCATCGTGAGCCAGGCACAGCGCGATGAGTTCCTCAAACGCCTCACGGCGAAGGGCGTCGCGGTCGACGCGGGCGAGTGGAACACCGGGCGCGCGTACGTCGACCGCCTGCTCGCGGACCGCATCGCGCGCCGCGCCTTCGGCGATTCCACCTGGAAGCGCCGCGATGTCCCCGACGATCCGCAGTTGCTCAGGGCGATCGAGCTCCTGAAGAAGGGGCGCACCACCGCCGACCTGCTCGCTCTCGCGGCGCCCGCCAAGCCGGCGGCCAGGCCCGAGTAGTTCCCCATCACGAATCCCCATCTCCCTCTGATGTCCAAGCGAATCCTGGTCGCCGCCGCGCTCCTCGGCGCGGCGGCCTGCGAGCCATCCACGCCCGCCGTCATCGTCCAGCCCGAGCCGGGCGAGACGCGCCTCTCCAACATCCACCAGCTGACGTTCGGCGGCGAGAACGCCGAGTCGTACTGGAGTGCCGACGGCAAGTGGATCACCTTCCAGTCGTCGCGCGACGGACGGAAGTGCGACCAGCAGTTCGTCATGCGCGCCGACGGCTCCGACGTGAAGCGCGTCTCCGACGGGCGCGGCAAGACCACCTGCGGCTGGTTCTTACCCGGCGGCGACCGCCTCTTCTTCGCGTCGAGCTCGGCGCACGGGGATGCCTGCCCCGCCAAGCCGGACCCCTCCAAGGGCTACGTCTGGCCGCTCGACCCGTACGACATGTACACGGTCAACCGCGACGGCTCCGACCTCAAGCGGCTCACGAACTACGACGTCTACACCGCCGAGGGCGTGCTCTCACCTGACGGGAGGACCATCGTCTTCACGTCCCTCAAGGACGGCGACCTCGACATCTACACGATGAACGCGGACGGCACCGACGTCCGCCGCCTCACCAACACGCCGGGCTACGACGGCGGGCCATGGTGGTCCCCCGACGGCACGAAGATCGTTTACCGCGCAAACCACCCGAAGGACGCCGCTGAGCTGGAGCAGTATCGCTCGTTGCTCGCCGACGGCCTGATCCGACCGAGCAGGGTGGAGCTCTTCGTGATGGACGCCGACGGCTCGAACCAGCGCCAGGTGACCGACCTGGGTGGCGCGAACTTCGGCCCCTCGTGGAGCCCCGACGGCACCCGGATCATCTTCTCGTCCAACTTCGTCGCGCCGCGGAGCGGGAATTTCGAGCTCTATCTCGTTGATGCCAGCGAGACGATGGCCACCGCCGACAAGCTGGAGCGCGTCACCACCTCGCCGGTGTTCGACGGCTTCGCGATGTTCAGCCCCGATGGCTCCAAGCTGATGTGGGCATCGAATCGGCACGCCAAGGTCGAAGGCGAGACGAACGTCTTCGTCGCGGACTTCCGCTGGTAGGCGTTTCCACGACGGAGCGGCGCACGCGGGGGGTCCGGTGGACGCACACCGGACCCCCCGCTAGTATCGTGGCATCTCCCCGGAGGAGTCCATGGAAATCTTCCTCGGCGCCATCGGCGCCCTGATCGTCGTCATCATCGCCAAGAGCGTTCGCATCATCGGCCAGGCGGAGGTCATGGTCGTCGAACGCCTCGGCAGCTTCAACCGCGTGGCCCGCTCCGGACTCAACCTCCTCATCCCGTTCGTCGAGCGCGCCAAGACGATCGACGTGCGCTACTTCGAGAGCGACGTCACGGGGCTCAAGAAGATCGTGGCCGCCACCACGGCGCGGATCGACCTGCGCGAGCAGGTGCTCAACTTCCCGTCGCAGCCGGTGATCACGAAGGACAACGTGACCATCGACATCGACGCCGTGATGTACTACCGCGTGGCCGACCCGCAGAAGGCGACCTACTCGGTGCAGAACCTCCCGTACGCCCTCGAGACGCTCACCCGCACCACGCTGCGCAACATCGTCGGCGACATCGAGCTCGACCAGACGCTCGCCTCGCGTGACATGATCAACCGCAAGATGCGCGAGGTGATCGAGGAGGCCTCCATCGGATGGGGCGTGGACGTCACGCGCGTGGAACTGCAGAGCATCGAGCCCCCGCGCGACATCCAGCAGTCGATGGAACTCCAGATGCGCGCCGAGCGCGAGCGTCGCGCCGCCGTCACCAACGCCGAAGCGTCCAAGCGCGCCGCGATCCTCGAGTCCGAAGGCCAGAAGGAGGCACAGATCCGGAAGGCCGAGGGCGAGAAGGGTGCCGCGATCCTGCGCGCCGAGGGGCTCGCCACCGCACGCCTCGCGATGGCCGACGCGGAGGCCGAAGCGGTGAAGCGCATCACCGCCGCACTCCCGCCCGGCGAGGTCTCCTCCTACCTGCTCGGGCTCCGCTACATCGACGCGCTGCCACAGGTCGCCCAGGGCAAGGGCACCACGATCTTCCTCCCGAGCGAGGCCATGGGCGTGCTCGGCGCGATCGGTGGCATGAAGGAGATGCTGAAGGGCGTGGGGGGAGCCGCCGCCGAGAAGCCCGCGCGCAGCGGAGGCCAGCTTGGTATCAAGCCCGGGGACGACTAGTGGCGAAGATCACCCGTGAGCGGGCGACGCGTGTCGCCAAGGCTCACGCCTGTTCGCATTGCCAGGAGTACACGTATCGCAAGCTCTCCGTGAAGCCCGCGTCCGCCGCGATCACGAAGGAGCTGGGCGCCGTCTGGATCGCCGTGAAGGTCTGCGGCGTCTGCGGCTACCAGAGCGAGATCGGCATCGAGGCCGACGGCGACATCGTCTTCGAGAGTTAGCGGCCGTGGCGCACGCGCTGCTGCGCCGGCTGCTCGACGAACACACGGGCGTCCCCGGGCGCGCGCTCCTCGCGTGGCGGACGCGCGGGCAAGCCGAGGCGCTGCTCGCCGGCCGCGGCCTCGCCGAGCCGGGCCGCGCGCTCGCCGCCCGGCTCGGCCATCGCGTGGTGCGCGGGCCGTTCGTGGGGATGCTGTACCCGCGGCGACGCGGCGACATCGTCCACGCGACGAAGCTCCTTGGCGCGTATGAACGGGAAGTGCACGTCGCGATGGAGCGGCTCGTGGCGCGGCGCCCGACGCGCGTCGTGAACGTGGGCTCGGGTGACGGCTACTACACGGTCGGCCTGGCGCGGCGTCTGCCTGACGCCGAGGTGTGGGCCGTGGACCCCGATCCGCTGGCCCAGCGTGCCTGCCGCGGCACGGCGGCACGGAATGGCGTCGCGGCGCAGCTGCGGTACGCCTCCCGGCTCGACGCCCGCGCGCTTGAGCAGGTGCTGCTTGGCTCGCCGCGTGCCTCCGCGACGCACGCGTCCGCCGTCGACGCCCCCGCGCACCGTGCGGCCCCTGCCGGCGCCACGCATGGTCCCGCGCGCCGGGATCTCTGCCTCGTGGACTGCGAAGGCTACGAGGACGAGCTGCTCGACCCAGCCGCCGCGCCTGCCCTCGCGCACGCCGACCTGCTCGTGGAGACGCACGATTTCGCGCGCGCCGGCGTGACGGAGCGGTTGGCGGCACGCTTCGCGGGTACGCATGATGTGGAACGCCTTGAGATCGCCGCACGCGATCCGCTCGCCTTCCCGGAGCTCGCCGCCTTGCCGGGTGAGGTCGCACGCGGACTGCTCGACGAGTTCCGCCATCCCCCCCAGTCCTGGATCGTGCTCACCGCACGGAGCCACGGAACGGAGCCCTGATGCCCCCGCTCGACATCCCCCGCCTCGCCCCCGGCGACCGCGTGCAACACGAACTCCTCGTGCGCGAGCGCGACGACAAGACCACCAAGTCCGGCGATCCGTTCGTCATCCTCAAGCTCGGCAACGCCACCGGCGTGCTCTCGGTGAACGTCTGGAAGGAGCACGTCCCGCAGATCGAGGGCGTGCGGCCCGGGCAGGTCGTGCAGGTGATCGGACAGATGGACACGTACAAGGGCGCGAAGCAGCTCAAGCTGACCGCACCGCCGCGCGTGGTGGCGAAGAGTGCCGGCAACCTCGACGACTTCCTCCCGCGCGTGAGCGTCAGCACCGACGAACTCTGGAGGAGCGTGGACGACTGGCGCGCCGAGATGAGGGGGACGCTCCGGAAGGTGGTGGACCTCTTCTTCGCGGACGACTCGTTCCGGGAGCGTTTCGCGCGCACCCCCGGTGCGACCCGCGGCCACCACGCGCAGGTCGGCGGCCTCCTGCTCCACAGCTGCGAGGTGGCGAACATCGCGCGCCACTCCGTGCAGACCATGCGCGGCGACGTCGCGCTCGTCACCGCCGGCGCCCTCCTCCATGACATCGGGAAGGTCGACGCGTACGCCGTCGAGCTCGCGGGCTTCGAGTACACCAAGTCCGGCCAGCTGCTCGGCCACATCGTCCTCGGCTCGCTGATGCTCGAGGAACGGCTGCGCACGCTTCCCGAGGGGACCGTGAGCGAGTCCCAACGGCTCGAGCTCCATCACTTCATCCAGTCGCACCACGGCATCCCCGAGTATGGCGCCGCCGTGCGACCGATGACGCTCGAGGCTGAGATCCTGCACTACGCCGACCAAGCCTCGGCCAAGGGGAACGACTTCAACGAGGCGGTCGAGGACAGCGAGCTCTTCCCCGGCGACGACCTGGAGTTCTCAACCAAGCGGAGCTGGCGCCTCGAGCGGCGCGTCTGGCGCCGCAAGCATCGCTGGGAGTGAACAACGACCCGCACGGAGCCCACCATGTCCCGCGTCACGCATTTCGAGATCCACGCCGCCGATCCCGAGCGCGCCAAGGCCTTCTATGAGGAGGTCGTGGGCTGGTCCATCGCCAAGTGGGACAACCCGGGCTGGGACTACTGGTTGATCGGCACGGGACCCGACGACAAACCCGGGATCAACGGCGGCATGCTCAAGCGGCGCGGCCCCACACCCTCCAAGGGCCAGCCCGTCAACGGCTTCGTCGTCACGCTCGAGGTCGCCGACCTCGACGCGACCCTGAAGAAGGCGCTCAAGTCCGGCGCCGAGGCTGCCGTGCCAAGGGCGGCCATCCCCGGCGTCGGCTGGCTCGCCTACATCCATGACCCCGAAGGCAACATCCTCGGCCTGATGCAAGCCGATCCCTCGGCCAAGTAGTTTCCGTGGCATGACCCCGACCACCATCCGGCAGGACGACTTCGTCCAGTCCATCGCGGACGCGCTGCAGCACATCTCGTACTTCCATCCGCTCGACTACATCCGCGCGCTCGGCGCCGCGTACGAGCGGGAACAGAGCCCGGCGGCCAAGGACGCCATCGCGCAGATCCTCACGAATTCACGGATGTGCGCCGAGGGGCACCGGCCGATCTGCCAGGACACGGGGATCGTCGTGGTCTTCCTCAAGGTCGGGATGGACGTGCGCTGGGACACGAAGCTCTCCGTGCAGGAGATGGTGGACGAGGGCGTGCGCCGCGCCTACCTGCTGCCGGAGAACGTGCTGCGCGCGTCGATCGTCTCGGACCCCGCGTTCGGCCGGAAGAACACGCGCGACAACACGCCGGCCGTGGTGCACATGGAGCTCGTGCCGGGCGACACCGTCGAGGTGAAGCTCGCGGCGAAGGGAGGTGGCTCGGAGAACAAGGCGAAGTTCACCATGCTCGATCCCAGCGACTCCATCGTGGACTGGGTGATGAAGACCGTCCCCACCATGGGCGCCGGGTGGTGCCCGCCGGGGATGCTTGGTATCGGCATCGGCGGCTCGGCGGAGAAGGCGATGGTCCTCGCGAAGGAATCGCTGATGGACGCGATCGACATGACCGAGCTCAAGGCACGCGGCCCGAAGAGCAGGATCGAGGAACTCCGCATCGAGTTGCACGACAAGGTCAATGCGCTCGGCATCGGCGCGCAGGGACTCGGCGGGCTCGCCACCGTGCTCGACGTCAAGATCCTCGACTATCCCACGCACGCCGCGTCCAAGCCCATCGCGATGATCCCGAACTGCGCGGCCACGCGGCACGCGCACTTCACGCTCGACGGGCGCGGCGTCGCCCGGCTTCCCATGCCGAGTCTCGCCGACTGGCCCAACGTCACCTGGCGCCCCGACGTGAACGCGAAGCGGGTCGACCTCGACGCGCTCACCCCCGCCGAGGTCGCGACATGGCAGGCGGGCGACCGGCTTCTCCTCAACGGCAAGCTCCTCACCGGCCGCGACGCAGCGCACAAGCGTATCGCCGACCTGTTCGCGAAGGGCCAGCCGCTGCCTGAGGGCGTGGACTTTACCAACCGCGTGATCTACTACGTGGGTCCGGTGGATCCCGTACGTGACGAGGCCGTCGGTCCCGCCGGGCCGACCACCGCGACACGGATGGACAAGTTCACCGAGATGATGCTGGCCCAGACCGGGCTCATCGCGATGGTGGGCAAGGCCGAGCGTGGGAAGGCGGGGCTCGACGCCATCCGGAAGCACAAGGCCGCGTACCTCATGGCCGTCGGCGGCGCCGCGTACCTGGTGTCCAAGGCGATCCGTTCGGCACGCGTCGTCGCCTTCGGAGACCTCGGCATGGAGGCGATCTACGAGTTCGAGGTGGAGGAGATGCCAGTGACAGTGGCGGTCGATGCTGCGGGGCACAACGTGCATGAGACCGGGCCGCGCGAGTGGCAGGACCGGATCCGGGAGTTGCCCGTCCTGCAGACGTGAGACGAGTGATGGGCGAGGAGGGGGGCTGAGCGCCCCCTTCGCCCTCCTCTCACCCTCCGCCCGAGTGCTCGATGCGCCCTGTCTCCCGCGTCGCTGTGCAGTTCGTTTCGCTGCTCGCCTCCCTCGCCGCCCTCGCAGGCGTGTCGACCGAGTCTGCCGCGCAGTCGGCGGACCACGATGCCGCGTATGCCGTGGTGAAGTCGCTCTTTGAAAGCATGAGGGCGCGGGACACGAGTGCGATGCGAGCCGCCTTCGTGCCGAACGCGTCGATGCAGTCGCTGACGCCGACCGGCGTGACGTTCGTTCCGGTGGATGATTGGATCCGCTCCGTCGCGGGCGCGCCGGCGAGCCTCGTGCTCGACGAACGCGTCGCGAACCCAGTGGTGCACGTCGATGGCGACCTGGCGAACATCTGGGTGGAGTACTGGTTCTTCGCCGGCGAGCGCCTCTCGCACTGCGGTGTGGATGCGTTCCTCTTGGCGCGCCGGGATGGCGCATGGAAGATCTTCTCGGTGGTCGACACGCGACGGCGCGACGGCTGCGCCCCCGCACCGGGTCCTGCGTAGCGGGCCACGCTGGCACAATCGGGACCACAAAGCTCGTCCAGCTATTGACACTGCCACATTTTTTTCGCGCGCCGAACTCCTCTCACCACAATCAGTTAGCAGGTCAACCTGTCAATTGTGACAGGGGTCCGATCCATCCGTTTACGCGCAAGCTCAGTCCCCACTTGGATTTAGCTCAAGTCCGATTAGCTTTCAGTCACAGATTTGCGATCCACCACGTACGGTGCGACGCCCAGAACTCAGCCGGAGAACGCATGCGGAAGCCACGACCGAACGCGTACAATCCCGCGCAAGCACTCAACCTCATCTCGAGCGACCGCAACGGCGACCCGCTCAGCTGCCCGTCATGCTCGGGCACGATCAACCGGGAGCCACGCAAGGCTCCGCCGCCGCCGCGCTCGCATGTCACGCTCAAGTGCACGGCCTGCGGACGCATCGCGCGCTACATCGCCGGCGCCGCGTAGCCCAGAGCGAACTGGCCTGAAGCAGAAGCGGCCCCCGGTCCACGACCGGGGGCCGCTTCGCTTGCGACGCGCTACGCGGAGAGCGGCAACTCCATCTGGACCAGGCGCCCACTGCGGCGTTCGCGCGGACGGCTCGTTGGGCGCACGGGGTTGAGAGTGTCGGCGAGTCCCGGCACCACGACGACTTCCGCGGACTCTGCCCGGTCGGCGACCACGGGCGCGTCGCGCAGCAACTCGGCGGTCTGGTGGCGGAGCCGCAGGAGGCGCAGCGGCGCCACGAGCGCATCCCCGGTGCCATCGCGTATGGCGGTCACTTCGTCGCGGACCGCGGCGGTGAGGGTCCTGGCGAGCGGGTGGGCGAGCAGCCGGTCGAGTTCCGCGGCGTCGCGCACCGAGCATGCATCGATCATGGCGTCGAGGTAGGTCAGCACCGTCCCTCCTTATGCCGTTAGATACACCTTGCAACTAATAATAGTACCCGGCGCGCAGGGGAAGGTGTCACGGTCCTGTCGCGATACCGTCTCCGCTCAGCCCAAGAGCTCGAACCGGACCGACCGGCGCACCCCGCGCCGCTTTCGGGGGGCATATCTATAGAGTTGGGCCGGCCGGCCCCGCCCCTCGGAGCGCCAGGAATCCGTGGGTTCCACCAGGAAGGCCGCCTGCAGCGCGCGCCGGAAGCTGGCCTTGTGGAGGCGCCGGCCGAGCAGGAGCTCGTAGACCTGCTGCAGGTCGGAGAGCGTGAAGGTCGCAGGGAGCATCCGGAAGGCGACCGGGGCGATGTCCATCCGGTCCCGCAAGCCGGCGATCGCAGCGTCGAGGATCCACTGGCGGCCGGGCGGGAGCGGCGGCGGTTCCGTCGCGGGCGACCAGGTGAGCCCATCCGGGGCCTCCGTGCCGACCGGCACCACCGCGAGGTACGCCACCGTGAGCGCGGCGCCGGACGGATGGCGACCCCCCGCGCTGAACGCGCCGAGCTGTGTCATCCAGCTCGGCGCCCGGCCGAGCAGCTTCCGCGTCCATCGCAGGACGGTGACATCCAGGGCGCCCCTCGGATCGAGCGGCGTCCACGGGAGTCCGCGCCCACGCGCACCCGGCCCGACCGTGGTGAGCACGGCGAGTCGCCGGTCGACGGCGGTGCAGCAGATGAGGTCGAGGGCGGCCGACCCGCGGCCGGCGCGCGCGACAGTGGTGGAGCGGTCGCGCTTCATCATTCCAATTAGTAGCTAGTCGCTACCAATGTCAACGTGCCGCGCTGGCGGGACCAGGCCTGCCGCTCCGGCGCACATGGGGCGGGCGCCGACCCCCGTGCGCACTCAATGCGCGATCGTGCCCTGCTTGCTGGTGTCCACCTCGTCCTCCTGCCCCGACTTGAACAGGAAGGCCTCCATGTTGCGCGTCAGGAACTGGCGCGCCTGCGGGTCCATTACGTTCAACCCGTAATGATTGATCAGCATCGTCTGCTGCTTGAGCCAGAGCTGCCAGCACTCCGGGCACGTCCCCTCCAGGATCCGCGCGCCGATCGCGCCCGGGAAGGGCGGCCGCTCGAACCCCGTCTTCGTCAGCCCGCATCGCAGGCACTTGATCTCCGCCATCCGTCCGCACCCCTCGTGGAACCCGTGAGCCCGAAATCTACACGAGCATCGCGGCGACCGTCGCCGAACCCATGACGGACACCCGACCCCCCGCGCACCACCGATCCGGCGGTGGGTTCCGCAATCCGTGGGCGGAGTCCGCGCCGCGCGGATTCCGCGAGTTCCTCGGCTGGATGTTCGAGCGCGCACGGCGCGGGCAGTTCGGTCCGCCGCCGACGCCGCCTGCCCTCGCGCCGGCCGGCTCGGCGGTCGCCACGTCGCGCGCAGCACCGGAAGAGCTGCGCGTCACTGCGGTCGGGCATTCCACCTTCTTGGTGCAGGTCGGCGGGCTCAACATCCTCACCGATCCGGTGTTCAGCGGACGCTGCTCCCCATTCCGGTGGGCCGGCCCCAAGCGGCGCCAAGCACCGGGCATCGCGCTCGACGCGCTCCCACCGATCGACCTCGTCCTGCAGTCGCACGACCACTACGACCACCTCGACGACGCCAGCGTGCGGGCCATCGCCGCTCGCGATCCGGATGCACTCTGGTGCGCGCCCCTTGGCGTCGCCGCATTCCTCAAGACTCGCGGCGTCCGGCACGTCGCCGAGCTCGACTGGTGGGAGGGGTTCTCCCACGGCACGGCGGAGATCACCTGCGTGCCCGCCGCACACTTCTCCGGACGCACGCCCCTCGACCGCGATGCCTCGCTCTGGTGCGGCTGGGCCGTCGCGGTGGCCGACCGACAGGTCTACTTCGCGGGGGACACGGGCCATCACCCCGACTTCGCGGCGGTCGGCGCGCGGCTCGGGCCCTGCGACGCGATCTTCCTTCCGGTCGGCGCCTACGAGCCGCGCTGGTTCATGCGGCCGGTCCATATGGATCCGGACGAGGCGCTCGCCGCGTTCGACGCGCTCACGGCGGCGCATCGCGCGCACCCCTCCGTGATGGTCGCGATGCATTGGGGCACCTTCGTGCTCACCGACGAGCCGCCCGACGAACCGCCGGAGCGCACGCGCGCTGGCTGGGCCGCGCGCGGGTGGGCTGCCGACCGCCTCTGGTTGCTCAGCCCTGGGGAGATGCGCCGGCTGCGGCCGTGACCGGGAACCGCGCCGCGAGCCATTCCGCGGTGGTCGCGGCGACCTGCTCCCACCCGACGTCCACCGTGAGGACGTGGCCGGCGCCTCGCGTCCAGATCACGGTGCGGTCCTTGGCGCCGAGGCGAGCGATGGCGTGCATCGACTGCTCGCGCGGCAGCCGGTTGTCCTCCTCCGACTGGATCACGAGTGTCGGCGCGCTCACGAAACCGAGCCGCACCACCGTGCCGCGCGCGATGTACTCCACCGCCTCGAGCGAGCGCCGCGTCGAGCAGCCGTAGGCGATCATCCGGCGCTGGGCCTCCGGGTCGTGGATCGACTTCTGCCCGCCGCCACTCGCGTACCGCGTGAGCACCGACCAGAGCCGGGCCGTGCTCACCGCCACCTGCATCGGCGCCGGCACGAAGAGCATGGGCGCGTACAGGATGACCGCCGCCACGTCGGTCTCCGCCGCGAGCCAGCAGGCGAGGGCGCCGCCCATCGAGAGCCCGCCCACCACCACGGTGTGGTGCGTCGCGTGCAGCGACGCGTACTCGTCGCGGATCACCGTGAGCACCTCCTCGGCGGTCCATGAGTCGAAGGCCCGAAGCGATCTCCCGTGCCCCGGGAGCAGCGGCAGGCGAACGGTCCACCCTTTCGCGTGCAGCACACGCGCGATCTGGTCGAGCGACTGCGGCGAGTCGTTGTAGCCGTGGAGGAGGAGGATCGCACGGCCACCGTGCGCGCCGTACGTGCGCGGCTCGGCGCCCACGATCACGCCGTCGGCGTGGGCCGGGAACCGGCGGCGGAAGGTGCGCTCCTTGAGTTGCGCGCGCGTCCACCGCTGCGCCCAGAGGGCTGCCACCACGCCCGCGAGCCAGAGCTGCCAGGCGACCACCGTCAGTACCGCGGCACGCTCGGGTCCACTTCCACGCTCCAGCGGTCGATGCCGCCGGAAAGGTTGAGCACCCGCGGGAATCCCGCGGCGCGCAGGTAGTCGGCGACCATCGCGCTGCGCACGCCCGAGTGGCAATAGACGACCACCTCCGCGTCCCGCGCGATCGTGCCGAGGCGGGCCGGGACCTGCGACATCGGGATGAGTCGCGCGCCCTCGAGGTGGGCCATGGCGTGCTCCCACTCCTCGCGCACGTCGAGCACGACGAGGGGATCGCGTCGCGCGAGCCGCATCGCGAGCGTCGCGGGGG
>Ga0224510_10001172_pt1 | contig 17762 bp, 15 predicted proteins | sample SF_May12_sed_USG_FD_170161 | JGI IMG/M metagenome (GOLD analysis project Ga0224510, IMG submission 170161) | Sediment microbial communities from San Francisco Bay, California, United States - SF_May12_sed_USGS_4_1 | ecosystem: Environmental > Aquatic > Marine > Sediment | place: USA: California... | reverse complement strand
CTCTTGAGACAGCTTGGGTTGCGCGTCATTATGAAATAATGGTAAAGACGCGCTACTAGCCTTTTCGAGGAAAGCATTGAACTTTGCGGTTAATTTTACTGGCGCAAAGTAGTTCATGCCTAAGCTCTGAGGTTTGGGCTTGAAAAAAACCGGAACTTCCGGGAGGATTTAAAAATTTTTACGGCTCAGGCATTTTTTCCCTGCATGGGTGTAAAAAAATTAGTTTTTTTGACATACAGGGGTATGAAGTGTAGAAAACAAAGAAAATACCATAAACTGGAGATTGCCTCTGTTTGGGAGGTTCGACTGGATACGAAACTTTGGACCAGGATTGTCAAGGCTGCAAACGAGAGAGGATCGCGTTGTACTTTTTCATGGATCACGCGTTACTGTGTCTTTCGGCTTGTGCGTAAGAAGAATCTTCATATGCGTAAAGCCATGAAAATCCATAGCAATAAAGTTAAAACCAGCCATAAAACAGCTATAAAGCACCACCGCCATATGCTTTGCCTGTACGGTCACGATGAAAAACTATTACGTCTGACTGCCATGCAATTAGACGTAACCGTATCACATTTAATTCGCCTGGCCCTTGAGTGGTTTTTACCCAAACTTGAGAACAAGACTGTAAAATGGCACCAAATCTTTTACCATGGTACAAAAATTTGTCGATATTTTGATCACAGCCGAGAAATCTTATACAAAATGCCTAATAAAGACTGTATTTTCTATGATAAATGGTCTGAAAACGAATGGTGGGGTAGACCTAAAACAATCATTCAGATTCCTTATGGCCCACCATAAAAAAACTTTAAAGTATTTGGGAGAAATTAACTCATTAGGTGCCTGGACATACTTCATGCGAGGAAGGTTATTTCCCTTTTAAAAAAAGAGGTTTACCGCCATGCTGGTCAAAAATGAAACGGACTATGAAATCTCTGAGATTGTCTTATAAAAACTTCTATCGGGCTACCCTTTTGGTCAGTCTTCTTCTCGCCCCCCGATTTACCGTCGCCCTGGAGAAACCCGGAATTATAAGCCTGAAAGAAAACATCATCTTAAGCACGGCAAACCTGCAACCTGTCATCGAAAAACTCACCCCAACCGAGGTACTCTTTATTGGGGAAAACCATACGGTTTACGCAAACCATCTAAAACAACTGGAGATCATCAAGGCTCTTTACAAAAAAAACCCCAACATTGCCATCGGCCTGGAAATGTTTACCGCCTCAAGCGACACAGATATCCATGACTATCTAAACCAAAATATTACCGAAATTGAATTTCTCCGAAAAACCAGGTATTTTTCAGAGTGGGGTTATGACTACCACCTCTATAAAGATATCCTCGACTTTGCCCAAAAGCACAACATTGACGTAGTCGGCCTGAATATTAAAAATGACATCGTTAGAAAAGTTGGCCGAACAGGGTTTCGAGAAATCACAACAGAAGAATTTGCCGAAATACCCGACCAAATTGATTTTTCGGATGAGAGTTATAGAAAAGCCCTCGCTGAATCCTTTAACCACCACCCGGACCATCAGAGTCGGCAACCTGAAAATTTCTACCTCTCGCAACTCATCCGCGATGAGTACATGGCCCGCTCGGCGGCCCGCTACCTGAAAGCCAACCCGAAAAAAACCCTGATTATCCTGGTCGGAAACGGGCATGTGGAAAATGGTTATGGAATTCCACAGCGTCTGCGGCGCCTTACCGGCAAAACCGGTAAAATCATCATGCTCGACTCCCCCTATCAACCCGGGGCAGCCGACTTTTTCGTCTACACAGCCGACATCAAGATGACAGCCTCCCCCCGGCTGAAAATCATTCTCGCCAGCGAAACAGGACAAATGAAGGTCGGCGGTTTCACCGATCCCCAGGGCGGCGCAAAACATGCCCTGAAAAAAGACGATGAGATATTATCCATCAACGAGATCCCCGTTAAAAACATCGCCGATATTCGCCTTGTCCTATATGATAAAAAACCCGGCGATGTTGTCAACATCGCCGTCGTTCGCGACAAACAAAACCTCACGGTTCAATATACCCTCGAAGCCGACAATGAGGATTAATTATCAGACTACCTTCGGGTGTACTTACAGGCCCGGTTTAACGCGCTGAACATCGCCTTGATCGAGGCGATCTCGATGTTGCTGTCCATGCCCGCCCCGAAATAGAGTTTATCGGCATACCGGATCTGAATATACGCCACGGCCTGGGCATCGGAGCCGGAGGCCAGCGAATGCTCCGTGTAGTACTCCAAGGTAAGGTCGGGGCTAAAACCGGGTAATTTTGCCGACAAAATGGCTTTTTTTGTCGCATCGATTGGGCCGTTACCCCTGGCCGAAGCTTTCCAGGATTTTCCCTCATAGTTAAACTCCAGGAAGCATTCGATCTCGTGGGTCTTCCCGTCGACCCCGGAGTGTTGAAAGCTGGTCAACTCAAAGGGTGCGGCAATTTCAAGGTATTCCTTGACAAAGATCTCCCGAATTTTTTCCGGCAAAATTTCTTCATTACTTTTGTCTGCCACGTTCTGGATCAGCGCCCCCAGTTCCCCATGCATCTTCTTGGGCGTCTGGAATCCATAGGTGTTTTCCAGGATATACGCTACACCGCCCTTTCCGGACTGGCTGTTGATACGAATGATCGCCTCGTAGGTTCGTCCCAAATCTTCCGGGTCGATCGGCAAATACGGAACCTCCCAGTACGCCGCCGCCTCGGCCTTTCTCGCCGCGATCCCCTTGTTGATCGCATCCTGGTGAGACCCCGAGAAGGCCGTGTACACAAGCTCGCCCGCATAGGGGTGCCGGGCGTGAACCTCAATCTTCGTCAACCGCGAAACGATCTCGATCACCCGGTTCATCTCGTGAAAGTCAAGCTTCGGATCAAGCCCCTGGGCATACATGTTCAACGCAACCGTGATAAGATCAACATTGCCGGTTCTCTCCCCGTTTCCAAAGAGGGTTCCCTCGATACGGTCTGCCCCGGCCATAAGGGCAAGTTCGGTTGCCGCCACCGCCGTTCCCCGGTCGTTATGGGCATGTATACTGATAATCGCCATCTTGCGATCGCGTAAATTTCGTATAAACCACTCGACCTGGTCGGCATAGACGTTGGGCGAGTAAATCTCTACGGTCGCGGGTAAATTCAGGATCACGGGTTTTCCCCAGGCATCGATGACGGCCTCGCAGACCTCCAGGGCGTAGTCGGTCTCGGTCCCCGTAAAACTCTCCGGCGAATACTCCAACGTAATCTCGACCTCGGTTTCGGCCGAAAGCTTGCGGATCATCTCGATGCCGTCGACTGCCAGCTTCTTGACCTCGTCCTTTTCCATCTTGAAGACGACCCGCCGCTGCAACGTCGAGGTGGAGTTATACATGTGAACGATGGCTTTTTTAGCGCCTTTTAAAGCCTCGAAGGTCTTTCGTATCAAATGTTCCCGGGCCTGGGTCAACACCTGGACCGTCACGTCGTCGGGTATCAAGCCCTCCTCGATCAACCGCCGTAAAAAACGATACTCGATCTCAGACGCCGACGGAAAGCCTACCTCGATTTCCTTAAACCCGATCTCAACGAGCAACCTGAAATATTCCACCTTCTCGTCGATCGTCATCGGCAGCGCAAGCGCCTGGTTGCCATCCCGAAGATCCACGCTACACCAGATCGGCGCCCTCGTTATCTTTTGATCCGGCCAGGTCCGGTCTTTCAACACAACCGCCGGTTCAAACGGCTTGTATTTTTTTACATATTCTGATTTCATTTTTTCCCCTGTAAGTTTCTCGACGGACAACGGCACAACTTCCCGCTGCCTGCCGGTATTGATTTGGATATCTGGCACAAACCGGCCTCGACCGATTTACGCAAACTGCATACTTTATAATGAAATTACCTACGCAGGTGGCCGCAGGTCGAAGAAAAAAAAGGAGTTTTGTTGACAACCGGCATGATATTAAATTCGGCGAACATCAGTCAAAACCCGACATTTTCCTGTGTTGTCAAGAAAATATAATTAACACCCGCACAGCCTCTCAACTGAGCCTGTGCGCCAACTATTTTTTGAAAACATAGACAACCCCAAAGTTCAATGCTTTACTCAAAAAGCTTGTAGCGCATCTTTACTATTTCATAGTGACGCGCTACCTGAGCTGTCTCAAGCGACAGCTTGGTTTTTCTTCGAAAAAGTACGCCAGGCTGCCGTGATGGCAGCAAGGTCGGTGGCGCCAGGAGGGCATTCGCCACCGACTGAATGTCTAAAAGGGACACCGTTACTGACCCTTTTAGCCACTTTTCGATCGCATTGAACTTTCTCATCTTACTCAGAAAGCAGGTTGGCGCACAGGCTCACCTCATGAAAACTTTCGTCTCGGCATCTGTGAAAAAGGATTGACAGAGCACAAGACTAACCAGAGCTGATTGAAATTCGATGTTTGCACCTTTTAAAAAAACCATTCCACGGTGGCTCATTCTTCTGACCGCCTTTCTGTTTTCCTGGAACCTTGGCGCCCAGAAATTTGTTCACCCGACCGACGTCGTAAAAAAAGTCAAAGACAATTTTTACAAGCTAAACACCTACCAGGCCGAATTTACAATTCTTACCCAACGCAAGATCAGAAAAAACTTACCAAGGGTACGGCCTATTTTAAAAAAGGCGGCAAGGTAAACTTCAGCTTTACGACGCCCACAAACGATGTCATCATTTCTAACGGGAAAAAAATGTGGGTCTACATCAGGCACCTCAATGCCGTTGCCGTTCAGGACCTCAAAAGCCAGGATGAGGGCAAGAGCCTGACCGGGGTTTTCTCCGATACCGGCATCATCACATTGTTTAACCGGTATCACTACAGCTTCGATTCTGTAGATCAACCCGTCACCCTTAACAATAAAAAGTATTACAAACTAAACCTGAAAGAAAAGGTCGCCACCGGCGGTTTTTCCGAAATGAAGGTATATGTCGACGCCGATACTTTCTTTATAACCAAAATTGAAGCCGATGCGCCGGCGGGTAAAAAAGTTACCCTTACGCTGTCCAACCTTCAGTTTGACGGGGATTTACCAAACAGTCTTTTTCAATTTACCATTGAAGACAACATGAAGGTCATTGAAAATGCCCTCACCACGGTACAATAAGAACCCATCACAATTTAACAGTTTTTAAAGGGAAAATATGCAAGAAACGATAGGAAACATACTCAACAAAACCCGCCTGGAGAAAAACCTCACCATCAAGGACGCCTCCGACGGGACCAAGATCACCGGCCGGCACCTGATTGCCCTGGAAGAAAACAACTTTGAAATTTTTCCCGGCGAGACCTACATACTCGGTTTCATACGATCCTATTCAAACTTCCTGGGACTTGACCCGGACCAGATGATCCAGATCTACAAGGGTAATCTTCTGGCCGAGCTCGAGGCGCCTATCGAGGAACTTACCGAACCCACGGTCACCATCTACGATTATCTGAAAAAATATCTATATGCCCCTGCGGCCATCGTCGTCGGCATCCTCCTGGTTGCCGGTCTCGTTGTCCTGGTAAAAAGCGGTTCAAACCAGGGCGCCCATACGGAAGAAACCACGGGCAATGACAAGGACCTCACCAAGGTTCTCACCGAATCGCTGAAAATCCCCGACATCGAAACAGAACATATTAACCTGCAAAATGGAAATGCGACGGCTTTGATCTCGACCAAAAACGGCATCGACTTTTCGATACAAAACAACGAAGTCTACCTGGTACTGGATCGCCTCGATTACAAGGCCGTTCAGGGCAACCTCAGCCGCGCCTACCTGTTCTTATACCCCGGCAAGAAGGTTATTCAACTGGTGGAAAACGACCTGACCAATATCGAAGAAGACGGCATCAAACCCTTCAAGATCAAGTTCATGGGCGCCACCCCCAACATGATCAAGATCCAGATTCAATATGACGGGGCCGAATACGAAACCCAGGAAAATGTCACCACGATTGCCAACCCCTCAAACTTCATCATTGTCCTGGATGCCGTCACCACGGGCGAAAACTTTGTCGAATTCTATGTCGACGGCAGTTTGCGAAAACGCGGCCTGCTCTCCGCCGGTTCCGAATTGCACTACGAGGCCAACGACAGCATTCAGTTGAAAATTGGCGATGCCGGGGCCATCGACATCAAGATCAACGGTAAACCACAATCCTTCGGCGTTCACGGGCAACAGGTCAACAAGATCATCCGTAAAGTAAAAGACCCGGTGGAACAAACCAAGTTCCAGATCTCGATCAAGGATTCGTGACGAATACAACCGCCCGGCGGGGCGACCCAAAAGGCGGTTACATCGTGTTTTTTATAACCCCGGCGACAGCACATTATGAAATCATCTGAACTTTCGTTTTACATCGAGACGCTGGGTTGCCCCAAGAATGTCGTCGACTCGCGAACCATGCGCAGCAACCTGTTACAAAACGGGTTTCTTCTGGCCGACGAACCCGACAAGGCCGACGTTATTTTAATCAATACCTGTTCTTTTGTCAAAGAGGCCCAGGAAAATACCATCGAGACGATTTTCGATGCCCTGAAGATTAAAAACAAAAAGAAAAAATATCGCAAGGTCGGCGTCGTGGGTTGCTTTGCCCAGCAGTTTCCGGACGCGGTAAAAAGCGAAATACCCGAGGTTGACTTCGTCATGGGTACCGGGCGCTTTCACGAAATCGCCCACGTCCTGAGCGAACAATTCTCCATCGAGCTTGCGCCCAACCGCCATGGCGACGCCATTGCCCAAAGCCGGGGTGAAAATGCCCCGCCCTATGCCTACTTTCGTATCGCCCAGGGATGTTCCCGGAAATGCGCCTTCTGTATTATCCCCACGATTCGGGGAAGCCTGGTAAACTACACCCTCGACGACATGCGCCGCCAGTACGACCAGGAAATGGCCCAGCGCACCGACGCCTCGCCCCTTCGCGAGGCCATCTTTGTCAGCCAGGATACCATCAGTACCCCCATTGACGATCTTCGAAAGTTTGTCGAATTTTTCCATGCCCTCGACCATATCCGGTGGATACGGCTGCATTACCTGTTTCCCGACAAACGGGTCTTTGAGGTCATCAGCCTCATGAAGCAATACCCGAAAATTGTCCCCTACCTGGACATCCCCTTTCAGCACGTCTCGCCGAAAATCCTCAGGGCCATGAACCGTCCCGATGACGTTGGACTGTTTTCCGAGATCATCGGCCGGGCGCTGGAGGCAAACCCCGAAGTCGAAATTCGTACCGCCTTTATTATCGGGTTTCCGACCGAAACCGACGCCGACGTGGAATGTATCGCCAGATTTCTCCAGGACTTTCCCATCCATAAATGCGCCTTTTTCCGCTACTCCCACGAAGTTGGCACGCCGGCCGAAAAAAACTTTGCCGACGACGTCCCCGACGAAGTCAAGGTCGAGCGAATCAACTACCTTCGCGAAGTTCACCTCAAGGCCAGGGCCGATTTGCGGGCAAAATGGATCGGGAAAAAAACACAATTGATGCTTGATGAAATAAATCCAAAAGAAATAATCGCCCGACGTCCCCAGGATTCGCCCGATATCGACGAAGTCGTCTATATCTACCGAAATCCTGAAAAAAAGGACGAATACAAACCAGGGGATATTGTCGAGGCCGTCCTTGAAACGGCGATGGAATATGACTGGTCGGGAGAAATTTTAACATAATGTTTACCATTCCCAACTTGTTGACCCTGATGCGCCTGGCCATCATTCCTTTCTTTTTATACTTTATCTTTGAAGAAAACCCCAAAAGCCGGCTCGTCGCGATCATATTGTTTATCATCGCGGCCATCTCGGACTTTCTCGACGGCTACCTTGCCCGAAAGCTTTCCCAGGACTCGAAGTTTGGCCGCTTCATGGACCCCCTGGCCGACAAGATGCTCGTCATCGCGACCCTCCTGGCCTTCACCATGCTCGACAACCAGATCTCCATGTGGATGGTCGCCGTCATCATTGGCCGCGACATGATGGTCACCCTGATGCGCTACCTGGCCATTCGAAAGGGAACCGAGCTGAAGACGTCGAGACTGGGTAAGTACAAAACCGCCCTGCAGATGACCGCCATCATCATGATTTTGCTGATTCTTTTTGTCAGGTCATACCGCTTCGACGTGGAACACATCTTTCAACAGGGCCACCAGGCGGGCAAAAAAAACATCGAGATCGCCCTGGACCTGATGGACCAGGCCTTTAAGCTTTTACCAAACAAAGAAGTCAACAAGCGGCAAAAGAGCAAGGTTTTTCTCGAGCCCCTGCCCTATTTCCTGATGCTCATCACGACACTCGTCACCTTGATCTCGGGGCTGCGATACCTCTATACCAATTACCGTGTCTTGCTGCCGCCCTATCGCCTGTTCTTATCCCGCAAAGACCCTCCCCTGTCGTCTGAAACCAGGCCTGCAAACAGGTCTAAAAACAAGTCGAAAAATGGGTTAAAAAGTAGATCTAAAAAAGGATCGAAAAATGGGTAGATTTCATGAATTGATTTCTACCGGGTTTTACGTGGGTTATTTTCCGAAAGCGCCCGGCACCTTTGGGTCGTTAACGGCAGTCCTGATTGCCTGGAACCTCGGCCAGTTTACCCCCATTAATCGGTTCGGGTTTGCCGCCCTTGCCCTGGCGACGTGTCTTGTCGGCATTTACTCCGTCGGCGAACTTTTAAAAGACACCAAAGAAAAAGACCCCGGCTACGTGGTTGTCGACGAATGGGCCGGCCAGTTTTTAACCTATGCCTTTGTCCCCCTGACCCTGGAAACCCTCGCCGTCGGTTTTGTGTTCTTTCGAATCTTCGACATTTCGAAAATCTACCCGATCAACAGGACTGAAAAATTAAAGGGTTCGATTGGGGTAATGACCGACGATATGGTTGCCGGCCTCTTTGCCGGGATTTGCCTCTACGTGTGGAATCTATATTTGTAATTTTAATAAACAATTTGATAAATAATACCAGATAACGCCATGACAGAAAACGAAAAGGTATATTCAAAAGAGTTCGACGACTTCTACCAGGCGATCCGTTTTGAACTTGAACTCCTTGAGGGGGATTTTTTTAAACTGGAGAAGGAATATTTTGCCATTACCCCGGTTTACGATAAAATCTTTAACAGGCTCGACAGGCTTCAAAAAGCCTCCGAAGAAAATCAGGCAAGTTTGATTGGTTACCGCATAAAGAATTTGCGGCGACAACTGAAGCATTTTCACAAAAACTCGGGTTACAACCTCGACGCCTTTTCCGAGATCTTCAAGCAGCTTCATACGTTAAAAAGCAAGTTGCCCGACGAGGTTTTTTCGGAACCCGCCCTGCAGGTAATTAAAGAAAAGGTAAAACTGGAGGCCTCCAAATGGATCTCCGGGGGTCTGCCCCGAAAATCGCCCCTGCACAAGCACCTTGCCCTGCAAAACGACGGTACCTGCTTTTTGGTTCCCTTCCGGAGAAAGCTCTGGGAAAAGTCGGTTGAAAGCGCCGGGAGGGTTCGTATTCAAATCAAGTCTGCCGAAGGCGACAAGGTCTTCTCGTTTCGCGCCCTGCCCGGGAACGTTCAGAGCCAGACCAGGTTTAAACAGGCCATACTGCTGGAATCGGAAAAAGGAGTCAAATTTGGAATTCTTGCCGACAAGATTGAGGGCGTGATGATTTTTTCTGAAAAATTTCTAAAGAAAAAAACGGATTATTTCCCGGTCGGAAACGGAAACTTTACACCCTGTCTCAACCTGCACGGCAAACGTTATTTCCTTCGAAATGACTATGAAAAGCACGACGACCTCGCCGGTTGGCAGGTGCAAAAATAAATATCGTAAATACGTCTTATCCTCGCAAGGCCCCTGGCTAAGACTTCAGGCATTTGTCCTTGACCATGGTGTTGCAATTGCCGCAATAAACCTCGCCGCCTCCCTTGTTATTGGCAATCGCCGAACATGACCCCACTTTGCCCTTGCCTTTTTTCAGGACCACAAACAACCCCAGCGACATGACCGAAAGCGCAACAAACGTAGCCAGCAGGTAAATCATAAAACTATATCATCTTCTTTGCCGACTCGATTTGTCTTTCCAGTTCGACATAGGACGTAGAACCCGTACCCTGCTTTCGGGCAATGCAGGATTCCAGTTTCAACAGGTCGCCGCTGAATTCATACTGGCCGCCCCAGAGGGTTGCGATGTCGCTCTTGCTGACCTCGTCCAGGGTGATCTTTCTGGTTTCGCAAAACAACACCAGTTGGCCGGTCATCTCGTGGGCCCGGCGAAACGCGATGTTATAATGTGAGACCAGGTAGTCGGCCACATCGGTGGCCTGGGCAAACCCCCGTTTCAGGTTTTCCACAACCCTCTCGGGGCAAAACGTGACGTTGTTGAGTATTTCAATGACGCCGCCGATCCCCAGAGCGGCCTGCCTGACGGAGTCCAGCAGGTAGACCTTGTCTTCCTGGAGATCACGGTTGTAGGTCAGCGGCAGGCCCTTGAGATTTACCAGCAGGGCCTGGAGGTTGCCAATAACCCGCGCCGTCTTGCCCCGGAGAAGTTCGGCGATGTCGGGATTTTTTTTCTGGGGCATGATCGACGAACCCGTCGTAACCCGGTCGCCCAGCTTGACATAGGAAAACTCCACGGTGTTGTATAAAATCATGTCTTCACAAAAACGCGATATATGGACAAACAACCGGGTCACAAAAAAATGATAGCTCAACTGGTAGTCCCGGTTGGACACCGCATCCATGCTGTTTTGGTAAACCCTGGCAAAGCCCAGCTTTGAGGCGGTAAATTCGCGATCAATCGGGTAATTGGCCCCGCCAAGCGCCGCGGCCCCCAGCGGCGAACAATCGGTCTCGTTTAAGGCAAACTCCAGCAGGTCGAGGTCGCGGCGAAACATCCAGAAATAGGCCATCAGGTAATGCCCCAGGAGAACCGGCTGGGCGATCTGGGTGTGGGTATAGCCCGCCCACAAATCGGCCTTGTGTTTTTCGGCCAACGCCAGAATTGTCGATAGCAGACTTTTGAGTTCGTCGCGCTGTTTCAGCAGGTTTTCCTTTAAAAACAAATGGGTATCTACGGCGACCTGGTCGTTTCGCGACCGCCCGGTGTGCAGGTACTTGCCCTCTTCGCCGATAAGCTCGATCAGGCGTTTTTCAATGTGCATATGGATGTCTTCCAGCTCGGCGCTGAATTTCATCTCGTCGTTAATGATTTCGGCCTCGATCTCGGCCAGACCCGATTTGATCTTTTCGGCAATTTCGGGCGAAACAATTTTCTGGCGCGAGAGCATCTCGACATGGGCCAGCGACGCCTGAATATCCTGGCCAAAGAGCTGCCGGTCATAACTGATCGACTCGGAAATTTCCTGGCAGGTATCTGAAATACCCTCGCTGAATCGCCCGCCCCACAATTTTTTTTCGTTTGTTTTTTCGTCTGCCATAGCTGCCCCCGCCCTTGCTTACGGGAATACTTCAATTACGGCATGTATCGTAAAGCGCGTTTGTTATTGTGGGGAATCCGCGTTTGTCTTTATGTAGCGCAGGATTATGCCCCTGATTGCAAATCTCAACCGGCTTTCTCTTCTGCCCTTATCTCATGATACACTTTATTCATTAAATGATAGGTTGCTATTTTGCGAAAATTTTCATCATTTAAAAACCTGGAAACAATATTTTCATTTCCTTCCATTCGATCGATTATCAGGTTTTCCAATATTTTATCAAAGACATATTTAAAATTATCAATGGTATTTGCTGTAGCTGCCTGACGGATAGATTCATCTTCTTTAGCGGACTGGGCGAATTGATCAAAAAGAATCTCATCGGCTTTGCCAAAATTCATTCCAAATTTTTCGTTTAACATTTCGACAAGTTCCGAGAGTTTTATTTTTTCATCATCGGCTACCCCGCCGCCCACATCTTTGGGGCCCTTTAGAGGTTCGGCCGTACCAGGTTCAAGGTCAATCCTGCCCTCGCAGACCTTATCTATCCGATAAAATTTCAGTTTTACATCATTGTAGATATCAACACCCAGGGGATCGGTAATTCGATACGGGAGCTTGGCAATAAAGTGGCGAATGACGGTATAATACTTTTCATAATCGGCATCCTGAAACGGAACAATCTGCGAGAGAAAGCTGTAGATACTTAAAAACGACTTTAACTTGCTTCTGTATTCCTCCCGGGTTTCCTCTTCCAGCTCGTTGAATCGGTCAACAGGAGCCTGTAAAATGCTTTCCATTCTACCGTGATTGGCATTACTAAGCTTTTCACCGGGTCTAAAATATACGGCACAAAAGGCATCGATTTCACTTTTATAGAGAATATGATATGCATCCATCTCCTGCTGGAGTTCTGCCAGACGGCTTATATCGGCGTGCTCCCCGGCTTCGGTGCGGCGATAATATGGCTTGAACGACTCGTAAATATCCGCTTCTTCATTATAGAAATCAAGCACAAAGGTATCTTCTTTACCGGCATGGGTACGGTTTAAACGCGAAAGGGTCTGCACGGCCTGTATACCCGCAAGACGCTTATCGACATACATCGTATGCAAAAGCGGCTGATCAAAACCCGTCTGGTACTTTTCGGCCACAATCAGCACCTGGTATTCATCGGTGGCAAATTTGTCCCGAAGTTCGGATTCCCTGACATGGTTCATGCCGGGTTCCGTATACTCTTTGCCGGGTAAATCAGGATCAGCGACCTTGCCTGAAAAAGCCACCAGGGTTTTGATTTCTTTATAACCTTTTTCTCCTATGTATTTATCAAATGCCTCTTTGTAGCGCACCGCGTGCAGCCGCGACGACGTCACGACCATCGCCTTGGCCCTGCCCCCGATTTTATGCATCGTGTGGGTTCGAAAGTGTTCGATCATGACCTCTGTTTTCTGGGCTATGTTATGAGGGTGAAGGCTGATGAACCGGGCCAGGGCCTTTGCGGCTTTCTTTTTGGGAACATTGGGATCATCTTCCACTTTTTTAATCAATCCATAGTAGGTTTTATAGGTGGTGTAATGGGCCAGCACGTCGAGAATAAATTTTTCCTCTATGGCCTGCCGCATGCTATAGAGGTCAAAAGGCGATTTTCCGTTTTCGCCCGGTTCGTTAAAAATCTCCAGTGTCTTGTGCTTGGGAGTTGCCGTAAAGGCAAAGTAGCTTAAATTCGGCTGGCGGCTTCGTCTGGCCGCCGCCCTTAAAATGGCCTCATCGAGATCGCTTAGATCTTCCTCCTCGGCGCGTTGTGCAATGGTTTCTTCAATTTCTCTGGCCGACAAAACGCTGCGAAGATCGGCGGCCGTTTCGCCGGTCTGCGAGCTGTGGGCTTCATCGACGATCACCGCGTAGTTGCGCGACTTTGCGTTTTCCATTTTCTCGGCAGCAAAGGGAAATTTTTGAATCGTGGTGATGACGATGGGGGTACCATTATCAAGGGCATCTGCCAGCTGTTTTGAATTTTCATCGATTTTCACCACCACGCCCTGCTTGTGTTCAAACTGGTAAATGGTATCCTGGAGCTGACGATCCAGGACAATTCTGTCGGTAATGACAATCACGGAATGAAATATCTTTTCGTCTTTATCGTTGTGCAAACTGGAGAGCCTGTGGGCAAGCCAGGCAATGGAATTGCTCTTGCCGCTGCCCGCAGAATGCTGGATCAAATAATTATGCCCCGGCCCTTTCTGGCGGGCGTCGGCCACCAGTCTTCTTACCACATTTAACTGGTGATACCGGGGAAAAACAAGAGCCTCTTTCCTGGTTTTCTGAACAACGGTTTTGCCGCCCTTTTGAATGTTGAATTTTTTTTCGACCACTTCAAGATGCAAAAAACGCCCCATGATATCAAGAAGGGAATCTTTCTGCCAGATTTCTTCCCAAAGATAATGGGTGCGGTGTTTACCCGTATTGTTATCACGGGGGGCCGGCGGATTACCCGCGGCTTCCTCGTTACCTTTGTTAAAGGGCAGAAAATAGGTGCTGTCTTTTTTCAAATGGGTGGTCATGTAGACGAGATCGGGGTCAACGGCAAAATGAACAAGGGCCCTTTTTTTAAACTCAAACAGTTTTTCATTGGGGTCGCGGTTTTCGCGGTATTGGCGCATGGCGTTATGGACATTTTGACCGGTAAAATGATTTTTAAGTTCGGCGGTTGCTACGGGTAAACCGTTTAACGATATCACCAGGTCCAGGGAATTGCGGTTGCGGGAACTGTAGTACAACTGACGGGTAAGCCCCAGGCGGTTTTTGGTATAAAGCTCTTCGAGTTCGGGGGTCATGCCATGGGCGGGGGCAAAATACGCCATTTTAAAAGTACGGCCATAGGATTTAAACCCATGACGAAGAACATCCAGGCAACCGCCTGCCTCGATGGCTTTTACGAGATCGGCAAGGAGAATATTTTCAGACCGGGGGCCATGATGCTTTTCCAGGGCCTGCCAGAGCCTGCCCTGGGTTTCCTTGATAAACGAAATAACCTCCTGGGGAAACAGGGCATTTTCGGCGTCGTATTGGTCGGATGGCAGCGAGATATACTTGTGTTCATTCAGCAAGCAAGCCTCGATAACGTCTTCAAGCGCCTTTTCCGTGGTCGATTCATTTCTGCTCATGCCATAACCTCTTTGTGATTTTCAGGCGCCTCGCCGCGCAGATCGATCTGCCCCGTCACCGCCGCCGTGATCAACGCCGAACGGTATTCGGTCAGTCGTTCCATACCTTCTTTTATTTTATCGGCCAGTTTGTCGATCTTCCCCGTTTCAATATCCAGAAATTCCGCGATGGCCTTTTGTTCGGGGAGGGGTGGGAGTGGGATGGGGATTTTACTAATTTGCTCAAAATTCAAACCTTCTCGTCCTGAACCGTTTTGAGAAAGATCATAAAAACTTTTTGCGAAGTTTGATTTTAAGAAAATAGAAATAAATTTTTCAAATTCGGGCTTTGCAATTCTGATAATACAAACATGCTGATTTACGTTTGCACGCGGAAAACCCTGCGGGACCAAACATGTGCGTCCCAATGATGCACCAGTAATATTCAATAATATATCACCAGAATAGACACGTGACCAAGTCATTCCAGACTCAATTTCTTCACTAATATAGACTACATCGTCTAAATATAAACCTGTATCATAGACATTTTGACTTCTAATAAATAATATTCCTGTCGATTGATAAACATCTGCACCACCATTCGGTGTTTTCCCACTACCAATTTTTTTCGTTAAATACGCCAATTTCTTCACATCCCAATCCGCCGGTATATCGCCCAACCATGTAACGCCGGATTTTTTCATGGCCCGCCCCGCGCCGCCGGGAATCCCGCGCGTAACGGCATGGCTGATCAATGCGCTACGTTTTTCTTTCAGACGGTCCAGCATTTCGCGTTTTTTTGCTATCAGGCTATCGATCAACTGCGTCTTTCGATCCAGAAATGCCGCGATGGCCTTTTGTTCGGGGAGAGGCGGGAGTGGGATGGGAAGTTTTTCAATAACTCCCATTCCGATGTTTTGCTGCGTACCAAATGACCAGGAAACTTGGATTTGTTTTTGGAATAATTCAGATAGAATACATTGAAACAAAAAACGATGATCCACCTTTTTGGGATTTGGTCTGACCATCGCAAGTGGTGACCAGATGCTAAACTCTTCATCAGTTTCTACTATTGCTGCGCGTCCAGTAGTTGCGCCAGATTTTACAATGAATATATCATTTCTTTTTGGTTTAACTTTTCTGCAGAATAGTTTATGGAGCTCCTCGCTAATATACCCACGCTTCAAATCAAAATTGATTTTATTATTTTTTATCGATTCTGCAGAAATAAATGGTATTCCATTATCAATTATTTCTGGTGTTTCATGAGGCCCATCAGATATTTTTGTTGCAACCAGATGCTTTAGGGCTAATACCTCCCAATCCTCCGGTATATCGCCCAACCATGTAATGCCGGAATTTTGACGCACGACCGTAGGCGCCGAACACTGTTCGGCGCCTACGGTCGTGCGTACGGTCGTGCGTACGATTTCACGCGGCATTTTTTTCCTCCCATCGGGCGGGGTTATTCTGGATATATTGGCGAATGCGGTTTAATTCGCCGTTATTGCGAATGATGCGGTCGTGGAAAGATCGTTGCCATGGGAAATCGGGAAATCCGGTATTGCGAATTTTATTTGTTACGGCGTTTTTAAACGATTTAACAATTTTGGATAATTTGCCGTAATTTTGCCGCGTGGTCAACAACATCGTAGGCGCCGAACATTGTTCGGCGCCTACGATGTTGGCGTTCTGCTGGATTATTACAATTCCATGAATATGATCGGGCATGATGACGTATTCGTCAATAAATATGTTTTCGTAATGTTCAGGAATTTCGCGCCAGTATTGATCACCGATTTTTCCATATTCATTTAATTGCATTATACCATTTCTTACGGCTCCAAAAACTAACTGCTGACGATATTTTAAATGCACACAAATCGTTACAAAATAATACCCCGGTTGGGAATAATCGTAACCGGGTAATCGCGTTGATTTTCGGGTCATTTTAGTATCTCCGCGCTGCCGGTAATTTCGGCCAGCATTCGTACGATATCTTTTTCAATGGCGGCTATGTCAGATTCAATTTCGTTAAGAGGGCGCGGCGGTTCGTATTTATAAAAATGACGATTGAAAGGAATTTCATAACCCACCTTGGTTTTGCTGTGGTCTATCCAGGCATCAGGCACATGCGGCAGAACCTCTTTTTTTAAATATTCTTCGCAATGCTCTCTGAAGTTTTCGATATCCTCATCTTTAATGGGTAGTTTTGTATTTGCCGGCAGCAAGACCAGTTCGGTGTCGCGCAGTTCAGCATCCGCCTCGGGGTTGCCTTTTTTATCCGTGCATATTTGGGCATTTTCATCGCGCTCAGACAGGCCGCTTACCATGGCTTTTATGAACGGCGCGCCAAAATTTAAACCACCTTTGCCTAAAGCATGGTTCAAATCTTCCATAAAAGCGTCTCTATCCAGGTACAATTTTTCTTTTGTGGTTTTTGAAAGTTCCCTGAGAAATTCGACAATCTCGTTTTGCATTTTCAAACCGGCTTCGATTTCTTCCTGTATCCCCTTTTTATCTTTTCTTTTTTTCGATTCGGCCAGGCCTTGAAAGGCAGACTCTGATTTTACCCTTTCGATTCGTTCTTCATTAACCTGGAAATTCAGGCGAAGCGGACGATCTACGGTCATCTTTAAATATCCAAAATCCTGGTTCCTGAAGATTTTGCAGTTCTCGCTTTCTTTAAATGCCCCGTAGGTTTTTACAATATTCTCGATTTGCTTTTCCGAAATCTCGTTTCGTTTGTTACCGAGACTTTTTTTCATCTTCTGGTAAACGCCTGTTGCGTTAACCAATTGCACTTTTCCTTTGCGGTTTTTTTCCTTTCGATTGGTGACAATCCAGATATAGGTATAAATGCCGGTATTGTAAAACATCTGGTCGGGCAATGCCACGATCGCCTCAAGCCAGTCATTTTCAATGATCCATTTTCGTATGTTTGATTCTCCCGAGCCCGCATCGCCGGCAAATAACGGCGAACCGTTAAAGACAATGGCAATCCGGGAACCGACCCCGCCTTCTTCGGGAATTTTATCAAACTTCGAAATCATGTGCTGTAAAAACAACAGCGAGCCGTCTGAAATTCTGGGCAGACCCGCGCCGAACCTTCCGTTGTAGCCAAGGCTCTCGTGTTCTTTTTTTACAACTTCTTCTTCGGGTTTCCACTCCACGCCAAGGCGGGTTCGATAACAT
>Ga0224510_10001171_pt1 | contig 17763 bp, 15 predicted proteins | sample SF_May12_sed_USG_FD_170161 | JGI IMG/M metagenome (GOLD analysis project Ga0224510, IMG submission 170161) | Sediment microbial communities from San Francisco Bay, California, United States - SF_May12_sed_USGS_4_1 | ecosystem: Environmental > Aquatic > Marine > Sediment | place: USA: California... | reverse complement strand
GCGTTTGGTGGCTTTCTGGAGTCGGGTGGCTCGTCCCAGCCGGCCACCCGCCAACCCCGGAATCACCACCACATTGTCACGATGAGTGGTCGGCGACGTGGGAGCGTTCGTGGTCGATTCGGGGTGTCGCACCCGGAGATCGACCACGACATTGACGTCGGAAGCGACGTCTTCGCCCTGGTCTGAGACGATTGTTGCCGCTCGTGCCGCGTGAGAAAGCATGGCCGAATCGGCCGAATGTGATGTGCCCACCCGTTGCCCCTAGGGTTGATAGCTCTTGAATGTCTGCACCGCAGGCTACGCTGCGTGGTCGTAGCGCGCAAGACGCGACGGGGAGTCGGAGGGCCCATATTTCTCTTGCTCCCGCTCGGACTAGTCACGGGTGGCCATGCGAGTTCTCCAGATACACACCCGGTACCGCCAGCGCGGCGGCGAGGACGCCGTCGCCGACAACGAGCGGCGGTTGCTCGCCGAGTCCGGGCACGAGGTGGAGTTGTGGGAGGCGGTCAACGCCGAGTCGGCTCTGGAGACCGTCCGCGATCTCGCCCTCGCTCCCTGGAATCCCCGGGCTGGTCGCGACGTCGCCGATGTGATCGCTCGTCACCGGCCCGATGTGGTCCACGTCCACAACACCTGGTTCGCGGCCTCGCCCTCGGTGATCGCCGCCGCCGCTCGGGTCGGTGTTCCGGTGGTGATGACGCTGCACAATTACAGACTGTTCTGTGCCGGCGGTGAGCTGACGAGAGCCGGGAGCCCGTGCGAGATCTGCGTCGGTCGGGGGCCGTGGTCGGCGGTTCGGTACGGGTGTTTCCGCGATTCCAGACCGGCGTCGGCCGTATCGGCGGCGACGATCTCGTTCAACAGGCGACGAGGCACGTGGCGTGACGGCGTGTGGCGGTTCGTGGCATTGACCGATTTTGCACGGGGCAGGTTTTTGGACGCAGGGTTCGAACCGGCACAGGTCGAGGTCATCCCCAACTTCGTCGGGGACCCCGGACCCCGTGAGGCCCCGCCTTCCTCATCGGATGTGGTGTTGTTCGTGGGGCGGCTGACGGCGGCCAAGGGTGTGGCCACGCTCGTAGAAGCGTGGCGACACGCCAGACCGCAAGGACTCACGCTTCGAATCGCTGGGACAGGGCCGCTCGAACAACACCTTCGTGACAACCCGACCCCCGGAGTGGAATTGCTCGGATGGCTCGACGCCGATGCGATGCGAGCCGAGATGCTGAACGCCAGGGCCTTGGTGTTCCCCTCGGAGTGGTATGAGGGCATGCCGATGACGTTGCTGGAAGCGTTCGCCGCGGGCCTCGGTGTGCTTGGCTCCCGCATCGGATCCGTTGAAGAGATCGTCGGCCAACTCGGTGAGGGTTGGCTCACCGCCGCCGGTCGAGTCGAAGCATGGTCTCGGTCGTTGCAAGCATTGACCGACGATCAGTTGGTGGATCGCGCCGGCGCCCTGGCACGCACGATCTACGTAGAGAAACACACCGAAAGCGCCGCTCTCGCCAGGCTGGAGTCGCTGTATGGCAGGGCCGTCAGGCGGGAAGGATGCTGAATACCGCGTTCAGCGGGGTCTGACCCTCGATGTCGAACCGGTCGAGCAAGCGACGGTTGACGAGGTCGTACTTGGCGATGTGCGTTCCAAGACTGCGCTTGAAGCCTTCTCGCACCCACGACACGTTCTCACGAAAGGCGGTGGGGCGCAGCCGCGAGAACCCGATCCACGCCTGATCTCCCTCGATGTGGATGCCGCGGCACCAGCCGAGGATCGCGTCGTTGCCGTCGATCGTGTTCAGGTCGATCATTTCCACGACCTCGAGCGTGTCGGTGCACGCAACGGCGACCCGGCCATCGACGGTCGTGAAGTACACATGGTCACCTGCCACCGTTCCGTCGTGCACGCGTTCGGCACCGATGTCGATTCGGCGGCCGGGGTCGACCATGGATACTGCGTCGCGCTTCTCGAATCGGGTCACCCATGGCTCGTCGCCGATGTGAAACACGTGATTGGGGTGGGCTTCGTAGGGCTTGGTGGACGCATGCAGGCGGTAATCCTCATCCGGGTCGAACCTGCCGTTCCAAGGATCGCTCCCGGTGACACTCCAGCGCCGGACGAGTTCACCATCGAGGCCGACCTCGATCAGTTGGTCGAGGCCGGTGTTGACCACCAGGAGCGTCCCATCCGGCGTCGGGCGAACGTGATGGACGTCGTTGAACGAAGGAAGGCTCACATACCCGATGCGCTCCAGATTCGGATACGAGAGCACGAGCACCTCGGTCTGGGTGGTGAGCAGCAGCCGATCGCCATCGATGTACCCCTGTTTGAACAAGATGGCCGGGTCCTCGGCAGCCGTCACTCCAGAAGGCGAGGTGTATGAGAGGCGAGTGCTCGCGGTCTTCACGGCCGTGTCCACCTCTACGAGGTGGGCTTTGCCGTAGCGGTACCAGCGCTTGTTTCCTGCGGCCAAACTGCGCTTGCCGCGTTGCTCGCCACCTGTGATGAGAAATCGTGTCATGTGTGATCGCGGTCGGGTCGGATGGCAACGTAGCATGAGGTCAGACCCTCTCCAGCCCCCCTTGAACAGCGTCCCGGCATGGGTAACGTCTCGACGGTGCGGGCTCGGATCATGATCATCTCATCGGCTTGGCTTGTCGCTGCCTGTACCCCGCAGCTCACAGAGGTCAGCATTCCCCGGCCGGCGACCACGGTCCCTGCGGCCACCACGACGATCTCGATGGTCGACATCCCGGTGCCGTCCGAGTCGACCTTGCCCGAGGCGCCCGATCACCGCGATCCGAATCTCGACCCGCCCGGGACGATGGTGGTGACACCTTCGGACGACCTGGTGTCCATCGTCGCGAACGCGCCCGACGGATCGACCATTCGTTTCTCGGAAGGCCTGTATCGAGGAGTCATGATCGAGGTGCGTGCGGGCATGACGTTTCTCGGAGACGAGGGTGCCGTGTTGCGTGGCTCGGTCCTCATCGAAGGGTTCGTGCCCGAAGGAGATGGCTGGGCCGCGCCGGCGCCCGTTCAGCCCGCCACCGAACCCGAACAGGGCCCGGAGTGGGGCTGGTGCGACGACGATCGTCCCGCCTGTGTGTTTCCGGAGCAGGTTTTCATGGACGACACCACGCTCTTGCGTGTGACGAGCGCGGCGGAGCTGGGGCCGGGTCGCTGGTACCTCGACGGCACCAGGGTGGTCGTCGGTGACGATCCTGCCGGACGCGATGTCGAGATCAGCTCACTTCCCTACGCCTTCTGGGGTGACGCCGACGGGATCACGGTGGACGGCCTCGTGATGGAGCGGTATGCAACACCGGGGCGGCAAGGCGTGGTCAATCCTCGGATCGGTCGGATAGGCCCAGCGGGTCTCGGTTGGGTCGTCACCAACAACGTTCTCCGTGACAGTCACGGCTGGGGCGTCAAGTTGGAGACGGGGATGGTTGTGGCGGGGAACGTGATCGAGAGGAACGGCCAGGGCGGAATCGGCGGTGTCGCCCGGGACGTGACGATCGAGCGGAACATCATCCGGTTCAATTGCACCGCAGGTTTCCGGTGTTTCGGCTGGGAAGGCGGCGGAATGAAGCTGGAGACCGACAATGTGGTCATCCGCGACAACGTCGTCGAGGGCAACCTCGGTCACGGGATCCATACCGACAGAGGCTCGGACGACGTCCTCATCGAGGGAAACCTCGTCCGCGCCAACCTGGGCGCCGGCATTCACCACGAGATCAGCGGGGCTGCGATGATCGCCGACAACACCGTGGTTGGAAACGGATTCGCGCCTGGGAGGCCGCCCGAACCTGGAATCCTCGTCCTTGGGTCCTCGTCGACGACGGTGGCGTCGAACATGGTCGAGGCCAACGCCCTGGGCATAGTGATCCGTCAAGACGAGCGCGTCGACGAGGGTGTGTTGAGATCGGTGGCCGTGTCAGACAACACGGTGATCTCCGCGGGCGGACCGGTGGCGGTCGTGGGTGGCAGTACGGGTGTCGATGATGATCGGGCCTGGCTGGCCGAAGTCCAGTTCTCGGCCAACAGCTACGTCCTGACCTCAGGGGACATGTTCCGCTGGGACGGCCTCCCGGTGGACGCCGGCGGCTGGCAGGCCGCCGGCCAGGATTCCGAGGGGCGATTCAGCGGCGGCTGAACGTGGCCCCGTCTCGTTCGTAGAGCAACCGGCCCGAACCCGGAGCCGTTCGGTGTACATCGGCGAGCGCCACCAGCAGCGAGAACAGCACGAGATTCGTGTTGAGCCAGCCGCCGATTCCCTGAGCGATGAGCGTCTGGGCGAGCAGAGCCGGGACGATCACGGCGAGTGCGACGTGTCGCCCCGTCCGAAAGCAGCGGATCGCCCACGCCGCGGCCACCACGACCATCACCATGAAGGGGATGAATCCGAGGAGCCCGACCCCGACCAGAGACTCCAGGTACCCGTTGTGGAGATGCGTGAAGCGATCCGAGTCGATGTTGGCAAGTACGGCAAACCTCGAACTCCCGAATCCGTATCCGGTGAGTGGTTGGGCGGCGAACGCATCGATGGCGGCTTCCCAGAACTTGGTGCGACCGGTGAGGGTACGGACGGAACCTGCCACCTGGTCGCGAAGCAGGATCTCGAGGATGGCGCTGCCCGCGAACAGAACAGCCGCGGTCAGCGCAGGAACGAGCATCAGGTAGAACCCCTGCCGGTTGGTCGCCCAGACGGCGAGAGCGACCGCTGCCACCATGATGGCAACACCCTGACGGCCCGATGAGAGTGCCACGGCCACCAACCCCACGGCCGCCATGAGTGGCCAGATGTAGCTCCGGTTGTCCTTGGTCTTGGACAGCCAGGCTGCGGCCGCAATCGCCACCATCGTGCCGCCGGTCGAAGACGTGTCGTTGGCCGAACCGAGGGGACCTTCGAGGGTCGCCTGGAAGAAGAATCCGGGTCGGGTGAGTACGGGGGCGAAGAGGCCGGGAGCGGCGAAGAACCCGATGGCGGAAGCTGCCAGGAGTGCGAGTTCGATGGCGATGACCGCATACAGGGTCCGGGCGAGGGCGTCCGCGGCGTCCCGGCGTGATGCGAGATGCCACACGAGCAGCACCAGCGAAGCGAACTCGAGCGCCTTCCCGGCCGTTTGCAGGAGCGCAGGTGAATAGAGAACCGACAGGGTGGCCGAGGCGGCGTACACGACGAGGCTGCCGATACCCCACCAGGAGCGACGGATGGTGGAAGCAAGCCGAATGGTGTTGCGGGCAGCCGGGAGCAGGATTGCGATTGCGGCGAGGACGAAGACCCCTCGGAGGACGACCTCGATCGTGAAGGGGTTGGACAGGGTGTCCTCCGCCCCCGCACGTGCCACCCGCGAGTGAGAGGCGAGGATGATGAGTGTGAGGGCGACGTGCTCCCGCCCGAGCCCCTTTGACAGGTGAGCAAACCGACCCGGTGCATGTCCGCGGGCGCTGAGCCAGAACACGGTTCCGGCGATGGCGGCTGTGAGGAGGATCTCGAGCATCCGGGAAGAGAGCGTACCGCTTCGATGTGGGGCATCAATGGGAGGTGTTGTGCGGGCAGCGCCCATTGGTATGGTGACAGGTCGCCGGCCTGAGTGTCCAAGGGCGGGCAGAACCTGCCGGGTGTCGCAATCGGAGAATCTTCGGAACGCGGCATGGTGCGCTGAGCGGGCAAGACGCCCGGCCTGCGCGAACGCGGGTCGTCATGTCCCCACGTTCGTCATCGGAGGCTTCAGTTGGTAGACAACGCCTGGATCCCGACCCCGGGACGGGGGAGATGCTGAAATCGCGGCTGCCTGGCGGCTTGGTCGACGCCGGCCTGGCATCGCTCGCCACGTTCCTCGTCGGTCTCTATGCCATCACCGCCTGGTCGGACTCTCCCGAGCTCATCGGCGTCTACGCGCTGTTCTTCTCGGCGTTCGGGATGGCGACCACCCTCGCCACGCAGCTCATATTCATCCCCGCCGAAAAACATGTCCTCGATCTCGGGTTGGGCACGCGACGCGCCACTGCCGTCCTCGTCGCCAGGCGCCTGGCGCCTGCAGTCTCGGTCTGTGCAGTGCTGGTGGTCTTGGTCCCTGCCGCGATCGTCTGGCTCGGTGGCGAGTACCAGGAAGTGGTGTGGCCGTTGGCGGTCACGAGCTTCGTTGTGTACGTGACCTCGCCACTTCAAGATCACGTGCGCCGTCTGCTCCATCTCGATCGGGCCGCATGGCACGCGGCAGGGGTTTCGGCGGTGCAGACCGTCGCGGCCGGGATCGGTGTCGTCGTGCTGGACCGACTCACCGGTGATCCTGCTTGGACGGCATTCGGTGCCCTGGCCGTGGCCAACGTGGCCTCGCTGACGGTGGGCCTCATCCTCGCCGTGCGCAGTGCGACCGCTCCGTCTCCGGCCGAGGGGCCGTTCGTCGACGCCATCGCCGTCCGCAATCTCGCACGATCCGGGGCATGGTTGGGTTCGGCAGGTGTGTTCTCCACAGCTGTCAACCTGTTCGTGTCGTGGCTCGTCACTGCCGTCGCCGGCGAGGCGGCACTCGGGTTCGCCGAAGCGGCGCGCACTCTCGCCCAACCCATCGTCGTGGTTTCCATGGGATTGCGGTCGGTGTACGGTCCGGACTCGATGGAGGCGGCGAAGCAAAGGGACGAGCGTCGCGCTGCCTCGGTGTCGAACCGGTTTCTCCTGGTGTTGTGGCCGCTCACACTGGTGTTTGCGGCCGTCGTGGGTTGGAACTGGCAGGGGAACCCGCTGGCAGACTTGGTACCCGCCGCGTACACGGTGTCCGGTCTCATCATCATCAGCGTTCTGGCCAACGCACTCAACGGTGCTTCCTTCCCGCTTCGCCTGGAACTCGTCGGAGCCGATCGGGAGCGGGCGCTGTTCTGGACCGACGGCATCGCGAACGTGGCGATGGTCGTCACCGCACTCGTGTTCGCCGTGGCCGGATCGGGTTCGCTCTTCTGGGCGGGTGCGGCCCGCCCGGCCGGCATGGCGGCGATGGGACTCGGCCGGTGGCTTCTCTTCAGGCGAGCGATGCGCCCCTGGTACAGGCTGGTCGACGCATGATCAGCCTCAAGCCATACCCGACACGATCGAGCCGGCTGGGGATCCCCGTTCGAGGCCGGGATGCCGTGCTTGCCGGGATGTCGTCGTACGCCCCTTCTACCCGGCGGGCCGAGCGATACCGGGATCTCACCTGGATGCTGGTGTGGGCTCTCGGTCCTCGTGTTCTCCCCGGCCCGGCCTTCACCTGGGTGCCGCCCATGAGCGAGCACGACTGGGTGGAGCTCGACGGGATCTTGCGATCCGAGGTCGGGTCCTGGGATGCGGTGTCGGTGTCCCAGCGGGCAGCCGGCCGACCGGGTTTCACCTTGATGGTCATCGGTGACGGAGTCCCTCGATGTGTCGTGCGTTTCGAGGAGGAAGGAAACCAGGGGGTGGCCACGGAGGTGGAGGCCCTGAAGGCGGTCGAGCAGTTCGATGTCCGGTCCTTCCACGCGCCAAGGGTCTTGAAGGCGGGTGTCCTGGGCGGCATGGCCTACTCGATCGTGGAGGCATTCCGACTGTCTCGTCACAGGATCGTCGACTCACCGAATCTCGAGCTTATGACCGAGGAGATCGCCTGCGCGCTCTCCCAGTTGCCGAGAGACCCGACGACTCCAGACCATTGGACACCGGCCCACGGGGATTTCACGCCGTGGAATCTTCGCCAACCATCCAACGGGCTTCCCGTTCTCCTGGATTGGGAGACGGCGGGATATGCGCCAGCCGGGTTCGATCGGGTCTTGTACGAGGTCTCGGCCGCTGCCATCGGTCGGGGTCGACCGCCGGGGTCGATCCCGGAGGCCCTCCACGGCTACATGCGGGACGCGGTCGAGACACGTATTCGGGAGGCGACGGCGGCCGGCGTCCGGCCGGATCCACTCAATCAGGAGATCTTGCGGCTCATCGAAGGCGAGAGAGGGGAATGACCATGACGACCAAGATCTTGGCGATCGTTGGATCAGACCGGAGCGGTAGCACGGTCCTCGACAACATCCTCGGGGGCATCCCGGGGGCGTTCTCGGGTGGCGAGATCCGGTATCTGTGGGAGCGGGGCATCGTGGAGCGCAGGCTCTGTGGGTGTGGTGAGCCGGTGGCCGCCTGCCCTGTGTGGTCCCGGGTCCTGTCGAGCGTCCCGGAACCGAGTCGCGACGCCGTCACCGTGCTCGCCGATCTCGAATACCTCCGCACGAGGCACGCATTCTCCGATACGGTGCCGGTCTTTGGCAGCCGTTATCGCGCCAAGGTCGGGGAGATCGCTGCCAAGATCGCTCCCGTGTACCACGCTCTTGCGGCCGAGACGGGTGCCGAGGTGATCGTCGATTCGTCCAAGAGACCCACGTGGGCGAGGCTGTTGTCGGCCATGCCCGATGTCGATGTGTCCGTCGTCCATCTGATCCGGGACCCCAGAGCCGTGTCACATTCCCGCAAGCGTTTCAAGCGTCAATTGGATTCGTCCGATGAGATCTCCATGCGTCAACACCCGCCCGTGGTCTCGGCCACGTTCTGGACCGTATGGAACCTCGCCGCCAACCGGCTCGCCGGTGACGGCTATCTGAGGGTGCGGTACGAGGATCTGATGGCGGATCCGGTCGGATCGGTGGATCGAATCCGAGCCCTGGCAGGTCTCGACCAACCTCACCCCACCTTGACTTCGACCTCGGTCGAGTTGCAGCCTTCACACACCGTGTCGGGGAATCCCGCCAGATTCTCCACGGGAGAGGTGGCGCTGCGGTCCGACGATGCGTGGCGGCGAGATCAGAACGGCGGCGATCGATTGATCACCGATCTGCTGACGCTGCCGCTGGCGCGCTCGTATGGATACGGGGAGCTGCGACAATCAAGGAACCTTGTCGGGGCCACCGGTCCCGTCGAACAGGAGATCGAATGACCGAGAGTCACTTGCTCGAGCCGACCCTGATAGGGGCCGTCCGCCAGAACTGGCTCCCCGCGCTCGTGGTCGCCGCCATCGTCGGAGCTTCCGCTCTCGGGCTCGTCTTGATCTCGAGCGAGTCCTCGCATGTCGCCGAGGCTTCGGTCTTGCTCGAAAACCCCCGCGATGCGGTCCTCTTCCAATCGTCGAACGTCAGCGACGTGGACTATGTGGCCGATCAGATCGACATCCTCGGTTCGGCCGAGATCGCCCGCCTCGCCGCCGACGCCGCCCTCGAGGTGGATCCGGACTTCGGATACGACACGATCGGTTTTCTCACACAAGCGGAGATCCTCGGCGGGGGCGACCGTGCCCTGGTGGTCATTCGGTTCTCGGCCGAGACGCCCGAATGGGCGGTGATCGGGGCCAATGCGATGGTGTCGGCGTACCAGACGTTCCTCGAGTCCGAGACATCGGAGGCCTTTGCGGCATCGATTGCGGCGCTCGACCGTGAGGTGGCGACCCTCGAAGAGGAGATCATCACCATCCAAGCGCAGATCGAGGACGAGATCGGCGTCGAAAACGCCAAGCTCGGGGGACTCAGGTCCGAGATCGCCGAGTTGCTGCCTCTGATCGCCGAGGCCGCTCGTGACCTCCCTGGTGCGGACGAAGAGCGAAGCGAAGAGATTTCCGCGCAACTCGCCCAGATCAACAGCATCGTCGATGCGGCACGGGTCATCTCCGATCTGGACGTCGAGTCCCCGAATCAGGCCGTCCTCCAGCGACGCCTCGACCGCCTCGTCGATCGGGTCGGCTCCATGTCGGAGCGGAGGGACAATCTGGCCGTGGATGCCAGCCTGCTCGGTCAGGGCGTTCGGCTGGCGACGCCGGCCCTGGTGTCGGAACAGTCCAGCGCCACCGATCTCCGGACGCTGCTGGCGGCCGCGTTCGTGGCCGGCCTCGCCGGGTTGGCGGTGGCCTACTGGTTGGCCTTGAGGCGGCGTGCCTTCAAGTCTCCGGTCGAGTCCGGGCTGGCGCTGGCCGCCCCGGTTCTGGGCGTCCTCCCGTCTGATCCGCGCGGACCGACACCCGCGAGTTTCGGGTTCATCGTCGAGCCGGTGCGAGAGTGGGCTGCGAGATCGGTCAAGGCGCCGATCGTCGGTGTGACCGCTGCCAACCGTCAGGCGGGGGTGACATCGAGCGTGGTCGGGTTTGCGACGGCGTTGTCGGAGGCCGGGGAAAGGGTGTTGGTTGTCGACGGCGATTTCGATGCACGGGAACTCACGAGAGCTCTCGCACCGGAGGCGATCGGCGCGCCGGGACTGAGCGACGTGTTGGATGCCACGGTTGGCCGCCGGTCCGGGGTGGTCGAACTCGGAGGTTCGGTGGCACTGGCGCCCCGAGGGACTCGGCAGGTGGAGCCGGGTGAGGCGCTCTCCATCGTCGACGTCATCGGCCGGATGGCCGAGGATTACGACGTGGTTCTCGTCGACATCCCCGGAATCCTCTCCGATCCGCTCACGGCGGCGCTCGTCCAGGGATCGGATCACATCGTGGCCATCGTCGGCCACGGTGGCAGGCTCATCGACGTGGAACGTCTACGCGACAACCTCGATCAATTGGATGCGGTGTGCGACGGGGTTGTGTTCTCCAAGGTGCCGGCGCAGACCGTGGCAAGGATGGCCGGCGGGTGACGACCCGGCTCCGGCGGGGTCTGTTCCTGGTCGCCTTCGGGGCGATTTCGGCCATCGCCGCACCGGCGATCGCAGCGGGACCGGAAGACGACGGGCTGCGACTCGAGGTCGAGACGATCTACCGACTGGAATCCGAGGCCACCGGCGTCGATGTGACGTTGGAGATCGTGGCCACCAACACGTTGAAGGACAAGCGTGACGAGTTCGGCGTCACACGTTTCTACTTCGACGAGATCATTTTTGCGCTCCCTTCCGAGGCCACCGATCTCCGGGCACGGGACGGTGACCGCGAGTTGGAGATCGAGACGACCGAGCGCCCGATCGTCGGAATCTCGGAGGTGACCATCGATCTCGGGCGGCGCCTCTACTCGGGCCAACCACGTTCGATCTTTCTCGACTTCCGCCTCGAGGGAGGAGAGGCTCGATCCAACGGCGATCTGAGAGTCAACCCGGCCTACGCATGGTTCTACCTGTGGGCGTTCGGCGATCCCGGCCTGGCATCCGTGAGGGTCGAGATCGCCTCCGGCTTCGAGGCGACGTTCCTCGGCGAACCGTTGGAGGCGAGCGGCGAAGAGGGCGGCTTCGGCGTGTACACCTCTGGTGGGATCGCGGAACCGGACATGTGGTTGTCGGTGGTTTCTGCGCGCAACGACCGTGCTCTCACCGAAACAGTGATCGACGTGGCGGGCACGACGGTGACGCTCCGGTCCTGGCCCGACGACACCGAATGGTCAAACCGTGTGGCGGAGATCTTGGAGGAAGGGATTCCGGTGCTGACCGAGATGACGGGGCTGGGTTGGGCCGAGGATGTGACCGTGATCGAGTCGCTGGAACCGGAGATCAACGGATACGGGGGTTGGTTCATCGACGACGAGAACATGATCGAGGTCGGAGAAGACCTCGATGCGCATGTGATCCTCCACGAGATATCTCATGTGTGGTTCAACGATGGACTGTTCGAGGAGCGCTGGATCACCGAGGGTCTCGCAGACACATACGCCGCCGCCGCGCTGGTAGGCATGGGTGAGGCGGGATGGAGCCGGGACATCGTCATCCGCTCCAGCCGGGGCAATCTCCCATTGAACGAGTGGGCCCAACCATCCTTCGAGAACGAAGTGGACGAAGCGACGGAAGGATACGGATATGCGGCGTCGTGGTTGGTGATCGACACCATCTACGGCGAGGTGGGGCCGGATGCCATGACCGAGGTGTTCGAGGCGGCTCTCGGGAACGAGATCGCCTATAGGGGCGAGGGCTCGACCGAGACGGTGGGGGCCTCGGACGACTGGAGACGCTTCCTGGACCTACTCGAAGAGCGCGCCGGCTCGTCAGAGGCACTCAGTCTCTTCGACACCTGGGCCGTGACCGCTACGGATGAACAGATCTTCGAGCGAAGATTCGCGGTCCGCGGCGCGTATCTCGAACTCGTGGCCGATGCAGGCGCGTGGGCGCTTCCCGAGGAACTGCGGAGAACCCTCGAGGAATGGGACTTCGACGCTGCGACATCCCAGATCTCGGATGCCGCCCGCGTGATCGCCGCACGCGACGCCCTGTCCGTGGCGACCGGCGATCTGGGGACGGAACCGCCGAGCCTCGAAAGCCGGTTCGAGGCGGGCGAGGACTCCGGGATTCTCATTGGTGAATTGGAGGCGAGGCGCGTGATCGCCGAGGGTCTCTTGGAGGCACGCGCTGCAGTCGACACCGAACGATCGCTCTTCGAGAGCGTCGGCCTCATCGGCGCCGATCCTGAAGCTGACTTGGGCGCAGCGGTGGTCGCGTTTGCCGATGCGGACTTGGAGGCGGCGCGCATCGGGTCGGGTGAGGTGATCGACCTGATGGGCGCAGCCCAGGAGACCGGCGTCGTTCGAGTGTCGGCGGCTGTGGGAATCGTGGTTCTTTTCGTGACGGTCGTGTGGTGGCGACGACGCCGGCGGCGCTTGCCTCCGGTCGATCCCGAGCCTGTGGAACCGGTTTCGGCGCTGTGAGTCAGACCAGCTCGGTGGGGTCGAGGGTCCACACATTCTCTTCTCCGATCGCGGTCGCAAGCTTGCGCCGGGTCTGATCGACGGGTCCGTCGGAGCCGTTCCACACCACGATCGCCTCATCGGCATTCTTCGTGAGCCATGCGTCTCGCCGTCCGTAGCTCGCGGCCAGCTGGCGCCGATCGGACGGACGAGATCGGTCGAGCGTGAGGACTTCGGCCGCCCCGTCGATGAGATGGCGGAATCGGCGCTTCGTGGCTTCGGGCCACGCAGAGTCGTAGTCGGGATGGGCCAATACGGCGACGTAGGCGATCTCCTCGAGCGCCGCCGCCTCGGCGGCGAGCATTTCGGCGCCGAGGGACATTCCGGTCACCACCTTCGCATCGGGGTGCATCTCGTGCTTGGCGGAGAGGATCGAGCGAAGCCGGTTGCGGACGGCTTGGGAAGTGGGATTCTCCTCGTAGCCGCCCAGGTCGGGCGGCCGCAGGCCGGTGACCACGATGGCGTGTCCGGTGGCCGGGCGGCCCGGGTCCCCGCGGTCCGGCAGGGTCGGGTCCGATTTGGTGGCAGAAGGCTGTTTGGTGGCGGAGGGCTGTTTGGCGGCGTTGGTCGCCTCGACGGCAAGGCGGTCGACGAGGTCGTTCCACCGATCACCGGAATGGCCTTTCACCCAGCGGAAGGTGATGTTCCGCGTCCTGACCTGCTCGATGAGCGGTTCCCACAGATCGCGGTTCGCCACGGGCTTCCGTTGACTGTTCACCCATCCCCGGGACAACCAGCCTTTCCACCATTGGTCCCGGAAACAATTCACGACGTAGGTGGAGTCGCTGACGATTTCCAGATCGCCTTCCAGTGCCTTCGTGGCTTCGAGCGCGGCCGTCAGTTCCATGCGCTGGTTGGTCGTGTGGACGTCGCCCCCGCTGGCAGAGGGCCCGTCGGGGACGGCCCACGCCCACCCTCCCGGCCCGGGGTTGTTGGAGCAGGCGCCATCGGTGTAGACGATCGTGGGCATCGAATCATGTTCTCACAGCCCGCGGCAAAACCGGAGGACCGGTAGCGTGACGGCATGCGCGCAGCCGTCGTCCAGGTGCCATCGGTGTCGGAGGGAGTGCTCGATCTCGTTGCTCCCCACATCGGGCAGGCGGCGGTGGATGGCGCTCGTCTCATCGTCCTTCCGGAAGGTGTGATGCACGACTTCCGACCCCGCGTGGATCTGGCTTCGATCGCCGAGCCGCTCGATGGAGAGTTCGTGGCCGGTCTCTCCGATCAGGCCCGCCGCCTTTCCCTGTGGATCCTCGCCGGGATGTGGGAGAAGGTCGATGGTGAGTCACGGGTGTCGAACACCACGGTCGTCATCGGCCCCGATGGCGATCTCGTGGACTGCTATCGGAAGATCCATCTTTTCGATTCGTTCGGTTTCGCCGAATCCGAGCGGGTGGTCCCCGGGCCCATCAGTCCGACAGTGATCGATGTGGACGGCCTCCGGGTCGGTGTGATGACCTGCTACGACTTGCGGTTCCCGGAATTGGCTCGGGCGCTGGTGGCGGATGGGGCGCAGGCGATCGCCATGGGGGCGGGTTGGATAGCGGGACCCGGGAAGCTCGCTCAATGGAAGACGCTCCTGAAGGCCCGAGCGATCGAGAACACCGTGTTCATGGTGGCAGCCGGAATCGTCGGCGGTGGATACACCGGCCACTCGGCGATCCTCGACCCGTTCGGCGAACCCATCGCCGAGTTGGAGGACGAGCAAGCCGTGGCTGTGGGCGATCTCGACAAGGGTGCGCTCGACGAGGCTCGATCGCTCGTGCCGTCGCTCCGGCACCGGCGGATGTGATGGAGCTCAGCCTCGGGGAGTGAGCTCGATGGCGATGTAGACGAGCGCGGCGAGGGTGAGTACCACCACCAGCGGAACCGGCGAGGTCCAGGCAGCGACGGTTCCCAACACCACCACGACCACAGCCGAGGCCTTCAGTCGCAGGAGCGCCCATTGACCGATCGGTGGATCGTGATTCACGAGCGCTCGAGCCACGACCCACTGTGCGAAACCAATGGTCAGCACTCCGAGGGTCATCGCCAGCCTCCAGCCGAATCCGTCTGACGGGTCGATCACGCCGGGACGCCCGGTCAGTGACAGGGCGGCAGACACCAAGATGGTGGCGACGATCGAGATGGTCAGGGCGATACCGACGATGAACGGGGCCAAAGCGTCCCAGGCCCCGGGGGCCACCACCCAACCGACGATGGTGACGAGGAGCCACCCTGCTCCTACGACTATGAGCCACGAGCCCGACCTGGCCAGACGGGGGTCGAGGGCTTCCACGCTGAGAAGACCGCCATACGCACGGGTGCGAATCGCGAACCCGACAAGTGTGAGCACGGCCCCTCCGGCCGCAAACGCGAGCTTGGCGAGTACCGTCGCCGTCGTCGCAGGTTTGGTCATGTGATCCCCCATCCCCCTGGTGACGGGCTGTCTCGACCGGCGAGCCGACACGACGGACCAATCCCGCCGTCGCCATCCCCGACCACCGTGAACACCCGGCGGCCCGTCCCAACAGACCAGATCATAGTGAGCGGTGCCCCGTGCGTGTGGAGACGCATTAGCCTCGGCTGATGCCCGAATTGCCGGACATCGAGCTGTATCTGACCGCCATGCGCTCCCGGATTCTCGGAGAGACGATCCACGGATTCCGGGTGGCGTCCCCCGCGTTGCTCCGCACCTATCGCCCGCCTCATACCGAGGTGGTGGGACGGAGGGTCGACGACCTGGAACGGATCGGCAAGCGCATTGTCATGCACCTCGACGAGGGCTTGTTCTGCGTCATCCACCTGATGGTGGCCGGTCGCCTCCAGTGGAAAGAGCGCCCCAAGACCGTGATACCGAAGAAGGTGGGGCTCGCCGCCTGGGATTTCGCCCATGGCACGTTGTTGCTGACCGAGCAGGGAACCAAGAAGCGGGCGGGTGTCTGGGTGTTCGACGACGAGGTTCAGATGCGGGCAGAGGATCGGGGGGGCGTCGAGCCGCTCGAGGTCGGGGTGGCGGCGTTCCGGGACGCGCTGGTCCGGGAGAATCGCACGCTGAAACGTGCGCTGACCGATCCGAGGATCTTCTCGGGAATCGGCAACGCCTACTCGGACGAGATTCTCTGGGAGGCGCAGCTGTCGCCGGTCAAGAGGACCTCACAGTTGAGCACCGAGGAGGTGGAACGCCTCCATGGCGCGGTGCAGAGCAGTCTCAATCGGTGGACCGAAGTTCTCGCCGCCGAAGTGGGCGATGCCTGGCCGACCAAGGTGACCGCCTTCCGGGCGGAGATGGCCGTCCACGGCAAGTTCGGGGAGCCGTGTCCGCGGTGTGGTTCACCGATCCAGCGCATCGTGTACGCGGCCAACGAAACGAACTACTGCGCAACGTGTCAGACGGGCGGGAAGGTGCTGGCCGACCGGTCGCTTTCGAGGCTGCTGAAGGACGATTGGCCGGCGACGATCGAAGAGCTCGAGGAGAGACGGGGCTGACGGCCCCGGGGACCCGAAGGTCCCCGGGGTTCCCCCGCGTCAGGTCCTCACGAAACCGAAGACCTTCCGGTGGCCGTCGGAGGTCTCGATCACGACCTTGAACTCCTCACCGACCGGAGCTTCGGCGAAGGTGATCTTCATCTCCCAATGGCCCTTCTCGTTGACGACGGCCCTGCCGGATCCGTACTCGGAGCCGGCTTCGACCACCATCCCCGGGCGTCCTTCGCCGTAGAACACGTCGAAGGGAACCTCCTCGCCACAGGATCCATATTGCTGGATCGCCGTGAATTCCCACTCGGCCGGTTCTTCTTTCGGCTCGTCTTCCTTGGGCTCTTCTTTCGGCTCTTCGTCCTTGGGCTTTTCGTCCTTGGGCTCTTCGTCCTTCGGCTCTTCGCCCTTCGGCTTGTCGGTCTGGTCCTCGGGTCGTTCGTAGACGACAGTCACAGAATCCGTCCCGGTGTTCCCCGCGGCGTCGATCGCTTTGAGCGTGGCCACGTTCCGACCCGCATCGAGCCACAAGACGATGCGCCAGGATCCGTCTTCGTGGACCTCTGCTTCGTAGTCGCCGGCGAACACCCGTGCGCCCGGCTCGGTACGTCCTTCGAACACGACCTCTTTGTGCTCGAAGACCTGACCGTCCTCGGGGTGGAGGATCTCGATCTCGGGTGCCTCGGTGTCTACTTGCGGCGCGGTCTCCGTGACCTTCTCCGGTTCCTGGACCGGCTCCTCGGCCTTCACCGCAGTTGTGGTGGTGGTCTCGAGCGCCTTCGAGGTCGATGTCGTCTCCTCGACCGGGGCTGCCAGCGGAGCCCCGTCGGCGGGTTGGTCGCTCCCACCACCCAATTGGGCGGTGGCGATCCCGGCGATCAGCATCACGGCGAAGCCGGCGATGAACATCGTCAACTTTCTCATCTAATCCACTCCCTGGTTGAGCCCAGCTGCCCTGACGCCCGCCCTTCACTCGTTCCCACCCCAACGTTTGGTTTACTCGAGCGGGGGAATGAGCCGATAGTCCTATCCGGGTAAACCTCATACGGTCGATGGAACGAGTGATGTTCGACAGTGTTCGGAACACGCGACGCATGCGGATGAACGCCGCCGCCGAAGATCCGGTGGTGGTGGGCCTCGAATCGTTCGAGGCCTTCTATGCGCGCGAGTTCAGACCCATGGTCGGTTTGGCGTTTGCGCTTTCGGGGAGCCGGCTGGGTGCGGAAGACATCGCGCAGGAGGCCATGATGGTGGCGCACAAGAAGTGGGACGAGGTCGCACTGATGGAGCGACCTGATGCCTGGGTGCGCCGCGTCGTCTCCAACATGGCGGTGTCGGCCTACCGCAGGCGACTGTCTGAGGCACGGGCCATCGCTCGTCTCGCCGGGCGTCGCTCCGAACCGATTCCTGCGCTCGAAGCCCCGGATGCCGAGTTCTGGAAGGCCGTACGAGCTCTTCCTGGCAAGCAGGCACAGGCCATCGCCCTTCACTACATCGAGGACATGCCGGTGGCGGAGATCGCAGAGGTCCTCGATTGCAGCCCTTCGACCGCCAAGGTCCATCTGTTCCGGGGGCGCAAGAATCTGGCCGCTGCGTTGGGATTGGAGGATCGCTCGTGAACGACCTCGATACGAGAGGCCGTCAGGCGGCCGCTGCCATCCGCCAGGCCGTGCGGG
>Ga0224510_10001170_pt1 | contig 17770 bp, 6 predicted proteins | sample SF_May12_sed_USG_FD_170161 | JGI IMG/M metagenome (GOLD analysis project Ga0224510, IMG submission 170161) | Sediment microbial communities from San Francisco Bay, California, United States - SF_May12_sed_USGS_4_1 | ecosystem: Environmental > Aquatic > Marine > Sediment | place: USA: California... | reverse complement strand
CCGGACATCATTGTTCCACCGAGCGCCTTGAGCGTTGAAGTACCAGGTTTACGCTGGGCTTGCTCTGAACAAAAGGTCGGAGTAAATGGGAAAATTCACGGCACTTGGTTCGGGGAAGCAGGACCAGCTCGGCCCCTTAGAATAGATCTAGACGATAAAGCTTGGACCAAGACTGATCTTCAAACGTTTCAACAAGAGCTAGACGAGCTACAGATAGGCAATTGTATTCTTCCGAAGGGAGCTGTGGCGGCCATTCAGCGGATTGTCGCTGCTGCTGCCGCATATGCACCTCGTCATTTCGCAGACGATCTTGATATCCGTTACGGCTATAACATCGCTGCAAACCGCGTTGATCTCCTGCCTGGGATGCGGCTTAGGGTCCTTGCTAGTAATACGAGGACTCCAGAAACGCCCGTTCATTTCTGGCTTTCAGGTACTACTGAATTTGATGTATTAGATTCCTTTCCGTCAGATGGGAAAGGCTGGGCTCTTGACTTAGCGGCTCCATTATCACGTTTGGGCATTGAACCACCAACTCTCGTCAGATCAAGCGATACTAAGATCCAGAGTGTAGCTGGAATAGGCGATTTGACCCGTCCTCCCCATTCCGATGAATCAGGCAATGACCGGCTAAACTATCGTTATTGGCGAATCTATTACCCAAGTAAAGTTTCTAAAATTTCTTCCCACCTGATAACAACTCAACTTGATGAGGATGGACTATTCCTAGTAGTCAGAGCAACACAAATGGCTGATATCAAAGCTTTGCCGACATACAGCGACGCCAAAGATAAATGCGAAGACGCAAACAAACCTTCAATTAACTGCCTATCATTCCGCAATCGCGCAATACCCCTACCAATGATTCAGATTGCACTGAATCATGAGCAGCTTTGGGTACCGGTGGGTACGACGCTTCGGGATCTGATACAACAGATCCAAGGCCCCCCGCCTTCCACGGATCTAACAGTTGCCAACGTCAAAGAGCGGCATCAAATCGACGCGGTGTATTTCGACAGTGTATTACGTCGACTTCGAGTCGAAAGGCTCTTTGATGGTAGACCTGCCATCTTGAACAATGCAAAATCGTGCGAGAGCAAACATGAAGAAGGGCTGCACTGCCTTTTGCTCTTACCTATAGCAGCGGGGGATAGATTGTCATGGTGAAACCTGCTCCGACGCGCTTCGTGCGAGTGAAGGGAACGAATCTATACATCCCCGCAACTGATGTCGATGCGACGCCGAAAGCGCGTCTGATTTTCGTATGCGATGAGGACTGGATGGAAACGATTGGCCCTGAGGGGTCATTGACCGATTTCTTTTCGACACGCGGTGGCTATCGTGGTGCATTTGCTTTTCGCCCACCTGATGACCGTCGAAACTGGTCGGAGCTCAATCGATACCTCGTTCCATATTGCACGGCGAATAAATCTCACCTTTGTATCTGGATGCAAGCGGACTCACTCGATCCTTTGGCAGCTATCTCGGCCAACAAGTTGGATGGGTTTATAACTAAAGGCCAGTCAATCCAAATAGGAACAGGCTTGGCCTTACTTATCTCTAATAAATGTCGAATTGTTCTCGAAAATTCTGCTCTTTCGGTAACGCGATCTACAGGGAAGCTTTCTCTCAGATCCAGACCTAAGAACGGACCTTCCGTCGAAATTGAATTGCGTGCACATAGCTCCGAAGACCCACGACTAATGTTTCCTATCACATCTTCAATCGCGTCTGAAGGCACGGGCTGTGCAAAATTCGAACTGCGCCTCGACGACCGCGACTTTGCAGCTTTGAATATAGATCTCCGTTTACATTCTTCGCAGTCGGAGTCGGAAGAGCAGCCGGGACTTTACCCCTTGGTCGCCCACAGCTATCCAATCTTCGACCCAGGAGCGGTGGTCGACGGACGGATTGCTCTTTCTGGCTGCCTCGATCCTTATGCCGTCGATGATCCGTGGCGTAGCTTCTTAACTTTTCGCCATGCGCCCGGTGACAACGGCGTGCCGACGCATTTTCGAACCGTGTGCGGACATCGCCTCCATCTACGCGCCGCAGAAAACTCAGATGCGCGCCTCGTGATAGCGCGCAGCCCCGACTGGTTGGAGATCAATGGAGAGCAGACTATGGTCCAACCCAACGGGCCTGTCTCATTTACTCCAGCGGGCGCATTCGAGATGTTCGTTCCTATCATGTCTAAAGTTCGAAGGATAATGAAACGCCGTGCAATGGCGGGGCCGCATAAGTTGATCGCCGGAATATTCGGTACGGAATTCTTAAACTTCATAGCGAGCACCTCAAACCAAATGGGAGACCAGTTGATATTCGCGCCCAGCCAACCGGGCTTCCACGTACAGAGCCTCCGCCAAGCTCGGCAACTGCCATTCGACCCCGAAATAGACATGCCATTGGGCACGATAACCACAACCGCTTGGGCATCCTTGCGGGGCAGGAGAGCTTTGCTTGCGGAAGAATCCCGGCGCTACGTCAATCAACCAGAGGCGGCCCCCACCTATGAACAATTCCCGTCAGCGGCCGGCGACAAATCCCATCGACTACGTTTTTCAGACCCGCCAGGTCCGGTCGGCGACTTTTTTCCTCTACTGCCACAAAGCGGCGTTTCACATAGTGGGTTATCCAATTCCACGACTACATTGCTGCAGATAAGCGCTGCAGCAGTACAACGTCGCATGGGCGGGCGCACAAAGCCAAACCCCTACGCGCGTGCGTTAGCGACATCAAATCCCCAGTGGGTCACCACACCACAGGGGTTTCTTGCGCTAGCTGTTGGCGGTGACTGGCAGGCAGTCCGATTAGGAGTTGGTAATGATGGCAAGAGCGAAATTCTGATCAGACGTGCACAAGGCCACTCCGGACGTTGGCCTGTCCAGGACATCCTCCAGCGTGAAGATTTATTTCTGGTTGCGACTTCCATCGACGGCACTCTTCAGATCGGGAAGATTGAGCTCACCCTCAAGGTAAGCGATTGGACTATCAATTTTGACTTGCCGAGCTCGACTCTCCACTCAGAGTTACTTTCAACTGGCGAAAAAGCTCCGCAACTTCGGACACTCATCTTGAAATTTAGACGCGGGACCTTGGAAGAAACAATAAGGGAGACTGGCCGTTGGGCTGCAGGTGCGGTGCTTAACGGCGGCAAGGTAGAGCAGGTCAGAGACCATCTTCTCGAACGCATTCGCGCGATTAAAGCCAAAGCGAATAGTAGCATAGAAGAGGAGAAGCGACTCTATAGGTCTATCCATAGTGACCGAATAGCAAATGCAGATTGGATGGGAGTGATTATCTTAGATGCACAAGCGCCGGCGAGCGGTTTCCCGTCTGGTGTGGCGGCCCTCGCTGGCGGACTCGACAAAGAGGACGGTAAGCAACCGTCCGTCCTTGTGCCGGTAGCTGGTATTGACCGCAATCGCATCGAGCACAGTTCCGACGGTCTAATGATCCGCGAAAGCGCCGTCTTCGCCGTGGCGGACTATCAGCGTAATGATGAGGCGGTGAATCAGCCGGTGAAGGCCACTGCAAATAATGATTTCACAGGCTTTCGAATTGACCGTCTTGGCCTACTGATCGAGCATTCTGAAGTGTCGGCGTTCCTCGCCGACATGAAGTTGCGAGTCGGCTCCTTATTCGGTGGTGACCTCGCGTATAAATCGACAGCGGATTCCAATGCCGGTCTCTATCCAATCAAGGGAACTTATGAGCGCCGCCTTGTAAACGGTCAGACAAAAGATGTTTACACTTTCGTGGGTACAGAACAGATCGTCTGGGCCTTCGCCGATTCCCCCTTCCTAAAGACGATCGATGTAGCGCGAGTTCAGCTTGCGAGCTCCGTCACACAGGGGATGGTCAATGGGCGGTTCTCCCTATCTGGCGCGCTATCGGTTAACCCAGAAAAGTTCTCTCTGCTCGGCGTATCCTTAAAAAAAGTGCAGTTCAGCGATGCGGCTGTGGTTCTCGAGTTTCCGCTCGACGGCTCGGGGAGCCCAAATTTTCATGTCGAGCTTGGTGCCATCCGTCTTAATGTTTCTGACGACGGCGGGCTCGATAAGTTGTTCAGCCAGATGCCTTTCAAGTTATCAGGTCTGCTGGTCGGTGGGGACTGGCGGAAAGGCGGGTTTAAGTTGCCTGATCTCGGCTTTTTCAAGTTCGCCGGGGGCGGGGCTGGAGATGCGCTCGCCTTCGGACTTGAGTTCGAACTTGATGCTGGATTCTTAGGCCGCCTAGTCTCTTCTGCCCGCCGGCTCGGAGTACACATTGCCATCGCTTGGCCATCCTTCAAACAGATCCAGGGGGGCAACTGGGTGCCGACACTCGGATTCAGGTTTAAGGGCGGTGGTGGACCGCTAGAGTTAGGCCTCCAAGGCGTTCTGCGGCTGACAGCAGAAGATGTCTCAATTTTAGATATTGAAAGCCAAGGCAAGAAGTTGTTCCTGGTCGCGCTGAAGACCTGTCGGCTCGAGGTCGTCGGCTATAAAATTCCAGATCCGGGTGACAAACTGAACCTTTATATTTATGCGCCTCCGGACGAGCCAGCGAAGGTCGGTTGGTTCGGAGCTCTCTCAAGAAAATCTGTCGGAAACGGGTTCAATCTCGAGTTCCTCGGCATAGGCCAACATGTATACCCGAGATTCCCAAAGCAGCTTCCCGCCACCACAAAGGAATTTGTTCAGCTACTTGAGGATGCGACATTCCCCAAACAGTCCAACCGCCGGTCTCAAGTACAGGCCCTGCTGCAGGATTCAGAACAGGAGGAAGCCAAACGCTTCCTCAAAAAGATCGGCTATGACGGGAAGGCCGGCTGGCTGATCGGCATGCGGGCAAGCATCGCCGGAGTAATTCGCGCCGCCCTTGCATTCGCTGATCTTCCGGACGGCGAGATGTATGGTCTGCGCGTAGAGATTCCAGAGTCCGGTCCTGGGCCAAATGCTCAGGGATTTATGGCGGACGCGATGTATCGACGGCTTGCGGACGACCTAGGAGTGTTCTCCATCGAATTCACTGTGCCTGAATATTTCCGTACGTTCGACTTAGCTGCCGTAACGGTCGTTATAGGAACCCTCGGCCTCGAAGTATATACGAATGGTGACTGGCGTTTCCGTCTCGGTTTTCCGCGTGGATTAGATTACACCGGCTGTTTCCAAGTTCAAATACTACCCTTCATCGGTTGGGGTGGCGTGTACTTTGCGAAGAAGAGTGCACGGACTTCTTCGCTACTCGTTGGCAAGAACTGCGAACCAGTGCTTGAACTCGGGTTTGCCTGTCGGGTCGGCCTAGGTAAGGAGATCCGGCGTGGCCCATTCGCAGCCGCTGCCTCGATCTCGATCTATGGCATTCTTGAGGGCGGTTTCGGTGTCCAAAGGCCAGACCGTTCGACTTACCTTGCTGTCGTTGGACGCATTGGCGTGATTGCTGAAATCTTAGGAGTAGTCGATTTTGGAATCGCTCGTGCCGCTGTGGGGTTGCGCGTCTGGAACGAGCTCGGCCTCAAGATCGAAACAGGCGAACCGATCGTGGTTTTGGTCGACGTAGGCGTTTCAGTTCATATCCGTGTCGTAATCGCCACAATTCGTGTGTGGAGGTGCACGATTGAGATAGCAGTAAATTTCTCCTTCGAGACGCAGATTTCGTTTCGTTGGGAACTTCACGACCCACGACATTTAGCATCGCATGCACGAATCTTTGCACTGGAGGACCTGCGACCGATCAAATGGGAACCGGTCAAGTTATGGTCAGAACCGATCTCCTTGCCACTCACACTTGCTCTTGATGCGGCCATCCTTGATCCAATGGGCGCACGCCAACAAAATAGCAAGGAGCGCGCCAAGGCAACGAATATTCCCGTCGAGGTTAGAATCGTTCCAATTGCTACTTTACTGAACGATTCCGGTGAGAGAGCGGGAACCGATCTCGTCGCGGCACTTTTTTTGTGGGCATTATCGTGCCGGAAACGGAACAGTAGCATTCGGCACCCCAGACCACATTTGGTGCGTGGTGGGGATGAGTTTAGCCGCGAGGAATTTGATAAATTCGCATTACGCATCGAACAGCCACGCAACTTAAGTGCCGGCTCGAATGCATTGAGCTATACAACGATTGCCGCCTTCCTTGGTTTGAATTTTGACGTGTCGATCGAGACTCCCCCGCCACAAACAATCCAATCCGTTTCTGCGGAGCAACATAAAGGTACCGCTATTCCATTGCCGCCCGATCTCGTATTGCAGACGGAGGCGGGAAAGGTTGTATGGTCAGCTGATTCAAGTCTTGCCCTTGATACCACAAAGGAGGCGAAGCTGCGGAACTATTTTGACCAGATGGCAGCCTTCGCGCGCGACCAGCAACGCGTTGGCACAACGCAAGCCGCCGATGAAAAGCGAGCTGCAGAGATGATTTTCGAAGACTGGATTGCAATGCTACTGAAGTCCGCAATCCTGACAGCTCGCCGGTGTTTCGACTTAGATCCCAAAGCCGCCAAGCTATCGGTAGATACATTACTGGCAAAGGTTCGCGAGAATGCCACGCAATCCCTTAGTATGGCCTCTCGCTTTCTTCTCTATGGTCTGCGAGTACCACACTTTGATGACATGGGTAATTTGGAGCCGTCGACGACCAAACCCTTGTACGACATGCTGGGACAGCAAATTGATCCTGCGATCGCACCCGCTGGTACTAGCCACCTCGATTTGATTCTTGCAACGACACCGCGTACTCGGACCTCGTGGCTGCGGGTTGTACCCAACCTTGACCGTGCACGTATTGATATGGTTGAGGTCCGCAAGCTCCAGCAACTGAAGTTCCAAGCTCCTACGATGGTTAGCGCGCGTCAAGGAATGGCAGTGCGGCTTCTGCCCAAGCTTTATCCGCTTGGAGTCAATCGGGTTACCGTCATTCGTGGCGCCTTCGATTGGCAACTGCGTTTGTTCCCTGAAGAGCTGGCGGGAGACATGACGGCTGCTCAGTTGGTCGAGGGTAAAATGGGCGTGGTGCAGACCGACGCCCAAGGCCGGCGTGCTACTACGCCCATTCCAACGGGAGCATCATGGACGTGGGCGAGTACGATCACAGTCAGCATTCGTGCAGTGCGCGGCACTGACGGTTCGAACATTCAGGGACTATATGCGCTCGTCGGTGCGGACGAGCACAATCGTGGACGGTTGGACGCTCTGCTCGAAAACAAGACGTACGCGAGTTGGCGTGACGGTCTATCAGTGCATATCCTGCGCCCAGTAGAGGATGAGTATGTGATGATCGATCCGCTCGCAGTAGGCGTTTGCAAACTCCTCAAGACCAATCTCTCGGTTGAGAACCATCCGCCCGAAGAGGGGCGAATCACATTAGCGGAGGAAGATGCTTTTGCGGCTGACCTCAATGCCCAGCCGCTGGACTTTCTGCGCCTTGTGCGCCAATGCAGTATCGTCAACACTGGCGGATTCTGGCTTTCGTATGGCAAGGCCAAAGAGTGGTTTGACGACAAGTTGCGTAAGGGACAGCCCGTAAAGCTGATATTGGCGGTGGAGTATGCGTCTCGTAACGTTCCGCAACCAGACGCATCTGCTTCGGTGCCGCCCTTTGTCGACTCTCTGCTGATCAAGTCAGCGGCCCTAGCGGCATGCGAACTTGAATTCGAGCGAACCGATTCCGCTGGCACCGTCGCCGTCCCAGCCGCTCAACCAGGCTGTATCGTCATCGAGGCCGAGCGCGAAAATCCTAACTTCGCGTCTCGGGCCGTTCTGACCACTGATGAGAAGGTACAGCGTGAGATCCAAGTGCGATACAACCTCATCGACTACGGGTTTGCTGGGTCCCATCCAGGCTTTAGTCAGATTCCAGCCGATGGTCTTCTCCCCTCTGGCCCTGAGACGCACAAACCTGATCGGAACGAGAGTCTGAATAGATCGTATGATCCGGGGATCGAGCCGCAAAAATGGAAATATCGTATTGTGGTGCCACTCTATCGGTGGGCAACAGCCAATATCGGCAACAAATCCCCATCACCGTATGCCGGCATCGGTGCAACAGGTCTTAGCCTACAGCTAGGTGCACGCGATATTTTCGGTAACCGCCTTGCTACAGCGTTGCCTCGTGGTTCCTTACGCAGTAATGCGAGCGGCATTGGAATTGCTCATCTTTATAGGGACCGCATTCCAACTCCCTCTGAATGGCCAGGTGTCACCTTCGTCTATCGACCGGCAAGAGCTGGGTCGAATGCGGTGGAGGTCTCTGCTCATTTCGATTCAAATCTCTTCGTGCAGCTTGACAAAAGGGCCAGACAAATTGCTCGTCAGAAACACGCCACGAGTCGTGAAATGCAGCAGACCAAAGATGACATCCGCGCCTTCTATAGCCGACTTGGGCAAATCCTTGCGTGCGATGATGTGTCCACACTAGTTTCCGCGCGCGTAGAGAACGACAAGAACGAAGTGATCGAGGGCACGCCGGTTAATGCGATTGATCCCCTGCGAAGCTTCGTTGCTGCCATCTGGACGGTGCTTACTGGGGGAACTGTGCCGCCTAAGAAACTGGATCCCTTACTTGCGACCGTCGATATCGGTGGACTAGTGCAAAAAATGCCTGCGGCGGCACCGCTCTCAATTGTGCTCGTCGTTGCGCGCGATCCCCGTCTGCTCGATGCAGTTGCCAAATCGGATTCCTCAATTGGATCGGTGTCTCTCACAGTACCGATGGGTTTGACGGATGTAGTCCCGACTCCGCGTGCTGGGAAACGCCCGATAGGGAGGGCGGACGCCCCACCGGCGCCGTGGGTAGATTTCGCCATGCGGTTCGAAGCGGCGATACCGGGGTTGCGGTTCTTACGGGGTATCGACCGAGCGGGAGCAGGCAGGGCCTGGATTGCCAAGAAGGACCTTGTTGATCTTTCGGCAGCGTTCGGCCGGAAGCCCACGCAGTACGTGCAAGCGATCGCGCCATTGTCGACGCAGCTTGTAAGCGCCCAAATCAACTATTCACGGCTTGAAACTGGCGAGCGCAAAAACGAGAACGTAGTCGATGCCGATCTTGATGCTTTGGCCGCGGCGGCTATAGATCTTCTTGAGACGGCCCTCGAACCCGTTTGTGCGGCACAGATTTGCATTGCCGATCCAAAGGCGTTCGCAACGATTCTAGCGGCCAAACGGCAGATGGCATCTGCCTATGCGGCGCGTGTTGTCGGTACTCGGCCGACGGAACAGGCGGCGAAACAGACTTATCGAGATCAGGCTGGCAAACTCGTTTATGATCGGCTGTCTGCGGATCTGCGTGGTGCCTATGATATCGGCGGGATCGTGCAGATCGTTGGTGCTGGATATTCCGAAACGGGGTTGAAGCGGCGGTTTCTCTATGGCGAGCCCTCCTTTGTCCATGCCAATTCTTCGAACCAGGGTAAGTTGTCCTTCGGTGTCGCTAAGTTCGAACGCAAAAAGACTGGGATCGGCGAAGTGCCCCCGGCCTTGTCGGTTGTGGTATCCTGGCGCCATGGTGCTGAGGCGGAGAAACCCTGGGATCTGGCCGGAGAGTTATCGTTCCGGCCCGGCTTCGTTGAGATATCGTCCCGGTCTGCAGACCAGGCTGATGATGCGTATGTGCCGTCGCAATGGCTGCAGATTCTTACCCCAGTTCCTTCCCTAAACTGGACGATTGAGGGGAATCTTCCGCTACGTCGTTTCCCAGAAACTCCAAAGGTTCTTTCCCACAACATGTGTAAGGATTGTCCGGACTCACCACCCAAGACGATCGTCGATCATATGACCGCAGCAAGAAGCTGGACTTACCGCTTCACTTGGAGCCATGCGGCCGCGGAGCAGGACTCCTTCGACCTAGTGGTTGTCTACCCGCGTTCACAACCGGCTGCCTTTGCGCAATCGGTGCAGGACATGCTACTCGAAGAATTGATTGCGCTAGACCGCAACAAGCAAAATATTAGCGATGCCTTGGCACGAATGTCGAGAGCAACCGATCCGCTAGCTATGCCATCCGAAACAGAAAAGAAAGCGGCCGTCTTTCTCTCCGTGCGATTAAAAGCGATTGCGTCAGCGCTTGCACGCTATGTTAAGGAGTCACCACCGGCGGTATGCACGGAACAGAAGATCCCTATCGAGCCTCCCAGCAAAAACAATCAGGATTACGATGCGTTGACTCTTCGCCGAGGCAATAACCAGGCGCTGCTCTTACAGAAAGCACAGACGGCACAGGCTCGGACGCGATTTGTAGCAACTATCGGAACGAAGGCGTCCAAGATGACTCCGGCATTGGATACCGACTCCCGCCGGCTGCATGGTAACACCAGCGTTGTGACCGACAGTGCCCTGGCTCGAGGCCACTTTATTCTCGATAGCCAGCATCTAGATGCGCTGCAGGAGCCTGCAGCCTGGTCAGCTGTGCGCGTTGTGCGTAATCCAGGCCTGTGTGATTCCTTCGTCTACCGCACACCCTGGGCACGCGTGGTTGAAGCACTGCCGGCGCGAAACGTCTACAGCCCATGGTTTAGCCTTGTGGGAGCGAATGGGCCTAAAGTCGAACTGGAATCTTGTCTCTCTTCTTTCCTCAAGGTGCTCTTCGACCGCCCAAATGATGTCGGCGCGTATAGCCTCCAGGCATTCGCGACGCTCGCTGTGCCATTAACGCCACCCGGAGTGACTCCGGATCGTGACGCACTAGGGAACTGGGCTGCACACCCCTTGCCATCAATCTCGGCGCGCCCCGTTACAATTGCCGACCATCCGAGTTTCGCTCGCGATCTAGCGACGATGATTTCCGACTGGCATCGAGCGACGCCGATCAGTCAGGATCCAACCCTCGGAGGGTGTGAACTGCGCTTCGCTTTCACTGTATTCGGTCGGATTACTAAGGACACGAGCGGCGGTTCAATGACCGTCCAGGTGCCTGTTCTCCACATCCCCCACGCTTACGTGCCAATCATCCGGCTTTCAATTTAACACACGGCTGGAAATTTTGGTTGAGGTTAACCGTCAAATCAATCAGTCCCTGCCGCAGTTCTGTTGATGCCTTGCAACGAATTCACCTTACAAAGCGAACTTCCATGATACGGCAACTCGAGCCGAGTACTGGATTTCAGGTTGCTGTCAAGGCGGAAGGGATGTGCTGTACAACACGAACGTCGGAATTGATGACGACGCAGTCGAAGAGTATTGGGTCCGCATCCGGAACTCTGCGTCAGCTTTCTGGGGTCACATATGAAAAATGGCTGTCAAGGAGCGAGCCCCGACCGTCGGCGATCCAGGGTCCTTGCGCGTCTCTGTGGACGACAAGTCAGTCACCTATGCAGGCTCACGGCCCAGGATGAAATGGGACACCGTTCGCGCAATCAGGCATTTCGGATCTGGCCCTCTGCGTATGGGGAGCCGACCATAACCCAGGGCGCTAACCGCTGGGTCCCTTCTCCATCGGACGAAACGCCTCCTGCTTCATCAAGATCGCATAGATCGTTTTGAGCATCACCCGCCCCACATTGCGCCCATATTTCTTCGCCAATCTATAAATAGAGAGACCGAAACTGTGGGGCACCATTGATCGCGTGGACGGACAGTTCCACTAGAATCCACAGCAGCCACGATGAGCCCTGTTTGGTCAAGCGAACCAGACGCGTCCTTCCGCCGGACGCATGGACCGAGAGCATCAGTCCCCCATGGGAACACAGATGGCGGCTGTCTGGGAACCGCTGGATGTCGCCAATCTCACTTAAGATGAGCAACGCGGAGTAGGCCCTGATCCCTGGCATGGTCTGTAGTAATTGAGCCTGGTGGGCTGCCGCCGCCTGATCTTTGATCGTCTCACTCACCTCTGGCAGCGGGACCGTAGCATTGCAGGAAATTTTCGCAATATAGCCCTATATATAGAGAGTGAATAACGAGCTTTGATCCCACAAGATCGATACATTCGGCACAATATTGCGCTAGAGGCTTCGACCTATTTGACGCATGGGTTGCCAGCGAATCATTTTGGGACTGGACTTTTTCTGATTTCTTTTCCTTCTTCAAGGGCCATGATTGATTCGGATCATGGCCCCTTTCATTTCCCGCTTCTCGCTCACACGCTGGCCAAGGCGACGACCTTCATCAGATCTGTCTCACTATGAGCACAGCACGGGCAATAGATGGCCCGCTGTCTGATCTCGGGAAAGACGATCTCCACGCCGAGAATTCGTAGGCAACGTCGGACCGAAAGCCGCACGTTCATCACCGGTTTGCCCGGTGCCAAGCGCTTCGGCGATAGCCATTCATAGGCATGGGGTAGGAGGTCGCCAATCGTGTCGACGCGCCGCCGTTTCAAATCCTGGTGCGCACGGGAGTTAAGAAGCAGACTCGCGATGGGTTGAGACGCAAAGCGCCGCACCGCGTCAGGAGGAATGCGGCGTCCCGTCCTCCGGTCCAGCATCCGTTGTGTCATGAAGCAATAGGTAGCGTCGAGGACCACGAAGGTACGTCCATCGAGGGCGGCGAAGATGTGTTCGATCAGACTCTCGTCGCAGCGACGTTGTTCCCGGATTGACTGACCAACACGCGCCGCTCGTTCGATGATGGACACACCATCACGGGCGCGGTTCCATTCAGCCCGTGCCCAGGGACTGAGCCTCGAACGGACTGATTCGAGGGTCATGCGCTTGGTCGGATGGTTGACAAGAATGTCCATCGTGAGCGTCGCCAATCGATCTTTCTGCATAATGGTGCGTCCTTCCTTTCCTTCGATATGGGTTGACTTGCGAACCCTCGCGCTTCACGAACGCCCCTAGGCTCCGTGTCGTTGCATAGAAAGGAGACGCGAGAAGCGCGCGGCGCCCTGGTACTTATGAGGAAGGACAGTTCTTAAGGCCATTCCCATGAGGTAGGAGAGGTTCTACACAAGAGGGAAGAGCTAAAGTATGTATCACTAATGAGGTATAAATAATGAATTACTTTGCACTAGTGTATCATACATTCGTGGCGTTGGCGTACAAAAGTGGGCAACTTGGCAGAGAAGCTGATGTTTGGTGAGGACGACTCAGGGCACCGCGTCTGGAAGCGCCGTGCCACGTGGAACTTGGGATCGTCGGCCTGCCAGGTCGGTCGGTGAGCGTGCCATCCCCCAGCTCGACATGCTCGGGAGAGTTTATTTCTTCGGGCAGAGCTGTAAAAAGTTTCGCCGCTTCACGAGGGTTTGGAACGGACTCGTTCCCTGGATCAAGTAGTACTTCATCAATGCGGTCTGGCATTCTTTCGGCGCCTGTGGGCCTGCAGATAAGCAGAGCAGGCATTCACAGGCCAGCCTGGTGTCGCCTTCCAAGAAAGACGGTTGAGGCGCCGTTTGCGCCGGCGCATCATGGGCGATGACGAGAAAACCCACCCCCACAAAAGCCACGAACCACTCGTGTTTCTTCCACCACTTCATTGGCTCACCTCCGTACGATCAGGAGACATGTTCTGGATGACATGAGTCACCGGCCACCTCTGGTCCGCTCCAAGGCAGGGCTCCTGGTTACATTCGGCGTGCGATCGGTTCGTGCCGCCGTGTGATCAAATCGGGGAACCACTGGTTCCTGGGTTCCGACCCGCACCGCCTCCTTTAACTGCTGCTGTTCACGCATGCCGAGGGAGTCCAGCTTGATGACATCCCACCGATTACGATGCGCTGGTTGTGAAGCGGCGCCGATTGATGCGCCGGACCTATCCCGTACCGGAACTGTGACGGTCACAGACTCCTGTGCCTTTTGCACGAGGGCCACAGCATCACCCCGCTGTACCTTCCCCTGCTCAAACGCGCGGCGTAGGTCGACGCCCCAGATCTCTTGTTCACCACGCTCTGTCGCCACCTTCACGAAATGACTCTTGTCCTTCTGAGCATCATGCTCAAAGTGGTCGATGCCGTGGTCCACGACAGTGCCCACCACGACCCGCTCGCCCTGCAAACGCGCCCTCGCTTCTTCGACGGCCGCCGCGATGATCGTAGGGGAGTCCCCACGCGCGCGTAGGATGGCTTCGAGTGTCGCCAGCGCGACCTGTTGACCATCACTCATGGTCTTCTCTGATCGCTGAGGAGATTCACTGGCTTTTCGGTTTGAAGCATCTGGATTGCCATGGTCTTTCGTGGCTGGACGACGAGCTGGGCGCTGATCTCGTCGATCTTCCCGCTTCGCCAGGTCGATTCCACGCGGGGTATAGCCCTCGACCTCGAGTCCGGCAATCGTCGCTTGGACCCAGGCTTCGGTCTTGAACTCGTAGGTCCCGTTCACTCGGACCACCGTCCATCCTTTTTCTTGTGCCCGCAGCACCATTCCGTGAATGACGCTGGGATCGTCATGTTCCGTGATCAAGCGTTTCCCGTGGTCGGTAAAGGCCACTTTCGTGGGTTCACCTGGTGCCGTACGGTAATAAAACTGTCCGCTCGCTTCGAGGAACCGTTTCCGCAACGAGTCGGCTGCGTCACGGCGCTGGTTGAGGCTCAGCTCCTCGCCATCCTCGGTCTGGTCCCTGTGCGCCGACTTCGAGTTGTCTGCACGCTTGATCTCTGGTTCCTCATGGGCCTCTATGTGATTCATCGGGTTTACCTCCTTGCTCCTATCCGTACCACTGCGGCCAGACGGTGGCTGGATCGTGCTCTTTCACTTCAATCTCGACTCGTCGGTTCTTGGCCCGCCCTTGCTTGGTCGCGTTATCCGCTACATGTTCACCGATCGGCACGATGGTGACCTGGATGTGGTCGGGCGCGGCTCCCTGTCGAATCAGGTAGGCGCGGGCCTTCTGCGCCCGCTGCGTCGCTGTTTCTCGTTCGATCCACTGGTCCTTATCACCGTCCGTATAGCCACGGACTTGGAGACAGTGCCCGAGCTTCATCGCCTGTTTCAGGTGGGCTTGCAATGTCTTGCTCGGACGAAATTCAGAGCGACCCTTCCGTTGAGAGACTCGGAAGATGACGCTGCGGCGATGCAGCTCGACCTGTTCCCGTTCACCGAGTTCGATCATCCGAGGTGTCCACGATTTCATGGTCGATTCCTCGCGCATCGGAGCGTCCTGTGGTGTCTTGGACGACCCACCGAGTTGGCAGCCTACCGATTCCGACGTGTCTTGCTGCTCCTCACGCTCCGCCGCGTCTGTTGACGACAAGGCCTGGGCCGATTCGAGCGGCGAAGCGCCTTCTTCACGCAGTAGTGACTCATTGGTGGACGGACTTCTCCGCTCACTTGTGGGGAGGCTGCTGATCGATGGGAAGGCAGCTCTGATTGTCTGACTGGACCGGGACCTGCCTTTGGCCATTTCCTGCTGTTGGAGCTGTAAGGCTGTGACCGATGCACTCAGGTCATGGACCTGTTGCGTCAGCGCGTCTATGTGTCGCGTGAGCACGCTGCGCTCCAGCTTCTCTCGCTGCTCGATCTTCACTCGCTCCCGGTACTGAGCGATCATCTCGTCGCTGTTGATGGGCACTCGATTGGCCCCAGACGGCACCACCGGCTTCGGTGCACAGGAAATGGTTGCGGCGCAGACCAGGCCGATCACCAGCGTTATCAGCCGTGCCTGCTGTCTCGCTCTCTTGATGGATGTCGTCATACGTCTCTCTCCTCTTTGTCTCGATCCAACTGTGGCCCAGGACCCGATCGGCTCGTTGCCTCTTCCGGCAACGCTTGTTCGTCGCGCTGCAGTTTGGGTGCTTGCCGTTCAGCACCGCTTTGTCCTGTCTCGGCCTTGTCGGTCCATTCCAGTTCGGAAAAGAAGGCATCGACTAAGGCCGTCACTTCTTCCCCAGCCGGCCGGTCGCGTGCCACGACCGGCGGCAGTTGCGAGGGATCGATCGCGAGCCGCGAGACATCGACCGGTTCATCCGGTCGCAGCGGACGCACCCGCTCTTCCACTTTGGCGCGATGGAGATCCAGGTCGAGCTGAGGAATCTCGACGGCCAGCTCCCGGCGCACGAAGGCGGCCTCTTCCAGTTCTGCCTGCGTCGGCATCCGGCGTCCTACCGATGCGAGCGACGGACTGATCCTTTTCAATCGATCGATGAAGACCGGATCGGCATAGAACCGCGCCTTCTCGCAGAGGATCGGCTTCGTATGTGTGAGAGTGATGATCGCTCGTTGGTCTCCCAATTCCTTCACCTCCTGCGGCAACAGCAACGGTCGCGCTTGTTCAGATCGATTGATACTAGTCGAGGTATGTTTGCCAGTCCCCCAGGCCAACGGTCGGCTCGTGCCGGTAGAGTGGGCTTCCGCCGTATAGGTGCCGAGCAGCTGGGAGTAGTGCTGCGCGTCTCGTTGTTCCCGAGGTGCAAAGAGGATCTGGCAGGCGTGGTTCGTGACGATGGTCCGTGCGTCCTTTTCCCCATAGACCGATTCGAGCTGTGAGAGGCTCTGAATGATCGGGAGCAGCCGCAGATTGTACCCCGCTATGAAGCCGACGGCCTTGGCAAGAATGTTGACCCGTCCGATGGCAGGGAACTCGTCCAGGATCACGAGGCACTGGTGCTTCAACCGAGGATTCGTGGCAGGCAAGTCCACGCTGTTGTGATGAATCAGCTGGGAGAAGAACAGGTTGACCAGGAGCGCTGCGTCGCTGAGGCGATTGGCTGGAATGCCGACATAGATAGACATCCGCCGCTCGCGCACCTGTTTCAGGTCAAAATCCGTCGCGCTCGTTGCGGCATCGACGAGGGGATTGCTGAAGATGGTGAGCGAAGCCGTCAGGGTCGCGAGAATTCCCGCCATCGTATTCTCGCTGGTGGCGCAGAACCGGTGGAGGGCTGCCGTACAGTCGTCGCTCAGCGGGGCGTCAGTCTTGGCCCTGGTGCTGATAAGACCTTGCAGATAGTCCTTGATGGGCTGCCCCTTGCCGGAGGCCTGCCGGAGCACTTCCCCGAGACTGCAAGGCAGCGATGGAGTCTCCATTATAGAGAGGGTCAGACCGAGAAAGAGGTTGCGGGCGGACTCGTTCCAGAAGGCGTCTTTCACGTGCTCTGTCGGATAGAGTACCTGGGCGATGGCGAGAATCTCTCCCACTCGGCGGTGGGGATCACGATCGATGGCATCGAGGGGATTCCAACGATGGGTGTGGCCATCCGTGCTGAAAGGATTGAATAAGTACACCTGATGTCCGTGCGCCTGCCTGAACTTGGAGGTGTAGGAAAAGTTCTCCAGCTTGATGTCCAAGACGACGACCGAGTCGTCGTAATGGAGCAGGTTCGGGAGCACGATGCTCACGCCTTTGCCCGATCTGGTCGGCGCCGCCAGCAGCACGAATTCCTGACCTCCATAGATCAAGTACCGCTTGCCGACTTTTCCAACGATCACCCCGCGCTCACCATACAGTCCGGCCTGTGCGATCTCATTAGATGAGGCGAACCGCGCCTCGCCATGGAGCGGTTTCCGTTGTTGCTGGAGGGACAGTCCCATCAATACTGGAAGTCCGAACCAGACGAATCCTCCGACGGCAGCCGACAACTGGAGTCGCTTTCGCTGGATCGGATCCGCACCATAGATTTGCCAGGAGGTGGGCCATGTGGTCAGAGAGAAGTCTTCGGGCATCTGTTTGTTGGCGAGCGTGAAGACGGCACCGGCGAGGGCATCCGCTCCGCAGAGCCCGAGCGGGAGATACAGGACCAAGGTCACCACGATCAGGACCGGTTTGCCTACCATCTGTATTCCTATGCCCTGACGAGGGTCGCTTCCCCGAATCGCGCCACGAGTTTCGCGATCGGGTCATAGTGGACTTCCGCGACATAGCGCTCTTTCTTCAGCGGCCGTCCTTCGTCGTAGTGATTGCGCGCGACCACATGGAGAATC
>Ga0224510_10001168_pt1 | contig 17776 bp, 20 predicted proteins | sample SF_May12_sed_USG_FD_170161 | JGI IMG/M metagenome (GOLD analysis project Ga0224510, IMG submission 170161) | Sediment microbial communities from San Francisco Bay, California, United States - SF_May12_sed_USGS_4_1 | ecosystem: Environmental > Aquatic > Marine > Sediment | place: USA: California... | reverse complement strand
ACGGCCGATAACCACCGCATCCAACCCGGTTGCAGCAGCCCGAAGGATCGTCGCCGAGCTCGAGGAGTCGTGGAAACCGGATTGAACCGCCGGTAGAGTCACTTGTCAGGCGACGCGGGAGAGATCGCATGCAGCCACCTCGGCTTTCCGATGAACAACGCGAGCGGGCACTGGCGAGGGCAGCAGAAGCCCGGCGGTCTCGCGCCGAGGTGAAAGAGCTGCTCAAGACCGGCTCGCTGACTTTCGCCGAGCTGCTGGAGCGTGCCGAGTTGGACGATCTGATCGGCGGGTTGAAGGTCGAATCCGTGCTGGCATCGATGCCGGGGAACGGCAAGGTCAAGGCGAAGAGAATGATGGAAGCCCTCGGGATCGCCGACAACCGGCGCATTCGCGGCCTTGGCGGCAAACAGCGTGCAGCGCTCCTCGAAGCCTTTTCCTGAACGCGGCCGGCTGGTGGTGATCGCCGGACCTTCGGGCGCCGGCAAATCCACCATCGTGCGCCGGTTGCTCGCCCACCGACCGTTTCGTTTCTCCGTGTCGGTGACGACCCGTGCCCCGCGTCCCGGCGAAGTGGACGGCGTTCACTACCACTTCGTGACCGTTGAAGAGTTCCGAGCCATGGTGGACCACTCGGAGCTGCTCGAATGGGCGGAATACGGAACCAGCCTGTACGGGACGCCGCTCGGTCCGGTGCTGGATGTGCTCGAAGGGGGCGAGGACATGCTCCTCGAAATAGAGGTTCAGGGGGCGGCGCTCGTCCGCGAGGTCTACCCCGAAGCTCTGATGATCTTCGTTCGGGCTCCCTCTCTCACGGAGCTGGCCCGCAGGCTCCGGGAGCGGGGAGACACCACCGACGAGGCGATCGAACGTCGCCTCGAAATCGCCCGCCACGAGCTGGCGATCGCCGACGCACTCTTCGACTACGTGGTCGTCAACGAAGATCTCGACGCGACTCTCGCCCAGGTTCTCGACATCCTCGATGTTCGGCGGCGTCGCCCGCAACGCTCGACCTGACTGGTGAGCCGAAGAATCGCTGGTAACCTCGCGGTTCATCCCCCTGTCCAAGGATTCGCGCATGAAACTCGAAGACGTCGTCGATGAGATCGGCAACCGCTTCGCCACCGTGGTGGTGGCGGCACGCCGGGCCCGGGACATCAACGCCTACTACCACCAACTCGGTGGGGGCTACGGAAGATTCGTTCCGCCCCAGGTGCATTCTCTGAGCCGCAAGCCGCTGACGATCGCCATGGAGGAGATCGCCGAAGGCAAAGTGGCCGTGGAGCGCGAGGAAGCGTGACCTCCGATGGGCGGCTCGCCGGCAGGCGAGTGGTCCTGGGAGTGTCCGGTGGGGTCGCCGCCTACAAATCTGCGGTCCTGGCTCGGCTGTTGTTGTCCGAAGGCGCAGAGGTGCGCGCCGTCATGACTCGCGCGGCCACCGACTTTCTCGGACCTGCCACCCTCGCCGCACTCACCGGTCACCCCGTGGTCACGAGCCTGGTCGGCCACGAAGGGTCGGTGAGCCCTCACACCGATCTCGGTCGGTGGGCAGAGGTGGTGGTCGTCGCGCCTGCCACCACCGCCACGATCTCCCGGATAGCGGTCGGTCTCAGCGAGGATGCTCTGAGCGCGACGGTCCTCGCGACTCGCGCCCCGCTCGCGGTCGCTCCGGCGATGCACACCGAGATGTGGGAGCATCCCGCCACGCAACGGGCGATCGCAACACTCACGGGCGACGGAGTCACGATCATCGGGCCCGAATCGGGGGCTCTCGCCGGGGGAGACGAAGGTCCTGGACGCATGTCGGAACCGGAGACGGTCCTCGAAGCGGTCGTGGCGATGCTGGCGGGCGGCCTGGGCGGCACATCGATCCTCATCACCGCCGGCGGCACCCGAGAAGCCATCGACCCGGTCCGGTACATCGGGAATCGGTCGTCGGGGAAGATGGGCCACGCCATCGCCGAAGAGGCCGCTCGCCGGGGAGCGGCGGTGACGCTCGTCACGAGTTCCCACCTGCCTTCGCCCGGCGCCGTTCGACGAGTCCAGGTGGAGTCGGCTCAGGAGATGGCCGACGCCGTGGCCTCGGTAGACCCCGATGTGGCGATCATGGCCGCAGCCGTCGCCGACTTCCGCCCGAGCACCAACCACGACGCCAAACTGAGTCGGGCCGACGGACCTCCCGAGATCGTGCTCGAACCCACTCCTGACATCCTCAAGACGGTGGCAGACCGCGTTCGGCGGCCGTTTCTCGTCGGGTTCGCCGCCGAGACGGGGAGTCTGGAGCGGGCTGTCGAGAAGGCCCGGCGCAAAGGCGTCGATGTGCTGGTCGCGAACGACGTGTCCCAGCCAGACGCCGGTTTTGCCGTGGACACCAACCGGGTGACGATCTGTTGGCCGGACGGGCGGACCGAGCCGTGGGAGCTGGCCCAGAAATCGGTGGTGGCGGCCCGTATCCTCGATCTGATCGAACGCGAGCTCGGTCGGACGAGGTAACGTCTGGGCCATGTCGCACCGCCGCTGGTTCTTCAGCTCCGAGTCCGTGACCGAAGGGCACCCCGACAAGGTTTGTGACGCGATTTCGGATGGCGTGCTCGACGCCGCACTCAGCGGGGACGAGTTGTCGAGGGTTGCCTGCGAGACGCTTGTCACGTCGCGCACCGCCATCGTCGCAGGCGAGATAACCTCGGCACACGCCCTCGACATCGATGGCATCGCCCGGTCTGTGATCTCCGAGATCGGCTACGTCGACTTCGATCCCGAATTCGACGCCAACACGCTCGAAGTGCGCAATCTCGTACACGAGCAGAGCGCCGACATCGCCATGGGTGTCGACCAGGACGGCGCCGGCGACCAGGGGATCATGTTCGGCTACGCGTGCACGGAGACCGAGGAGCTGATGCCCGTCCCGATCCAGCTCGCCCACAGACTCGCCGAGCGGCTCGCCACTGTTCGCAAAGACGGGACCCTCCCGTACCTCCGCCCGGACGGGAAGACCCAGGTCACCGTTCGATACAGCGGTGACCAGCCCGAGGCCGTCACGAGCATCCTCATCTCCACCCACCATGCGCCAGGGGTGGACATCGACACCACCATGCGCCAGGATCTCGAACAAGAGGTCATCAAATCGGTCATCCCCGGTGAGATGTACGACCCATCCGCTACGTTCTATCTCAACCCGACCGGCCGGTTCGAGATCGGCGGGCCCCACGCAGACACGGGTCTGACCGGCAGGAAGATCATCGTGGACACCTATGGCGGTTATGCCCGCCACGGTGGGGGAGCCTTCTCCGGCAAGGACCCGACCAAGGTCGACCGTTCCGCCGCCTATGCCGCTCGCCACGCCGCCAAGAACGTGGTTGCCGCCGGGCTGGCATCCCGGTGTGAGGTGCAGCTGGCCTACGCCATAGGCCGGGCCGAACCCTTCTCCATCCTGGTGGATACCTTTGGGACCGCCAACGTCGACCCGGACCGTTTGGAGAGGACGGTGTCCGAGGTCTTCGACTTCCGGCCGAGGTCCATCATCGCCCGACTTGGCCTCCGCAAGCCGATCTACCGTCAGACCGCGGCCTACGGCCACTTCGGAAGACCACAGTTGCCGTGGGAACGGACGGACCAGGCGGCGCTGCTGGCCTCGGTGTTCGACTGATAGCCCGGGTCGTTCCCGCAGTACCGACCTTCGCAGTCGACGACGGTTTCCGATACGCGGTGCCAGAGCGCCTCGCAGCCAAGATTGGGCTCGGATCGATGGTGCGGGTACCCCTCGGGGGCAGGCGGGTAGGCGGGTTCGTTGTCGATGTCGACGATGGCGACCCCACCGGATTGAAGCCGATAGCGTCGATCTCGGGATCGGCACCGGTGTTCGACCAGGCGACGCTCGAAGTGATGCGCTGGGCCGCCGGCTACTACGTCGCACCCTTGTCGGTCATGCTGGGACGCTGTGCTCCGCCCAACGTGCCCCGGAAGTCATCACGGCCCTCGGTTGGCGAGCCGGGGGAGGCGTCGCATCCACTCGTCGACGTGATCCTCCGTCACGCGCACCGGACGACGGTTTGGCTGGACGCCCAACCAGCCCATTCGTGGATCGGTCCCGTGGGGCGTGCGCTCCGCCGCGAAGGCAAGTCCCTGCTCGTCGTGGTACCCACCGGAGAAGAGGTGCAACGGATCGCTTCCGGTCTCGGCGAAGAAGGTGTGATCGCAGTAGATCACGAGATGAACGATGCCGAGGTCACCGACGCCTGGTCTGTGGCCGCGCACCGGGGCGGGGTGGTCGTCGGAACGCCCCGAGTTGCCATGTGGCCGGTGTCCGGACTTGGTGCGGTCGCCGCCGTTGAAGAGAGCCGGCGTGCGATGAAGGATCGACAGACCCCGACCGTCCATGCTCGCGAGCTGTTGCTCCGTCGTGCTGCCACGTCGGTCGTGCCCGCACTCTTCGGAGGTCCGGCGCCATCCCTGGAGCTCGTGGCACGCGCACCGGAGCTCCTCCGCGGCGCCGGCCGAATCTGGCCGCTGGTGGAGGTGGTCGACCGGAGAGAAGAGCCCCCCGGTGGTGGGCTCCTCACGGACCGGGCGAAACAGGCATTGCGCGCCTGTGTGCGGGCCGGCGGCCGGGCGTTCGTGTTCGCTCACCGGCGTGGGTACAGCGCGGCCTCGCGCTGTGTGAAGTGTCGAACATTGCGGACCTGTCCCGGTTGTGGTTCCCGGCCGGACCCGCAGCCTGATTGCAGGCGCTGTGGCGCTGCACTCGGACCATGCGCGTCGTGCGGTGGTGGCCGCTTCGAGCCGCTGGGGGCTGGAGTCGGGCGGCTCGTCGACGAGATCCGCCGATTCGAGACGGGCGTGGGGGAGTACCCGAGCGAGGACTCGATCCAGGTGGGCACCGAACGCGATCTGACGACGCTCGAGAGTCGAGATCTGGTGGTGATGGTCGACATGGACGGCCTCATGTTCGGTGTGGATTATCGGGCCACCGAGGAGGCATTTCGGATCGGAACCCGGCTCGCGAGCAAGGTCGCGAGAGGCTCTGGAAGGCGCCTGCTCGTGCAGACGAGTGACCCGGAGCATCGCGTCATCGCTTCGCTGAGAAGGGGAGATCCGGGCGCCTTCCATGCGGCCGAGCTCGAAGTCCGCCGCGGCCTCGGCTACCCCCCGTTCTCGTCGATCGTCCTGATCGAGATCAGGGATGGAGACACCGCCGGATTCGATGCTCAGGTGCGGACCCTCATCGGGGCGGCTGAGGTCATGGGGCCGGCTCCTTCCCGGCACGGGACGCGCTGGCTCATCCAGGGCCAAGATCTGACTCAAACCAAACGCCAGCTCCGAGCCGTCGTGCAGCGGGCCCGCGACTCGGGTGCCACCGTTCGCATCGACGTCGATCCGATCGAGCTCTGATCGTCGTCCATACCTCTCACCACGGCCATACCTGGTACCTTTGCCGCCGCCATGGCGATTCTTCCGATCCGCACATTTGGTGATCCCGTGCTCAGAATGCGGACCGCCCCGATCGCCGACATCGACGACGGGGTTCGCAAGCTGGTCTCCGACATGATCGAGACGATGTACGACGCACCCGGCGTCGGGCTTGCGGCCACCCAGGTCGGTGTGTCCCGACGCATCTGCGTCTTCGACGCCAACGACGGGAACGGAGCACAGGTGCTCATCAACGGTGAGATCGTCGAGACCTCCGGGGAGCTGGCCTACGACGAAGGCTGCTTGTCGGTCCCCGGTTTCTACTGGGAGATCACGAGACCCGAGTTCGCCCGGGCCCGCGGCCTGAATCTCGACGGTGAGGAGGTCGAGTACTCGGGCGAAGGCCTCATGGGACGCGTCCTCCAACACGAACTCGATCACCTCGATGGGACTCTCCTTTTGGAACGGCTGGAGCCAGGCATCAGAAAGCGGGCATTGAGGGACCTACGGAACCAGGCGCTGGGGTTGTTGGACCTGGGTGAATGACCGTCCGGGTCGCCTTTCTCGGGACTCCTGATCTCGCCATCCCCGCTTTGGACGCCCTCACCGACGTGGCGGAGGTGGCCCTGGTAGTGACCCAGCCCGACCGTCCCGCCGGGAGATCGCTGACTCCCGTTCCACCTCCGGTGAAACAGCGTGCCGTCGAGTTGGGCATCCCCGTCGCCCAGCCGGATCGGTCGGTGGAGGTCGCCGCGGCATTGTCCGCTCACGGCCGTTTCGATGCCGCGGTTCTTGTGGCGTACGGAATGCTCATCCGGCCCGAGGCGCTGGCGGTACCGGCTCGGGGCTTCCTCAACATCCATTTCTCGATTCTCCCGCGGTGGCGGGGGGCGGCACCGGTACAGCGAGCACTCATGGCGGGTGACTCACGGGTAGGGGTCAGCGTCATGGTGCTGGACGAAGGTCTCGACACGGGTCCCGTGATCGCCACCACCTCGACGGCGGTCGGCCAGATGGAAACGGCGGGATCGGTCGGTTGGCGTCTGGCCACGGCCGGCGCGCACCTCATGACCTCCGTGCTCGAGCCTTTCCTGGCGGGTCGTGTAGTGGCCACGCCCCAGCCCGCGGGGGCGACGACCGCCCCGAAGATCACCCCAGGCGACCGCCCGATCGACTGGCGTTGGCCCACCTGGCGGTGCCTCGCCCACGTTCGAGGACTGGCCCCGAAGCCCGGCGCAACCGCTGTGTATTCGGGTGAACCCCACAAGATCCTGGCCGCGGTGCCGGCCGGCGGGACTGCCATCGCCGGGTCTATCGCAGCCGACGATGGGGTCTATGTGGGCACTGGAGACGGTCGCATCGAGATCCTCCGCATCCAGCCACCGGGTCGAGCCGAAATGGACGCCGCAGCGTGGTACCGGGGGCTGCGGTCGGCGGAACCCGGTTTCGAGACGAGTCGATAGACTTCGAACGTGCGGTACAAGATCGCCCCCTCTCTACTGGCCGCCGACTTCGCCCGTCTCGGGGACCAGGTCTCGGCGGTCGACGGAGTCGCCGACATGCTTCATCTCGACGTCATGGACGGCCATTTCGTCCCCAACATCTCATTCGGGATACCGGTGATCGCGGCTCTGCGAGATCTCACCGACCTGACGTTCGACTGCCACATCATGACCTCGAACCCGACCACCTACCTGGCCGAACTCGCAGAAGCCGGAGTGGATCTCGTCACCATGCATGTCGAGGCTGTCGCCGACCCCACCCGGGCTGCGTCGGCGGCGAGGGCCCTGGGACTGTCGTTCGGCGTGGTCGTGTCTCCTCCGACGCCGTGGGCGGCGGTCGAGCCATTCGTCGAACTCTGCGACTTGGTGCTCGTCATGTCCGTTCATCCCGGATTCGGCGGTCAGGCCTTCATGCCCGAGGTTCTCCACAAAGTCGAGGCGGCCAGGAAATGGGTTGACTCGCACGGGTTGACCACCGATATCCAGATAGATGGCGGCATCAGTGACAAGACCGCGCCGTCGGCGAGAGACGCCGGAGCCAACGTGTTCGTGGCGGGCACGGCGGTGTTCGGCGCCGACGATCCGGCTCTGGCCGTCGCCGAGCTGCGGGCAGTGATCGAGGGAGTGACCGGTGTCTGACAACATTCTGGTCGTGGACGACGACGAAGACATCGTCCGGGTCATCCGCGTCAACCTCGAAATCGAAGGATTTTCGGTCATGACCGCGGGAGACGGTCAAGAAGCGCTCGACAAAGCGATCGAGACGCCGCCCGATCTCGTTCTCCTCGACATCATGATGCCGAGGATGGACGGACTCACCGCTCTCAAGAAGATGAGGTCACACCCCGCGCTCGCTTCGACGTCGATCGTGCTGCTGACGGCTCGTGGACTCACCGAGGATCGCGTGAAGGGACTCGAACTCGGCGCCGACGACTACATCACGAAGCCGTTCGACGTCGTCGAGATGGCCGCCCGGGTGAAGGCAGTCCTCAGACGGGCCAAGACGGCTCGAGACACCTCGCCCCTGACCGGGCTTCCCGGCAACTTCCGGATCGGACAGGAGATCGAGGACAGGATCCAGGTGGCTGCGCCGTTCGCCCTGGTGTACTGCGACCTCGACAACTTCAAGGCATTCAACGATCACTACGGGTTCATGCGCGGTGATCAGGTCATCAAGTACTCGGCGGAGGTCCTGCAGCAGGCCGCCGAGGACATCGGCGACACCGATGCCTTCGTCGGACACATCGGAGGCGACGACTTCGTCGCGGTCGTCGACGGTCACCTCGCCGACGCCTACTGCAAATCCGTCATCGAACGGTTCGACGACGGCATTCTCGACTTCTATGACACCGCAGATGCCCTCCGGGGGTACATCGAGGTGGTGGACCGGAGGGGAGAACGATTTGCCTTTCCGGTCGTGTCCATGTCGATGGGCGTGGTCACGAATGTCGGTCGTCCGATCGCCTCCCAGTGGGAGGCATCGGCGATCGCCGTTGAGATGAAGGAATTCGCCAAGAAGCAGCACGGATCGGCGTACCGCGTCGACCGTCGCTCGTCGTAGGGAGCATGGCTACGCCCGAGGAGTCGATGCGACGGGCGCTCGAGCTCGCACAACGATTCCGCCCCCATCCCAATCCGCGGGTTGGAGCCGTGGTCGTCGACGGTGGCCAGATCGTCGGTGAGGGAGCGCATCGCCGGGCCGGTGACCCGCACGCCGAACCCCTGGCTCTCCAGGGCGCCGGGTCCAGGGCCGAGGGAGCCACGATGTTCGTCACACTCGAGCCGTGTGCCCACCACGGCCGGACCCCTCCTTGCGTGGCGGCGATCATCGAAGCGGGAATCGACCGGGTGGTGGTCGGTGCCGAAGACCCCGACGTTCGAGTGTCGGGAAAGGGGGTGGAAGCGCTCCGACAGGCCGGCGTCACCGTCGAGGTGGGCTTCCTGGCCGGGGAGATCGAAGCTGCCGATCCCGGGTATTTCCATCACAGGAGAACCGGGCGAGCGCGCGTCGTGCACAAAACGGCTTCGACCCTCGACGGTCAGATCGCCGCAGTGGACGGGACCTCGCAGTGGATCACGGGCGAAGAGGCGAGACGGGACGTCCACGAGCTTCGGGCGTCGGTTGATGCCGTTTTGATCGGGGCCGGCACACTTCTCACCGACGACCCCCTGCTCGACGTGCGGCTCCCCGATTTCTCCGGCCCACAGCCGCGGCCGGTCATCGTCGCGGGGTCGCGGCCGCTGCCCGCCACATCCAGGATCTGGGAACGGGATCCGGTGGTCATTGCCCCCGGACCGCTGCCGGTGCCGGGCGAGTTGGTGGTCGCAGGTTCTGGCGGTCGAGTCGATCTGGAAGCCGGTCTGACGTCGCTCGCCGACCTAGGTCTGTTCGACATCCTGGTCGAGGGCGGAGCCGGCATCTCCGGCTCGTTGTGGGATGGTGGTCTCATCGACGCCGGGATCTGGTACCTGGGGGCGATGATCGCGGGCGGGATCGGAAGAGGCGTGTTCGACCATCCGTTCGCTACGCTCGCCGATGGTCGCCGGATCGAGATCACCCGGCTGGTCCGGTTGGGCCCGGATCTTCGGATCGACTGGATCCCCTCCACCTGACCCGCGGTACCCTGTGTCGATGTTCACAGGCATCGTCGAAGAGGTAGGTCGGATCACCCACCTCGCCGAGGGCGGGGCGCGACTCGTCATAGAGGCCCCCGAGACCGTCGTCGGCCTTGCCGTGGGCGACTCCATCGCTGTGAACGGAACCTGCCTGACGGCCGTCGAGGTGACCGGAAACTCCTGCGCCGTCCAGATGGTCCCCGAAACGATCGCCAGGACCGCTCTCGGCGACCTTGCGGTCGGGTCGGAGGTGAACCTCGAGCGGGCCATGGCCGCCGCCGGCCGGTTCGACGGACACATCGTCCAGGGCCACGTCGACGGAGTCGGCGTGATCTCGTCCCTGCGGGAGGAGGGGAATGGCCGGCGCCTTGGAATCGAACTCACCTCGGACCTGCTGAAGTACGTGGTGGAGAAAGGTTCTGTCACCATTCAGGGAGTGAGCCTCACCGTCGCGGCGGTGACGGCCGGCGACATCGAGATCGCCCTCATCCCGCATACCCTGGAGGTCACCACCCTCGGGGCGCTGGCGCCTGGCGACCGGGTGAACGTCGAGACCGATATCCTCGCCAAGTACGTCGAACGTCTGATGGAGATGAGCCGGTGACCTTTGCCACATCGGAGCAGCTGATTGCGGCCTTTGGCCGGGGTGATGTCGTGATCGTGGTCGATGACGCCGATCGCGAGAACGAGGGCGATCTCATCGTGGCCGCCGACCTCGTCACGGAGGAGCAGATGGCGTTCATGATCCGCCACACGAGCGGGATCATCTGCCTCCCCATGTCGGAGGAGCGGCTCGATCAGCTGCAACTCCCGCAGATGGTGCGTGTGAACACCGACCGGCGCCACACCGCTTTCACCCAGTCGATCGACGCCCGGGAAGGCGTGTCCACCGGGATCTCTGCTGCGGATCGCACCCGCACCGTCAAGGTTGCGATCAATTCGGACTCCAAGCCTGGGGATCTCGACCGTCCCGGACACATCTTCCCGTTGCGCGCCGATCCCGGTGGCGTGCTCAAGCGTGCGGGTCACACCGAGGCCGCCGTCGACCTCGCCCGGCTCTCTGGTCGTTACCCCGCCGGCGTCCTGTCGGAGATCATGAACGACGACGGCACCGTTGCGCGACTGCCGGAGCTCGAACGATTTGCCAAGGAACATGGACTGCTGATCGGAACGATCGCCGACCTCATCTCTCACCGGAGAACCATGGAGGGCAAGCTGGTGGAGCGGGTCGTCGAATCGAGGATCCCCACCGCTCACGGTTGGTTCCGGGCCGTCGGCTACAGATCGCGCCTCGATGGACGCGAACACGTGGCGTTTGTGGTGGGCGACGTCGGCGACGGCGAGGACGTGTTGACGCGTGTCCACTCCGAGTGCCTCACCGGTGACGTGTTCGGGTCTCTTCGCTGTGACTGTGGCAACCAACTTGACCAGGCGCTGGCAATGGTGGCGCGAGAGGGTCGAGGCGTGGTTTTGTACATTCGGGGCCACGAAGGGCGGGGTATCGGGCTCTTCCACAAGCTGGCGGCCTACAACCTCCAGGACGAGGGCCGGGACACGGTTCAGGCCAACCAAGATCTCGGGCTCCCCGTGGACAGCCGCGACTACGGCATGGGAGCCCAGATCCTCTACGACCTCGGCGTCCGATCGATGCGATTGCTCACGAACAACCCGACCAAGCGGGCGGGCATCGAGGGATACGGACTCGAGATTGTCGAACGTGTTCCTCTGGTGGTGGAACCGAACGACCACAACCGCGACTACCTCGCCACCAAACGAGACCGTTTGGGGCACGTGTTCGGCGAGGACCAGCAGTGAGCGTCACGACGGTTGAACCGGGTCGGCTGCCAACGCGAGTCGGCGTGGTGGTGGCCGAATTCAACTCGGCCATCACGACGAAGCTCGCCGACGGTGCGATCGAGGCACTCCGAGAAGCGGGGGTTCCGGACATCGCGGTGGCCCGCGTGAGTGGGGCACTCGAACTCGGTATCGGCGCTCGCGGGATGTTGGCGGCCGGATGTGAGGCCGTGGTGGCGGTCGGTGCCGTCATCAAGGGCGAAACCGACCATTACGAATACGTGGCAGGGGAGGCGTCGGCGGCCCTGAGCCGGGTCGCTCTCGATGCGGGGCTTCCGGTGGGAAACGCCCTGCTCACGGTCAGAGACTACGACCACGCGGTCGACAGGTCGCTCCCGGGTCCATCGAACAAGGGGCGCGAGGCCGCAGAGGCGGCTCTCGTCGCATTCAGGGTGCTTTCGGGCCTCGGAGTCGTGTGAGCGCCGCCGCCGGGCTATGCTGTGACCCACAAATGAGGTGACAAGTGGAGACTGCTGTCTCCCACCCGGCCACACCTGTGTGCGCCGAGGTAGCGTCCCGGTAGCGTCCACGTAGAAATCCACGAGGGCGCCGACAGGACCGACCGGCTCGACAGGCCGGTCACACGACGGGTTCCGTCGAGTACGCAAGGCAGCACTCCATGTGCTGCCTTTTCACATCTATCAGGAGGTCATGAGATCGCTGAGTTGCGCGTGAACGGATACATCAGGGCCAATGAGGTCCGGGTGGTTGCCCCGGATGGTTCCCAGATCGGGGTCAAGAAGTTGTCCGAGGCTCTGTGGCTGGCCGATCAGTTGGGACTCGACCTCGTCGAGGTCGCCCCGAACGCCAAACCGCCCGTATGCCGGCTGATGGATTACGGCAAGTACAAATACGAACAGTCCGTTCGCGATCGAGAAGCCAGGAAGAAGCAAACCCGGACAGTCATCAAGGAGGCCCGGCTGACGCCCCGCATCGCCGAACACGATTTCGACATGCAGGCCCGCCGGACCAAGGAATGGCTGGCGGAGGGTGACAAGGTCAAGGTCACCGTTCGGTTCCGGGGTCGGGAGCGCGAACGGCCCGAATTCGGGCAGCGCGTTCTCGACAAATTGGTCGAGGCGATCGGTGATTACGGAATCATCGAGCAGGCTGCCGGCTTCGAAGGGCGGAACCTCATCATGACGCTTGCGCCCAACAAGCGTCGACCCAAGGACGAGGAACAGGCGATCGAAGACCAGGCCGGAGATCTGGCCGGTGACGAAGAGGAATGAGGAGGGCGCATGCCCAAGATGAAGACCCACCGCGGCATGGCCAAGCGGGTCAAAGCCACGGGAGCGGGGCGCCTTCGGAGATCCCAGGCGAGCCGGGGCCACAACTATCTCGCAAAAGGCAAAGACACGTTCCGGCGACGCAAAACCGACGCCGACCTGGCACCTGGTGACGCCAAGGTCACGCGCCGGATGCTCGGAAACTGACGGGAGGGACGCTGATGGCAAGAGTCAAGCGCGCCGTTCACGCCAAGAAGAAGCACAAGAAGGTTCTCGACCGCGCCAGCGGATACAAGGGCTCGAAGAGCAGGCGGTTCAAGTCCGCCAACGAGCAGGTCATGCACGCGATGCAGGACGCCTACGATCACCGCAAGGATCGGAAGGGCGACTTCAGGCGTCTGTGGATCCAGCGGATCAACGCCGCCGCCCGCCAGAACGGGACGACGTATTCCCGTCTCATCGCCGGGTTGAAGGCGGCCGAGATCGAAGTGGATCGCAAGATGCTCGCCGACATGGCCGTGAACGATCCGCAAGCGTTCAAGCAGATCGTGGACGCCGCCAAGGGCGCATGAGCCGATGAGCGGTCCTCTCCACGAGGACCCGGTAGCGACGACCGAGCCGGTCCGCTCAGTTCGCAACCCTCGGGTTGTGGCGGCGGTCCGGCTCCATCGCGCCAGGGACCGCCACGCGACGGGACTGACCCTCATCGAGGGTCCGCACGTCCTGGATGAGGCACTGCGTGCCGGCGTGGAGGTGCTCACCGTGTTCTCCCTGGACGGGGACGACCGCTCCGTTGAATCCGCCCGGGGGGCCGGCGCCGCTTCCATCGTTGTCACCGGCGACGTCCTGAAGAGGGTGTCTGGAACGGAGACGCCGAGGGGGCCGGTGGCCGTGATCCGGGTGCCCGAGCCGCAGGCCGTATCGCGGGACTGCGTGCTCGCGGATGTCAGCGACCCCGGCAACGCCGGGACGATCATCCGCACTGCCGCCGCATTCGGATTCGACGTCGGGGTGGGGGCGATCGATCCGTGGTCTCCGAAGGTGCTCCGAGCGGGTGCCGGCGCACACTTTCGCACGAGACTCGTCGGCACGGGCACAGATGCAACGATCGCAACGGTTCCGTCGGGCGGGATCGCACCGGCCCGCCTGGGCGTGGAGCTCGATCCTGCTCGAACATGGACGGTTCTCATCGGGTCGGAAGCCCATGGATTGGCCTCGGAGGTAGTCGAGCGTTCGTCGGTGGCCGTGACGATTCCCATGCCCGGCGGAACCGAGAGTCTCAACGCCGCCATCTCCGCCGCCATCGTGATGTACGAACTCGCGTGCTGGCGCTCTGGTTCGGCCGAATCAGCGTCCGGCTAACCTCGCCGATCGGTATGGAAGAACTGGAAGCCATCGCCGCCGGTGCCCCACAACGGGCCGCTTCGGTCACCGACCTCGAGGAACTCGAGGCCCTCGACTCCGAGCTCTTGGGCAAGCGGTCCAAGCTGAGCGAGTTGCAGCGGACCATCGGAACGCTGCCGCCCGACCAGAAGCCCGTCGTCGGTCAGGCGATTCAGGCGGCCCGGGCCGCCATCACAGCGGCCCTCGATTCGAGACGCGCCGAACTCCGACTCGTCGCCGCAAATGCCTTGTTGGAAAGCGATCGGGTCGACGTCACGCTCGATGCTCGCTCCTTCCCGCTGGGTGCAGCGCACCTCATCCAGCAGACGATTGACGAGGTGTGCGACATCTTCGTGGGGCTCGGGTATCTCGTGGCTGAGGGGCCCGAGGCCGAGATCGGCTGGTACAACTTCGACGCCCTCAACACACCGCCGACCCATCCGAGCCGGGCCGAATCCGACACCATGTATCTCGAGTTCGGCGACCCAGCCGACGAGGCACTGCTCCGCACCCACACGTCGCCCATGCAGGCCCGGTGGATGGAACGATACGACCCGCCTGTTCACGTGGTCGTGCCTGGCAAGGTGTACCGAGCAGACACCATCGATGCAAGCCACCTGCCGGTGTTCCACCAGATCGAGGGTCTTGCGGTCGACAGTGGTATCACCTTCTCCGACCTCAAGGGAACGCTCGCCCACTTCGCCCGTGAGTTCTTCGGCTCGTCGACCACGGTCCGGCTCCGTCCCCACTTCTTCCCGTTCACGGAGCCGTCGGCGGAGATGGACGTGTCATGCTTCGCTTGCGACGGTGGCCAGAGCGGGTGCCGGGTGTGCGGGGGAGCGGGATGGCTGGAAATGCTCGGCTGCGGCATGGTCGACCCCAACGTGTTCGAAGCCGTTGGCTACGACCCAGCTGCCGTCACGGGTTTTGCCTTCGGTATGGGGGTGGAGCGGCTGGCGATGGTTCGCCACGACATCCACAACATTCGGCACTTCATCGAGAATGACGTCCGCTTCCTGAGGCAGTTCCCATGAGAGTCTCACTTCGCTGGTTGGCCGATTACATCGATCTGCCCACCCAGGACTCGGCCGAGATCCGCCAGGCGTTCGCCTCACTCGGCCACGAGGTCGAGGGGGTGGAGGCTCTTTCCGCAGGATGGGCAGGCGTGGTCATCGCAGAGGTCCTCACCGCCGAGCGGCACCCGAACGCCGACAAGGTTCGCCTGTGCACGGTCAGCACCGGGGGTGCCCCCATCCAGGTGGTGTGCGGAGCGTGGAACTTCGAGGTCGGGGCGATCGTGCCCTTCGCCGTACCGGGAGCCGTGTTGCCTGGCGGGTTCGAGATCGGTACACGCGAGATCCGGGGGGTCACGTCCAACGGCATGATTTGTTCCGAACGAGAGCTCGAACTCGGCGACGACCACGCAGGGATCCTGGTTCTCGAATCAGACGCCCCCATCGGTGAGGACTTCACGGACTACGTGGAACTCCCCGACACCGTCTTCGATCTGTCGATCACACCCAACCGGCCGGATGTGATGTCGATGGTGGGTGTCGCCCGCGAGCTCGGGGCCTACTTCGGAGTTCCCTATCGGCTACCGTCTCTCGAGGTGCAGACGGTCCCAGGAGCCACCTCGATTGCCGCAACGATTTCCGATCGGGAGGGTTGTCTTCGTTTCACGGCTCGCGAGGTGCGCGGCGTGGAGCTGGGTCCATCCCCGCTTTGGATGCGGCGCCGTCTTCGGGCCGCCGGCATGCGTCCCATCTCCAACGCGGTCGATGTCACCAACTATGTCATGTGCGAACTCGGCCATCCCCTGCACGCCTTCGACGCCGACAAGATCGTGGGTGGCCGACTCGACATCCGCCGGGCGATCGCAGGAGAACGGTTGACCACCCTCGATGACGTGGACCGCGCCCTCGGGGAGACCGATCTCGTGATCGCAGACGAGTCAGGTCCCACGTCGCTGGCCGGGACCATGGGCGGCGCAACGAGCGAGGTGTCGGACACCACGACTCGCGTGCTCATGGAGGCAGCCACCTGGGATCCTCCGACGATCATGTGGATGTCCCGACGACACCTTCTCGTGAGCGAGGCCTCGAAGCGTTTCGAGAGGGGCGTTGACCCCGGATCGCCGCTCACGGCTTCGGCACGGGCGTGCCAGCTGCTCGTGGCGACGGGTGGGGGCGAGATTCTCGCCGACCCGCTGGACGTGGTGGCGGTGGAACCGAGCCTGGTCGAGATTCCCTTGCCCGTTGCAGAAGTCGAACGAACTCTCGGACCGGGATTCGACTCGGATCGGATCGCCTCGTTGCTCGCATCGATCGACATAGAGGTCAGCGGCATCGACCCTCTGATGGTGCGTGTTCCGTCGTTCCGGCCGGACCTGGTGCGGCCCATCGACCTGATCGAGGAGGTGGCGCGCCTCGCCGGGTACGACACCTTTGCCGACACGGTTCCCACCGGAGCGGCAGGGGGACTCACGGTGGAACAGGAGAGGACGCGGGCGCTCCGGGCATGCTTGACCGGCGCCGGACTCAGCCAGGCCGTGAACCTGAGTTTCATGGCCGTCGAGGACCTCGACGCATTCGGTTTCCCAGCCGACGATCCGGTTCGTGCAGTCGTCGCCGTCAAGAACCCGCTGCGCGAGGAAGAGTCCAAACTCCGGACCGCTCTCCTGCCCGGTCTCCTCTCGTCGCTCCGATACAACCGGGGGCACGGAGCCAAAGCGGTCGGTTTGTTCGAGACCGGGAAGGTCTTCTTCGCCCGACCAGGAGCAGTGGATGCGCGTATCCCAGACCAGCCCGACAGGGTCGCCTTCGCGGTGATGGGTGATGTCGGCGTCCGGGGGCTGGATGGCAGAGGCGCCGGTGTCGACGTGTACGCAGCCACCGGGTTGTGGCGCCTGATCGCTCAGCGTCTGCGGCTCCCGGATTGGCGGCTCATCCCGTCGGCTCGTCCCGGCTTCCATCCCGGCCGGTGTGCGGACGTAGAAGTGGCCGGAACAGTGATCGGAGCCGTTGGAGAGATTCATCCCAATACGGTGGAGGCCTATGAACTCGCCGGTCGCATCGCCGGAGGGGAGCTCGACCTCGCACCGTTGATCGAGCCCACGCCTCATCCGCTGCTCGCGAGCCCGAGCACCTTCCCCCCGGTGGAGTTCGACCTGGCGTTTCTGGTCGATGCGGGGGCCTCGGCGGCTTCGCTCCTCGAGACGACCACCGCCGGCGGCGGACCCCTGGTCGCCTCCGCTCGCGTGTTCGATGAGTACACGGGGCGCGATGACAACAGGAAGAGCATCGCCATCCGATATGAGCTGCGGGCGGGGGACCGGACTCTGACGAGCGAGGAGGCTGCGGGCGTCCGCCGGACGATGGTCGAGGCGGCCGCGGAAGCTGGCGCAGAGCTGCGGGGCGAAGCGTGAGCCTTCTTGCGATAGCCGACCTCGATCCCGAGCGGGTGGTGCGCCTGGTCCGGCTGGGAGCCGAGGTCAAGAAGAATTCGTCAGCCTATACGACGGCTCTCGCCGGTCGGTCGATCGGGCTCTTCTTCCAGAAGCAGTCTCTGAGGACCTGGGTGAGCTGTGACGTCGCCGCGATCCAGTTGGGGATCCACCCGATCGTCATCCGGAACGACCAAACCGGGCTCGGCACCCGCGAGACGCCTGAAGACGTGGGCAGGGTGCTCGATCGGTATCTCGACCTGCTGGCCATGCGCGTATTCGACCACGGCGATCTCGTCGCCATCGACGATGCGACGTCGGCGCCCGTGGTGAACCTGTTGTCGGAC
>Ga0224510_10001167_pt1 | contig 17781 bp, 17 predicted proteins | sample SF_May12_sed_USG_FD_170161 | JGI IMG/M metagenome (GOLD analysis project Ga0224510, IMG submission 170161) | Sediment microbial communities from San Francisco Bay, California, United States - SF_May12_sed_USGS_4_1 | ecosystem: Environmental > Aquatic > Marine > Sediment | place: USA: California... | reverse complement strand
AAGACGACGCCGCGCTCGTTCGCGCCGCTCTCGCCGGCTCCATGGAGACATCCCCATCGGAACCCGAGCCGGAGCCGGAGCCGGAACCCGAGCCGGAGCCGGAACCCGAGCCGGAGCCGGAACCCGAGCCGGAGCCGGAACCCGAGCCGGAGCCGGAGCCTGAGCCGGAGCCGGAACCCGAGCCCGAGCCGGAACCCGAGTCAGACGACATCGGGATAGTGTCGGTCCCTCCCGGCGTCAGTGTCGGGGAGTTCGCCGAGGCCCTCGGCCAGCCTGCGTCGGCCATCGTGAAAGAACTGCTGACGCGGGGTCGGGCGGCCGGCGCAGGAGCGCCGATGCCCGAAGACCTGATCGATGAGATCGCCGAAGGGTTCGGATTCATCGTGGAAGTGGCGGACGCTGCTCCGGACGCCGTGGTGCTGGCGGAGCCCAAAGCCGCGGACGTCCGGCCCGGAGACGAGGGATCGCTGGCCTCCCGCCCGCCGGTGGTGACGGTCATGGGTCACGTCGACCACGGGAAGACGACCCTGCTCGACACCATCCGCAAAGCCAATGTGGTCGCGGTGGAGAAGGGTGGCATCACCCAGCACATCGGCGCGTACCAGGTCGATGTCGGCGGCAACAAGATCACATTCATCGACACTCCCGGACACGCCGCCTTCTCCACCATGCGCGCTCGCGGTGCCAACGTCACGGACATCGTGGTGCTCGTCACCGCCGCCGATGACGGTGTGATGCCGCAGACGATCGAAGCGATCAGCCACGCCAAGGCCGCCGGCGTCCAGATGGTGGTAGCGGTAAACAAGAGCGACCTTCCCGGCGCCGACCCGTTGCGCGTGCGCACGATGCTCACCGAACATGACGTCATCACCGAAGACCTCGGCGGCGAGATTCCTGCTGTCGACGTCTCGGCTCTCACCGGAGACGGCGTCGACAACCTGTTGGAGGTCATCGACCTCATCGCCCAACTGCAGGAATACCAGGCCAACCCGACCGCCGACGCCGAGGGTGTGGTCATCGAGTCTCAGCTCGATCCAGGAATGGGCCCCACCGCCACCGTCGTCGTCCAGAGGGGCACGCTGCGGCAAGGAGATGCGTTCGTCGCCGGACCGGTGTCCGGGAGGGTTCGCGCAATGATGGACCACGAAGGTGAGCGGCTCAAGGAGGCCGGGCCTTCCACGCCCGTGCTCATCATGGGGTGGTCCGATGTCCCCACGGCCGGCGACCGGCTCGAAGTCGTGGCAGGGGACAAGGAAGCGCGTGCTCTGGCCGCCGAGCGATCTCAGGCCCTCCGTGACGAGGAACAGCGACTTCCGTCGGCGAAGGAACGGCTCCAGTCGCTCCTCGAGCAGCTCCGCTCGGAAGAGACCGAGCTTCGGATCATCGTCAAGGCCGATGCCCACGGGTCCATCGAGGCGCTCCGCGACTCCATTGCCAAGATCGGTCGGGACGAGGCTCGGATGGACATCGTCCACTCCGCGGTCGGCGGGATCAACGAGAACGACGTGACGCTGGCCGAGGTCACCGGGTCGGTGATCGTGGGTTTCAACGTGAGACCCGATGGCAAGGCCCGCAAGGCCGCCGAGGCAAAGGGCATCGAGATCCGTACCTACGGAATCATCTACGAGTTGCTCGACGAGCTCGAGGCAATGCTCGTGGGCAAGCTCGCCCCGGAGATCGAAGAGGTCGTTCTCGGTACTGCCGAGGTGCGCGCCACTTTCAAGGTGCCGCGGGCCGGCACGATCGCTGGTTGCTACGTCACCGAAGGTGTGGTGCAACGCGGTGCCAAGATCCGGCTTCTCCGCCAGGGTGTGGTGATCCACACGGGCGGCCTCTCCTCCCTCAGGCGTTTCAAAGACGATGTGCGCGAGGTGGCGACGGGATTCGAGTGCGGAATCGGGATCGAGAACTACAACGATCTCAAAGAGGGCGACATCATCGAGGTGTTCACCACACGTGAGGTGCCCCGGACCTGACGATGATCGTTGCGGCCATTCGGTTCGAGCTGGTCGTGGCCGGCGTGCAATCACTCAAGGCGAAACGGGCGGTCGTGAGGCCGCTCGTCGAAGGACTGAGGAGAATGGCATCGATCAGCGTTGCGGAAGTCGCTCACCACGACAGCTGGCAGCGATGTGCGCTGGGTGTCGCCATCGTGACCGTCGACCAATCGACCATGGACACGCTCATCGAACGGGTGCGGGCCAGGATCGAGCAGAATGTCGAGGTGGAGATCATCGAGGCGAGGCTGGACTATCTGGAGGTCGAGCGATGAGTGACCGCATGCGCAGGGTCAACTCCATCGTGCACGAGGTCATCGCCGACGAGGTCGAGATCCTGAAGGATCCACGGCTCTCGATGGTCACGATCACCGAGGTCGTCACCGCGCCGAATCTCCGCAACGCGGTGGTCTACTTCTCGACCATCGACCCCGCCGAAGGAGAGGCTGCTCGAGAGGCTCTTCAGGCGGCCGCACCGCGCCTGCGGCGAGCGTTGGGGCGTCAGGTGCGGATGAAATACACGCCGGCGCTCGAGTTCGAGGTCGACGCCGCCGTCGTCGGAGGCGAACGGATCGACGCAATCCTTCGTCGCATCGCTGGAGAAGAAGAGTGACCACCGAACGCGCCGCAGCACTGATCGAAGCCGCCTCCTCTGTTGTCATGGCTTGTCACGTGGGGCCCGATGGGGATGCCCTCGGATCCATGCTCGGACTCGCCCACGCCGCCGCCTCACGGAACAAGACCGTGTACCCATCGTTTGGCGAGCCCTTCGTGGTGGGTGCGACCTACTCGTTCCTGCCGATCGAACTGCTCGTGCCGCCTTCCGAGGTACCCGCCGAACCCGACCTCATGATCAGTTTCGATGCCGGCTCCATCGATCGTCTCGGGGATCTGGAACCCAACGCGAGTCGGGCCAGGAACCTGATCGTGATCGACCACCACGTGACCAACACCGGTTTCGGCGAGATCAACCTCATCGACCCGGGTGCTTCGTCGACGGCCGAGATGGTCTACGAGCTCATGGGAGTCCTTGGATGGCCCATCGATCAGGTCACGGCCACCTGTCTCCATACCGGAGTCGTCACCGACACCGGAAGGTTCCAATACTCCAACACCAGTCCCCGCACCCTCGAGGTCGCAGCCCGACTCGTCGAGGCAGGGGCGAGGCCCGAAATGGTCGGTCAGAAGGTGTACGAAGAGGTGCCCTTCGGGTATCTCCACCTCGCAGGGGCCGTGCTCGCCCGAGCAAGGTTGGATGCAGGCCGTCGGTTCGTCTGGTCATCGCTCACGCAAGAGGACCTCGACGAAGCCGGAATCGGCATGGATGACATCGATCCCCTCATCGATGCCGTCAGAGTCGCCCGCGAGTCCGACGTCGCGGCCCTGGTCAAGGTTGTCGAGAACGGTCGTGTCAAGGTGAGCCTCCGGTCCCGCGGCAGAGTCGACGTCGGCGCCATCGCCCTCGAGTTGGGTGGAGGAGGGCACCACAATGCCTCCGGGTTCACCATTTCGGGTTCGATCGAAGACGCCGTCGAAGCCGTGACCGCCCGGCTCGAGATCGTTGAATGATCGGATTCCTCGTCATCGACAAACCCGCGGGGTGCACCTCGCACGACGTGGTGGCAGCCGTCAGGAGGGCGACCGGAATCAAGAAGGCCGGTCATGCCGGAACCCTCGACCCCATGGCGACGGGGGTCGTTGTCGTGGCGCTCGGCCGTGCGACGCGCCTCATTCGGTTCGTCCAAGACCACGACAAGGAGTACTTGGCGACTGCGCGATTCGGCGAGCTGACGGACACGCTCGACGCCGATGGGGCGGTGCTCGAACGCGAACCGATGGACGTGACACTGGCCGACATCCGGTCGGTCGCAACCCGGTTCGTGGGGACGATCATGCAGGTGCCGCCGATGGTCTCTGCGCTCAGGGTCGGCGGGCGACGCTTGTACGAACTCGCTCGGGAGGGCACGGAGGTCGAACGAGCCGCCCGGCCGGTGGTCGTCACCGAGTTGGAGATCATCGATGCCGGCCCGCCGCCCTATCCGGATGTTCGGATGCGGGTCAAATGTGGCAAGGGCACCTACATCAGATCACTCGCCGACGATCTGGCATCGGCACTCGGTGGCAGAGCACATCTCACCTCGCTGAGACGTACGGCGGCCGGTCCGTTCACCGTTGACGACGCCGTGTCGCTCGACGAACTCCCCGAAGGGTGGCGTGGCGCGGTGGTGTCTCCTGCCGACACGCTCTCCGATATGTCCCGATTCGAGGTCGATGAAGCCGGGGCATCCGCGGTGCGGCATGGCACGGTGTTCGCCCGGGCGCCGATCGATGGCGTGGGCGAGGGTGATCACTTCATCGTGTGCGGGCCCGACGGCTCGCTGCTGGCGGTGTACACGGTGACCGGAAAGGGCGCCAAACCGGAGGTCGTGATCGCATGACGGATGTGCTCACAGGCGACCCGATGGCGTGGCGGCTCCCCGACCACGTTGGTACCGCCGTGGCCATAGGCGTGTTCGATGGTGTGCACCGGGGCCACCGCACCGTCCTCGACCGCATGGTCGTGCTCGCGGATGAACACGGGTGGACGCCTACCGCGTTGACGTTCGATCCTCATCCACTCGAGGTGGTTGCACCAGAGCGGGCCCCCCGGCGCCTTTCGAGCGTCGGTCAACGGATAGCGGCTCTCTCGGCGGCGGGCATGGAGATCGTCGGGGTTCTTGCCTTCGAAACGATCCGGGAGATGGATGCCGACACCTTTGGAACCGACGTCCTCGCCCACCGACTCCGTGCGCGGCTGGTGGCGATAGGTTCGGACTTTCGCTTTGGTCACGATCGGAGCGGCACGGTCGAGACGCTCCGCCGGGCCGGTGTCGATGCCGGATACGACGTGATGGCAGTGGACCTCGTGTCCGAGAACGGCTCCACGCCCATCTCATCCACCCGGATCCGAAGTCTGCTGGCGGCCGGGGACGTTGAAGGCGCCGCCGTGCTCCTCGGTCACCGATACGAGCTGTCGGGGCTCGTTGTGGAAGGCGACAAGCGTGGACGTTCCCTGGGATTCCCAACCGCCAACCTCGCAGTCGACGATCGAGTCGCCATCCCAGGAGACGGTGTGTATGCGGCGTGGGCTCTGATCCACGAGGAGCCACATCTCGCAGTGGTAAACATCGGAGTTCGGCCGACCTTCGACGGACGCCGGCGTTGTATCGAAGCCCATCTCCTCGACTTCGACGGGGATCTCTACGGTCGGGGCATGGCGTTACGCTTCGTTGCGCGGTTGCGAGGTGAGCAGAAGTTCGCCGGAATCGACGACCTCGTCTCCCAGATCCAGACCGACGTCAACCAGGCGCGAGCAGCGTTGGAAGGAGATAGATGAGGGACAGAGTCTCGTCGGGGTCCCCCTACGAATCGCGGTACGGGTTCTCGAGGGGCATCCGTGTGGGTCATCGAGTGGAGATCGCCGGTACTGCTCCGATTCCTCAGGACGGTTCGGCGCCCCCGGAGTCGGCCTACGACCAGATGGTTCTCTGCGGTGAGATCGCCACGGTGGCGCTCGAGTCATTGGGTGCATCAGTCGAGGACGTGGTGAGAACTCGGATGTTCGTCACCGACGCCGCCATCGCCGACGACGTCGGGCGTGGGCACCAGGTCGTGTTCGGCGCCGCCCGACCGGTGGCGACCATGGTTGTCGTGGCAGGCCTCCTCGACCCCCGGTGGCTCGTGGAGATCGAGGTCGAGGCACAGGTCGGCTGAGGTGTACACGAGCGTCTTCGACCTGTTCAAGATAGGGGTTGGTCCGTCGAGCTCACACACCGTTGGGCCGATGGTGGCCGCCCACGAGTTCGTCTCATTGCTCGATCCGCTCGAGTTCGTCGACTCGGTGACGGTGCGGCTGTACGGGTCGCTTGCGCTCACCGGCATCGGTCACGCCACCGACAGGGCAGTGCTCATGGGGTTGGCCGGGTACCTCCCGGCAGACGTTCCCATCGACGAGCTGTCGAAGTTGCCCGAGAGGGTTCGAGACACATCGCGGTTGGAACTCCGTGGTCATCACGGTATCGAATTCGAGGTGGCTCGAGATCTCGTGTTCGACTCCTCTTTCCAACCCGAACATCCGAACGTGGTGGAATTCACCGCCTTCTCCGGCGGCGACGAGGTAGCTCACCGCCGGTTCGCCTCGATCGGTGGCGGGTTCATCGCCGATCTCGATGGTGACGCATCGGCCGTCATCGACCGCCCCGCGTATCCGATTGAGATCACATCGGCCGCCCAGCTTCTCGTGCTCGCCCGCGGCTCTTCGATAGCCGAGGTGGCCATGACCAACGAGTTGGCCGTACGGACCCGCGAGGAGGTGGGGGAGGGCATCGAGGCGATCGCCCACGCCATGTTCCAATCCATCGAGCGCGGCATTCGGGCCACGGGGACGCTGCCGGGAGGTCTCCGGGTCAGGCGCAGGGCGCGCGATCTCGCCCTCGACATGCGGGAACACTCGATCGCTCGCTCCCTTCCGCCGACAGAGGCCACCGACTGGGCCGGTGTCTACGCCATCGCAGTCAACGAGGAGAACGCCGCCGGCCACCGAATCGTCACGGCTCCGACCAACGGAGCCGCCGGGATCGTCCCGGCTGTCATGAAATTCATGGTGGAGTTCTGCAAGCCCCAAGTGGACGACCCTGTCCGTGTGTTTCTGTTGACGGCGACCGCGATCGGCTCGCTGTTGAAGGCCAATGCCGGGATCTCAGGCGCCGAGTTGGGGTGTCAGGGTGAGGTGGGTTCCGCGTGTTCGATGGCGGCCGCCGGGCTCACGGCTGCCCTGGGTGGGTCGCCCGAACAGGTGGAGAACGCTGCCGAGATCGCCCTCGAACACAACCTCGGGCTGACGTGTGATCCCGTGGGTGGCCTGGTCCAGGTCCCGTGCATCGAACGCAACGCCGTCGGGGCAGTCAAGGCCATCACGGCTGCGTCCCTCGCCCTGCGGGGGACTGGCGAACACCTCGTGAGCCTTGACGCAGCCATCGCCACGCTCCGGCAGACCGGCCTCGACATGGATCATCGATACAAGGAGACGAGTCTCGGCGGCCTCGCCGTGAACGTTCCGGACTGTTGATCGACGGATTGGTTCGAATCCGGATTGTGGTGTTACACTGCCTATCGGTCCCGGCCAACGGAACCCTCGGAGGGTTTCGACAGCGGCCAGGCACCGACCCCAGTCACCGATCGCGGATTTCGGTCTGCAGATCACGGTCTACAAAACAGGTTTCAGGCATACGCGCATGAAGACGACCCAAGAGATCATCTCAGAGTACGGAAAGCACGACTCGGACACCGGTTCGCCGGAAGTCCAGGTTGCTCTGCTCACCGATCGGATCAGCCATCTGACCGAACACCTGAGGACTCACAAACACGATCACCATTCGAGGCGTGGCCTGCTGATGCTGGTGGGTAAACGACGCCGGCTCCTCAACTACCTGAGAAGCCAGGACGTCGAGCGCTATCGCAGCCTCATCGCATCGCTGGGCCTCCGCCGCTAGCGGTTTCGAAGGAGCGGTTCATCCGCTCCTTCGTTTCGTTTCCGTCAGGAAACGAGCAGGTCCGGGTCATCCCCGGGATCACCTCCGATCGGCTCTACGCCGATGTGCAAAAAGAGAGCCAGACCGGTTGCTAGTCGCCAGCCATCGCTCGGCGATGGTTGACAACTCGTAACGGGCCAGGCTCTGAGACAACGGAAGGGTTCGCACCCTTCTCGAAAGGAGCACCGTGTCCGAAATCACGGTTTCTGGCGAGGTTGGTGGGAAGCAGTTCAGCTTCACCACCGGCAAGCTCGCCCTGCAAGCTGACGGCGCCGTCGTCGCCAAACTCGGTGAGACGGAGATGCTGGTCACCGCCACCGCCAACAAGACCGTGCGGGAAGGGATCGATTTCTTCCCCCTCACAGTCGACTTCGAAGAGCGGATGTATGCCGCCGGCCGCATCCCCGGGTCGTTCTTCCGTCGGGAAGGCCGACCCACGGAACAGGCAATCCTCACCTGCCGTCTCGTCGATCGGCCACTGCGCCCGTCGTTCAAAGATGGATACCGCAACGACACCCACGTGGTGATGACTTCGCTCTCAGTCGACGAAGAGAACCCGTTCGACGTCGTTGCGTTGAACGGAGCCTCTGCGGCCCTGACGGTCAGCTCTATCCCGTTCGAGGGTCCGGTTGCCGGCCTGCGCATGGCGCTCAAGGACGGCGAGTGGATCCCCTTCCCCACCTACGCAGAACTCGACGAATCCGTATTCGAGCTCGTCGTTGCAGGTGGGCGTAACGCCGACGGAGGTATCGACATCATCATGGTCGAGGCCGGCTCGACCCCCGATGGTCTCCGACTCATCGAAGAAGGCCAGGCTCCGTCGGACGAAGCGACGGTGGGGCGTGGCCTCGAGGAGGCGAAGACCTACATCGGTCAGCTGTGTGACCTCCAGAATGAGCTGGCCTCCAAGGTGGAACGCAAGTCCGTGGAGTGGCCCGTTCAGGTCGACTACACGCCCGAGATGTTCGACCGTGTCAAGGCGTTGGCGGCGCCCAAGCTCGCCGACGTGATCCGTGTCGCCGACAAACAGGAGCGCAGCGCCGCCCAGGACGCCGCCAAGCAGGCCGTCATGGAAGAGCTGGGACTCGTGTCTGACGACGCCGATGCCACCGACGTGGAACAGGCGAAGCGTGCCTTCAAGTCGGTGCTCAAGGACATGATGCGGGCTCGGGTGGTTGACGAAGGCGTCCGGATGGACGGCCGGGGCCCCCGCGACATCCGTCCGCTGTCGGCCGAGGTGGGCGTCGTGGGACGTGCCCACGGCTCCGGCCTGTTCCAGCGGGGCGAGACCCAGGTTCTCAACATCAGCACCCTGGGCATGTTGAAGATGGAGCAGATGCTCGACGACCTGGGACGTTCCGAGTCGAAGCGCTACATGCACCACTACAACTTCCCTCCGTTCTCCACGGGTGAAGCCGGGTTCATGCGCGGTCCGAAGCGGCGTGAAATCGGTCACGGCGCGCTCGCCGAGAAGGCCGTTCATCCGGTCGTCCCGAGCGAAGACGTGTTCCCGTACGCACTCCGCCTGGTCTCCGAGGTCTTGTCCTCGAACGGGTCGACCTCGATGGCGTCGGTGTGCGCCTCCACGCTCTCGCTGATGGATGCCGGTGTTCCGGTGCTCGCCCCGGTGGCGGGTATCGCCATGGGACTGATCGAGCGTAATGGCCACTACGTGACCCTCACCGACATCCTCGGGGCGGAAGATGCACTCGGTGACATGGACTTCAAGGTGGCGGGAACCGCATCGGTCATCACCGCCTTGCAGCTCGACACGAAACTGTCGGGTCTGCCATCCGATGTCCTGGCCGGTGCGCTCGAGCAGGCGAAGGAAGCACGGCTGCAGATCCTCGAGGTGATGCAGGCGGCCATCGCCGCTCCGCGTGAGGAACTCAACCGGTACGCCCCCCGCATCGAGGCGATCGAAATCCCGAAGGACAAGATCGGCGAGGTCATCGGCCCCAAGGGCAAGGTCATCCGCGAGCTGGAGGAGCAGACGGGCGCCACGATCGAGATCGAAGAAGAAGGTGCCGTCGGCATCGTTCGGATCGCATCGACCGATGCCGCCGTGCTGGCGGACGCCAAGGAGCGCGTCATGCTCATAGTGCATCCGCCCGAAGCGGAGGTCGGCAAGGAGTACGAGGGCACCGTCGTGAACGTCACGAAGTTCGGTGCGTTCATCAACATCCTGCCCGGGCGCGACGGATTGCTCCACATCTCGAAGCTGGACTCGAACCGGCGTGTTGATCGTGTCGAGGACTACCTGAATCTGGGAGACCAGGTGAAGGTGATCGTCGGTGAGATCGATCGGAACGGCAAGCTGTCGCTCGAACTCTCTCAGGAGCTCGAATATTCGCCCGATCCGAATGCGCCGGCTTCGGAAGAGCGCAGGGATGATCGCCGTGGCCGCGACCGCGACCGCGGTGACCGGCGGGGTGACGGCCGTGGCCGTGACGACCGCCGGGACTCCAACCGCGGTGATTCCAACCGCGGTGATTCCAACCGCGGCGATCGCAACCGCGATCGTGATCGGTCCCGGGATCAGCAGCCCAGTCAGCCTGCAGGCGACGGCGACCGCCGTCGTGCAGCCGTCTCGTTCGAAGACGCCTTCGAGGAGATGCGCAAGAACTGACGTCCCAACCAACCCAGGGTTGGATGCGTGGATTTTCCCTCGTTCAACCCTGGGTTGGTTGCGTGGTTTTCCACTGGTACAACCCTGGGTTGGTTGCGTGGTTTTCCACTGGTACAACCCTGGGTTGTCGAGATCCCTGGGGAACGTGGGTGGGCGGTAGGATGTCGGTCCTGTGATGCGTGCGCTCGTCATCCAACCGGACCCCACCGAGAAGGCCGCCCTCGTAGGCGAGGCCCTGCGCGAGCGCGGTTTCGATCTCGAACCTTGGACCATTCAGGACGATCCCTACACGGCGGACGGTCGGACCACTTTCCCCGACGCCGGTTCCTACGATCTCATCGTTGCTACGGGTTCGCTGTGGTCGGTCTACGACGATCGCATCACCTCGTGGATGGGCCCATTCGCCGCTCTTCTTCGCGAAGCCGTGACGGACGGGGTTCCCGTGCTGGGCATATGTTTTGGCGCCCAGGCCCTCGCCGTTGCCACCGGAGGCGAGGTGCGTCGCAATCCCCACCCCGAAATCGGGTGGCACCGGGTTGATTCCGAGGTCGACGCCGTGGCGAGAGAGTGGTTCCAGTGGCACAAGGACGGATTCACGGTCGGCCCCGAAGCGAGCCTCGTTGGGAAGAACGATGTGGGTCAACAGACCTTCACCGTGGGACGAAGCCTGGGTGTCCAATTCCACCCCGAAATCGATAGCACTCACCTCGAATACTGGCTCGCAGGTGGCGGCGCCACAGATATGGAGAGCGACGGCGTCGACCCCGAGGCGGTCCTCGCCGACACCCGGAGTCGTGAAGTCGGTTTGTATCGTCAGGTTTCCGATCTCGTTCACTGGTTCCTCGAGGACGTGGCCGGGCACTGATGGCGGTTTCGGCGTTGCTCGGTGATCACGGAGATCCCGACGCCGACATCACCGACCACGACAGCTACATCGCGGGGGTTCCGTACGCGGCGTTCGAACGCCTGCGATCCCGTGGTCCTGTCGTTCCGGTAGAAGAGTTCGACGGCGGCCGGCATTGGGCCGTGATCGATCACTCGCTGGTCAACGAGGTCGGTCGTTCGCCGGAGCGGTTCACTTCTACCAGAGGCATCCGTCTCGAGGAGATGGACGAGGTGTCGCTCGCGCATCGGCGTACCCTCATGGAGACGGACCCACCGGATCACACGCGACTCCGCCGGATCCTGCAGAAGGGGTTCACCCCTCGGGTCGTCTCCGGATTCGAGCAGGGATTCCGGACTCTGGCGCGGGCGCTGATAGACGATGCCGTGGCGAGAGGCACCGTCGACTTCGCCGATGCGGTGGCGCGGGCGTTGCCCGTGCGTCTCCTGTGCCGCCTTCTCGGCGTGCCCGACGCCGACGCCGACACCTTGGTGGACTGGACGGACCGACTGGTGTCGAACACCGATCCGGAGTTCGCCGAGGTCGTTGTCGACAAAGACAGCTCCGGTGAGTACCGGCTGCTCCCGTTCCGGAGTCCTGCGGCCCTCGAGGTGTTCCGATACGCCGAACGGTGCGCATTGGAGCGGAGGAAACAGCCCTCGGACGATGTGATCTCCACGCTGCTGGCGGCATCGGTCGACGGTGAACCTCTGACCGATCTCGAATTCAAGAACTTCTTCACGCTGCTCATGGTGGCGGGCAACGAGACGACCCGTCACGCTATGAACCATGCGGTGACCATCCTCATCGATCAGCCGCATCTGGCCGACCGGTTGCGCGCATCGCAGAACGTCGATGTCGAGGAGTTCCTACGAGCCGCTTCGGTGACGATGCACTTCCGTCGCACCGCCACCCAGGACACGCGACTCGCTGACGTTGAAATCGCCCAAGGGGACAAGGTGGTCATGTGGTATGTGGCCTCGAATGTCGATCCGCGCGTGTTCGCCGATCCTCACTCCTTCCAACAGAATCGGAACCCGAATCCACACCACGCCTTCGGCGTGGGTCCCCATCAGTGCCTGGGTGCGGCGTTCGCGCGTCTCGAACTCAGAGTGCTCATCGAGGAGTTGATCCGAAGCACCGATTCGATCGAACTCGCCGGCCCGGTCGAGCGGCTCCGGTCGAATTTCCACAACGGCATCAAACACCTTCCGGTGAGGCTGTCCGACGGGTGAGTGCCGTCTCATCCGATCGCTGGCTGCAGACCGCGATGGAGCCGTGGCGGGACCGGACGGTGATGGACCGAGGCGCCCGGTGGCGATCGGCGCTGATGGTCGTCGGCGCATCGAGCAGGAACCGCTTCAGTGATCCGCTCGTCGAGACCACCACCTCGAGCACATCGTCGAAGGGGTCGTAGTCGATGCGGGTGAGGATCCCTTCGGCTGATTCACCTCCGGGGTGGGCTTCGACGCGGGTCGGACCGTCCACGGCGAACTCATCGAGCCACTCGATCCAGGCCTTCCGCGGTACATCCGACATGTTCCCCCTGCCGTTGCCTCCCCATGGTGAGGGGCGACGGAGCGCAGGTGAAGGGCCAAAAGGATCGAATCAACGTCCGGTTGGAGACTCGCCCAGCGACAGCCCCTGACGTCCTTCGAGGGTGAACCGGGAGTCGGGCGCCCAGCGTCCGGTGGCGATCCCCGCCACGTATTCGCCGACCACCGGACCGTGTTTGTAGATGCTGCCCGAGCCACCCCCAGCGAGCACGATGTCGTCGTGATCGGGGTGGAAGTCGAGGAGGAAGTGGGTGTCCGGTGTCATGACGATGTGGCAGACCTTCTGGTCAGTGATGGGTTGCGCCACGAGCTCCGGGAACCGGTAGGACAGGTACTGGCGGCTCCGAACGAGCGCTCCCCGGTCGACGACACGGTCGTCGGAGTCCAGGTCGATATCGGATTCGTGCCAGGCGATGACCGCTTTGAAGCCGTGACCTTCCACGGCGGGGATCCCGTAGCCGGGATACCCATGATCGATCCACACTGGGTGATTGCCGGCGTCATAGGTGGTCGAACCTTCCGGGGGAGAGGTGAAGATCACGTCCTGGCGGATCACTTTTAGCACCGACCCGAGGGTGCGCCGGAACATCTCACGCATCCACGAACCGGTCGCGACGATGATTCGATCTGCCGCCAACGGCTTCCCGTCGATCTCGAGCCTTTCGGCAGGTGTGGTCCTCGGTCTCGTGCGAACGAAGGTTCCACCGCGTTGGAGGAACACCTGGTATCCCTTGACGAGCGCCCGATTGGCCCACAGGAATCCGGCATGGGGCTCGTAGATCCCGAATTCTACGCGCTGAAAGTTCATGTGTGGCCACCGGGTGGCCAGCTCCGGCGGGCTCATCTTGATGGCCGGGATGCCGAGTCGGGAGAGCGTGGGGATGGCGGCCGACTCCCATTGAGATCGCCCGCTCTCCGCCAGGAGCAGGCCCCCGGTCTCCCGGAGGATCTCGATGCCCCATTCGGCCTGGAGTTCCAGCCAGCGCATGCGGGCTTCCCACTGCCAGCGCGTGTACAGCTCGTCTGCGCCGTGCGCCGAGCGCGTCACGCGATGGATGCCCGAGCTGGCCGCTCGGGTGTGTCCCGGCTCCCATCCGTCATAGAGAGTGACCGAATGTCCCTGTTTCTGCAGCTCCAGGGCCGTCATCACCCCTACGATTCCGGCACCGACAACGGCAAATCGATCTGCGGCCATCACTCCTCGCGGAATCGCCTTCATGTCGCTTGAATACTGTATACAGACTAACTAGGGTCGCGCCAACGGATCGGAGGAGGAGCATTTCATGAGTGGTCTCCCGGCGGGAGTCAACACCGTCGTCATGGGAATCGGCGACCTCAACGGCATTCTGCGAGGCAAGCGGATTCCGGTCTCCCACTGGCCCACGATCCGGGACGAGGGCATGGCGCTCGCCAACGCGATCTTCGTGATGGACATGACATGCGACATCTGGGACACACCCTACGCCAACATGGGGACGGGGTACCCCGACGTGAGGGTCTTCCCTCTCACCGACGCCCCTCACCCGATGCCGTGGGACCCGGGTGCGGTGTTCGTGATGGGTCGAGTCGAAAAAGAACACGGCGGACCGGTCGAGGTCGACCCTCGCAACGTGCTCGTATCCGTCCTCGACAAGGCGAAGTCGATGGGATACGAGGTTTCGATCGGGGCCGAGCTCGAGTTCTTCCTCCTCGACCCCGAAACACTGCGACCCACCGACAGCGGCATCCAGGTGTACGGACTCGAACGCGCCATGGAGTTCGAACACGTCCTCGGCCCGATCCGCAACGACCTCGTCACCGCCGGAATTCCTATCGAACAGTCCAATCCCGAGTACGCGCCCGGGCAGGTGGAGGTCAACATCCGTTACGCCGAAGCGCTCGAGACGGCCGACAGGGTGGTGGCATTCAGGGGAATGGTCAAACAGCTCGCCATCGCCCACGGGTACGTGGCCACCTTCATGTCGAAGCCCTTCTTCGATCTGTCCGGCAGCGGGTTCCACGTGCACCACTCATTGTGGAAAGACGGAACGAATCTCTTTGCCGACGGGGGACACCTCTCCGGCCTCGGTCGGCAGTATCTCGCCGGGATGCAAAGAAGGATGGCCGAGACTGCCGTGTTCTCGGCCTCCACCCCCAACGCCTACCGTCGGCGTCAGCCGTACACGTTCTGCCCCATCAACAATGCCTGGGGTGTGGACAATCGCACCTGCGGACTCCGTGTGATCGAAGGTCACGACAAGGCGGTCCGGGTGGAACAGCGGGACGGATCGGCGGACTGCAATCCGTACTTGCTGCTGGCGTCACAGATCGCGGCCGGACTCGAAGGAATCGAGAACGGCTGGAAGCCAGAGCGACAAGAAACAGGTGACGGGTACGCCAGTGAGACTGCGACCCCGCTACCGACGGATCTCAAGACGGCGGTCGGGCTCGCCCGGCAGTCGGAATTCGTGGCCGGTCTCATGAACTCGGACATGCTCGAGATCTACCTGGGTCAGGCCGAGCGTGAACTCGACTTCGTCGGCGCCCAGGTGACGCCGGTCGAACAAGAGCGATATCTGCGGAACTTCTGATGAGGCTCGCGAGGGTCGTTGGCAATGTGACGGGAACGATCAAAGACGGGTCGCTCACGGGTCGAAAACTGCTGGTGGTGGACCTTGTCGACTCGAGCGGTGCCGTGGTGGATGCCGGTCATGTTGCGCTCGACACCGTGGGTGCAGGAGCCGGCGACAGCGTGCTCGTCAGCACGGGCTCGGCCGCCCGGCACGCCGGGTCGTCGGCAGGACTACCCACCGACATGGCGATCGTCTTGATAGTCGAAGAGATCACGATCGCGAATCGAGATTCGGACAACGGATAGGAAAGGAAGCGGGACAATGGCGGAGCAAGTCGCATTGGGCATGGTCGAGACGAGGGGAGTGGTGGCTGCAATCGAGGCAGCCGATGCCATGGTGAAGGCAGCCAACGTGGTCCTGGTCGGACAAGAGAAGGTTGGTGGTGGTTTGGTCGCGATGTTCGTGCGTGGAGAGGTCGGGGCCGTGAAGGCCGCCGTCGACGCCGGTGCAGTGGCGGCCAACAAGGTGGGCGAGGTCCTCGCCGTTCACGTCATCCCACGGCCTTCAGGAGAGCTCGAGGGCATCCTCCCGCAGAGTTCGTGAGCTGAGTCGTGACCACTGCAGGCTTCCACGACGTGGTGGCGGCCTTCCAGACGCCATCCACGCGACCTGACCCGCGGACACCGGCACGCGTCACCGTGCTCGGTTCCGGGATCGAAGGGCGCGCGCTGGCGGCTTGGTTCCTGGCGGAAGGCGCCGAAGAGGTTCGGCTGTTCACCGTGTACGCCGAGGAGATGGAGGCCCTGTCCAGAGGGTCGATCACATTGCGAGGCGAGGGGCCGGTCGGCACCTTCCGGGTGAATGGTGAGCGGCCATCGATCGAGGTCACATCGGTCCTCGACACGGCGGTGGCGGACGCCGACGTGATCGTGGTGTCGGGCCCCGTCCTCAAACAGCGGACCTACGGCCTCGTGCTCGCTCAGCACGTGAAGGACGGCCAGATCGTCATGGTCGCCAACGCCTCGACCTTTGGTGGTCTGGAGCTGGCGCACTGGCTTCGGGCCGGCGGAGCAACCGGCGACGTGACGGTTGTCGAGATGACGTCCATGCCGTTCGACATCGCCGATGAGGCTGGAACCATCATGCTCACGAGACGGCGCGCTGCACCGTGTGGTGTCCTTCCTCAAAGCGCCTCTTCCACGATCGAACGGCTCGCGTTGCACATACCCGATCTCGAGGCTCGGCCCACGATCCTCCACTCGTCGTTCGCCGATGGATCTGCCGTCGTCGAGGTCCCGGCCCTGCTCGTGGGCGGACCAGCCGTCCCCGGCGCGATCGCCGACACGCTCCCGGGTGCCCATCCCGCCGGCGGAGGTGCGTTTGCCTCGCTCCTGGGTGAGCGACACCGAGCACTGATCTCCTCGCTCGCCGCCGAACGCCGGATGGTGGCCGCCCGTTTCGGGGTGCGCGACCTGCCCGAAGACGAGGAGTGGATCGAGAAGGTCGCAGGCTCCACCGAGGGCCCGGGCATCCGAGTCGTCCCCACCACGAGCCGGGCGATTGCCCAGGTCCGGGACGGTGTCCTCGGATCGCTCGTGCCCCTCATGTCTGCGGCGATCGCCGCCGGTGTCGAGGTTCCGGTCACGTCGTCCATCGTCGCGATGGCCGAGTCCATGCTGGGCGGCGATCTGCGGGCCGCAGGCCGTTCGTTGTCCCAGATTGGCTTTGCCGGGCTCGATCCGGATGCCATCCGGGCCCGTCTCTCGGGAGGGGCGGCATGAGCGCCATCGACGCCGATCTCAGAAGCCGCGCCGAAGCCCGTCGGGCGGTCGAAGCGGCCCACGAAGCGCAGCAACGGTTCCTCGGGACCGACCCGGAGCAGATCGACAAGATCGTCGAGGCGATGGCTCGAGCGGTCGAAGTCGAAGCGGCTCGTCTAGGTGCCCTGGCAGCCGAGGAGACCGGCTACGGCAACGCCGAGGACAAACGTATCAAGAACCTCTTCAACTCCATCGGCGTCGCCGAATGGCTCCGCAACGTGAAAACGCTGGGAGTTCTGTGGAGCGATCCCGCGACCAAAGTGATGGCCGTCGGAGAGCCCATGGGAGTGGTTGCGGCTCTGATTCCCGTCACGAATCCGACGTCCACGATCATCTTCAAGGTGCTCTCAGCGGTCAAGTCGGGCAATGCCATCGTCTGCGCGCCACACCCGCGTGGTGTCCGCTGTGGAGTGGAGACGACTCGGGTGCTGGCCGACGCCGCACGCGAGTTCGGTGCGCCCGACAACCTCATTCAGTGTCTGTCGGAAGTCACGATCGAAGGCACCCAGGAGCTGATGACGCATCGTCGGACGGCGGTCGTGATGGCCACCGGAGGGGCGGCGATGGTACGCAGCGCCTACTCGTCCGGGAAGCCAACGCTGGCCGTAGGACCCGGCAACGTGCCGGTGTATGTGCATGCCTCCATGCGTGAGGATCTCACCGAGGTGGCCGACCAGATCCTGACATCCAAGTCCTTCGACTACGGAACGGCATGCGCCGCCGAACAGGCCGTGGTGGTCGATCGGGGGATCGCATCGCTGCTCGAGCAAGAGG
>Ga0224510_10001166_pt1 | contig 17782 bp, 16 predicted proteins | sample SF_May12_sed_USG_FD_170161 | JGI IMG/M metagenome (GOLD analysis project Ga0224510, IMG submission 170161) | Sediment microbial communities from San Francisco Bay, California, United States - SF_May12_sed_USGS_4_1 | ecosystem: Environmental > Aquatic > Marine > Sediment | place: USA: California... | reverse complement strand
CCCTTCCTCGCGCCTGAGGCCAGTGTTTCGGCACTGATGCTGCATGTGCTTGCCGCGTTGATCCCGGCTGCGATCGCACACGTCTGGTACTTCGGTCCCGGTCTCATATTCAACCTGCTGGTTGCAACTGTGTTTGCTGCGGCAGGTGAGGCGCTTATGATCAGCCTGCGGAGCCGCCAACCGGAAACCGGGCTGACAGACTACAGCGCGCTCGTGACGGCCGCTTTACTCGCGTTCGCCCTGCCCTCGCTGACTCCGTGGTGGGTAACCGCGACGGGCGCACTGTTCGCCATCGTCGTGGCCAAGCATCTCTACGGCGGACTGGGCTTCAATATTTTCAATCCCGCGATGGCAGGCTACGTCGTCATCCTCGTTGCATTCCCGATGCACCTCAATCTCTGGGTCGCACCGAGCATGGGTGACCTTGACTACCAGAAACTGACCGTCTTGCAGACCCTTACTTTTACGCTGACCGGATCGCTGCCGGATGCGATCAGCTTCGACGCGATCAGTCGAGCGACACCCCTGGATGTCATGAAATCGGGGCTGAACAATGCACGCACGATCACCGAGATCCGGGCAGTGCCGATCATGGGCGACTTTGGCGGCCGTGGCTGGGAATGGATCGGTAACTTCCTCGCTTTCGGCGGATTCTGGTTATTGATCAAGAAAATCATTCGCTGGCAGATCCCTGTCGGCGTTGGCCTTGGACTGCTGGTCCCGGCAACAATCATGTACATGATCGATCCGGGATCCAACGCAAGCCCGGGATTTCACCTGTTTGGCGGCGCAACCATTCTGTGCGCATTTTTTATCGCAACGGATCCGGTGTCTTCGGCGACCAGTCCGAAGGGCCGCATGATTTACGGTATCGGTATCGGTCTTCTCATCTACTGCATTCGTCGCTGGGGCAGTTACTCTGATGGCGTTGCTTTCGCAGTCCTGATGATGAATATGGCTGTACCTGCTATCGATTACTTCACTCGACCGCACATCATTGGCCATGACGACAGCGGTGAGCGCAATGGCTGAGCGTTCGATATGGAGCAGCGGCGTTACGCTGGCGGTCATCGCGGCAATCTGCGCGTCGCTCGTGGCGCTAACCTGGCAACTCACGGCCGAACGTATTGAAGCCAATGAGAAAGAGTGGCTGGCGCGTAGCCTGCAGCCGGCACTCGCCGGTCTGTTTTTCGACAGCCCGGTCACAGAATCGATGATCACGATAACGGCGCCCCACGACCTGCCGGGAACGGAGGATGCGATTATCTATCGCGTCTACTCAGGCGAGGATCCGGTCGCTGCGCTTTTTATAGTGTCAGCGCGAGACGGGTACGCCGGCCCGATCCGTTTCCTGGTCGGTATTGCAATGGATGGCACCGTCACAGGCGTCCGCGTGCTGCAGCACCGTGAAACCCCCGGAATGGGCGACCGCATAGAGACGCACAAATCGGACTGGGTATTGCAGTTTGATGGCCTCTCACTGCGCGATCCGGAACCCCGCTACTGGGCCATCAAGGGCGACGGCGGGCAATTCGACCAGTTGACCGGTGCTTCAGTGACACCGCGCGCCATCATCAAGGCAATTCGCGTAACGCTGGCCTACTTCGAGGTCAACCGGGACGCGATATTCGCAGCCCCTGCCGAGGTACAGGAATAATGGCTGCCGGATTGATCGATCGTTTCAAGACCGGCCTGTGGCGGGAAAACCCGGGGCTGGTCCAGTTGCTGGGTTTGTGCCCGCTGCTGGCGGTGACCGGTTCCTTCGTCAACGGTCTCGGACTCGGACTCGCCACCCTTGCCGTCATGATGGCCTCCAATGCGCTGGTATCCGCGACCCGGCGCTGGATACAGCCCGAAATTCGTGTGCCTATCTACGTGCTGATCATCGCCAGCCTTGTTACCTGCATCGAACTGATCTTCAAAGCCTTCTTTCCGGACCTGGATCGGGCGCTTGGCATATTCATTCCGCTCATCGTAACCAATTGCGCCATCGTCGCCCGGGCGGAGGTCTTCGCGTCCAGGAACTCGGTGGTTACCAGCATCATCGACGGCCTCGTGATGGGCAGCGGCTTCGCACTATTATTGATGGTGATCGGTGCGTTTCGCGAATTGATTGGACAGGGCTCGCTGTTTGCCCGCATGGACATGCTGTTTGGCGGGGAGCCTGTGCGCGGGCTGGTCCTCGTCGAGAATGGCTGGTTGCTGCTCGTATTGCCGCCCGGTGCTTTCTTTAGTCTCGCCCTGGCCATCGCTGCAAAGAACGCGATCGATCGCCGCCGCAAGGATGCGCGGAGGCCGTTGCCCCGGCGCGCCCGCAGCCTGAACCGGTAGGCTCTCGATGAATACTGAGAAACGAATCGCTATCTACAGCACATTGCAGGAACGCATGCCGGCACCGACTACAGAGCTACGCTACCAGTCGCCATTTGAACTCCTGGTCGCCGTCGTTCTTTCCGCGCAGGCGACTGACGTCAGCGTCAATAAAGCAACCGACAAACTCTTCCCTGTCGCGCGCACGCCGGAAGCGATAGCGGCTCTTGGTGTCACAGGACTGAAGCCTTACATCCGCACGATCGGCCTGTACAACAGTAAAGCAGAAAACATCATCAAGACCTGCAAGTTGCTGATCAGGAATCACAACAGCGAGGTACCGCGATCGCGAGAGGAGCTAGAGGCACTCCCGGGTGTCGGCCGTAAAACCGCTAATGTAATTTTGAACACAGCTTTTGGCGAACCGACAATCGCCGTCGATACGCACATTTTTCGAGTTGCAAACCGCACTGGCCTGGCCAAGGGAAAAACGCCACTTGAAGTCGAAAGAAAATTGACGAAGATGACGCCGGATGAATTCAAGAAGGACGCACATCATTGGCTGATTCTGCACGGCCGCTATGTGTGCAAGGCGCGAACGCCATTATGCGGCGAGTGCCCGATCATCGAATGGTGTGAATACAGGAACAAGGCAGTCGCATGATTTTCGGCCAGGACAGAAACGAACTTCGCAAGATGTATGCCGACGCCTGGCGCAAGCGCTGCGACAAGGAGCCCCTTACGCCGCTCGAAACGCAAATCGCGGATGTCGTAGAATCTCACCCGGAATACCATGCAGACGTCATGAGCGTTGATCTGGAAAGGGACTACACACCGGACGGCGGCGAAACAAACCCGTTCCTGCATATGGGTCTGCACCTGGGTATCCGCGAGCAAATCGCCACGAATCGCCCGCCGGGAATCAGCCGCGTTTACTCAACCCTGGCCAGCAAGACCGGCGATGCACACATGGCGGAACACCGTATGATTGACTGTCTTGCTGAAACCCTTTGGGAGGCGCAGAGTCAAAACGCGGCACCTGATGAAAAAGCTTACCTTGATCGGCTGCATCGCCTGACACGCTAAGTGTGTAATAAATCGAGCTGCAGAATGGTCTGATCTCGTACCTGGAGCAAAGGACGTTCATGAGCGACCGACAATCACAATACCCGGTGCAAGGCGCAGGCCTCGGCTTGCGACGACCACTGGCGGATAAGCTGATGGCGGATCCGCCGGAGGATGTCGACTTCATGGAAATCGCGCCGGAGAACTGGATACACGTCGGCGGAGCCCTGGGGAAGAAGCTGCGGTTCTTCACGGAGCGTTATCCGTTCCTGATACACGGCCTGTCGCTCTCGATCGGATCGCCTGCGCCGCTGGACGAGCGACTGGTCCGCGATATCAAGGCATTCATGGCCGAGCACAAGATTCGCATGTACTCCGAACACCTGAGTTACTGTGGCGACGACGGGCAATTGTACGACCTGATGCCTATTCCGTTCACCGACGACGCCGTTCACTATGTTGCCGGCAGAGTGCAACGAGTGCAGGACATCCTTGAACAACGCATAGCGCTCGAAAACGTCTCTTATTATGCACCCAGTGATTCTTCGATGACCGAGAAAGACTTTTTGCTGGCCGTCCTTGAAGAGGCCGATTGCGACCTGATGCTAGACATTAACAACATCGTCGTGAACAGCATCAATCACCGCTACGACGCGAGCGATTTTCTGCGCGATATGCCTGCCGAGCGAATACGCTATTTCCACCTTGCCGGTCATTACGTCGAAGACGAGGACCTGCGTATCGACACGCACGGAAATGCCGTCGACGACCAGGCCTGGCAACTACTCACCGACGCTTACGAGTTGTTTGGCCCGGTACCTACTCTCCTGGAGCGCGACTTCAACTTTCCGCCCCTCGAAGAACTGCTGGATGAAGTCAGGCGTATCAAGCAATTGCAGTTGCGCTATGAATCCTCGGATCGTCGTCATGTCTGAGCGCCCGGACTTTCAAAACAAGCAGTACGAGTTTGCAGCACATATTCGCGACCCCGAAAACAGTCTCGCTCCTCCCGGTATCGAAGATCGGCGCATGGGGATTTATCGAGACCTGTTCTTCAATAATCTGCGCAACCTCCTGGGCACATTCTTCCCGGTCATGCGCAAGATTCATTCGGACGAGCATTGGCGCCACCTGGTTCGCGAGTTCATGAAGATACACCGCGCGAAGACCCCTTACTTCCTGGAGTTGCCCGAGGAGTTCCTGGCATTCCTGCAAAACGAATACACGCCGACTGAGGACGACTACCCGTTTCTCACTGAACTCGCACATTACGAATATGCGGACCTCGCATTGCGGGTTTCGACGGACGAAAACGATGTTCACGACATCGACCCGCACGGCGACCTGTTGCAGCATGTGCCGGTCAAGTCCGTCCTTGCCTGGGCATTCGCCTACCGCTACCCCGTGCACCGGGTTGCAGCGGATTTCCTGCCCACTGAGACGACCGAGCAGCCGAGCTATCTCGCAGTCTATCGGCGCAGTGATGACAAGGTGCGCTTCCTCGAGCTCAACGCCGTGACCGCTGCTCTGCTCGATGCCGTGGAGAATAATGATGCCGGCCTGAACGGCGAGGCCCTGCTCAGGCAACTTGCGGCAACAATCCACTACCCCGATGTCGAGGCGCTGATCAAGCACGGCGTCGATGCACTCGAGGAAATGCGACAACTTGAAATTCTGACCGGCACGCGTCGTGCCGGCTGATGGAGACAGCACCATGCACGGATTGATTACTCTGAAAAATCGCGTTACCGGCCTGTTGGATCCGGCGGGCGACTGGGTCGCGCTGCTACCGATACGGCTGTTGATGGCCTACGAATTCGGCAACGCCGGCATGATGAAATTCAACGGCAAGAACTGGTTTGCAAACTACCAGGAAAACTTTCTGTTTCCGTTCAATCACGTACCCGTCGAAATCAGCTGGTTCCTGGCGACCTGGACCGAGATCCTGGGCGGCCTTTGCCTGTTCTTCGGCCTGTTCACGCGATTCTGGGCGTTCAGCCTGATTATCCTGTCGGTCGTCGCTATTTCCGGCGTGCACTGGCCGGATGACTGGAACAGTCTCGCGGAATTGTGGAAGGGATATGCGATCACCAACAAAGGATTCGGCAACTATCGCGTACCGCTATTGTTTATTGCGATGCTGATTCCGCTGCTGTTCAGCGGCGCCGGGAAAATGAGCCTCGACAGCTTGCTCGCAAAACGGTTCAACTGAATCGCGCGCAGCCACGGACCGGCGGCGCATGCTAGTATCGCTGGCAATGCGCCGCGCTGCGCGAACAATAATAAACCTGAATGACAGCGAACTCCGGGCGACTGCCAGTACACCTGAAACGTGACATCGGAATCTTCGGCGCTTCCTTCCTGGCGCTGAACGCGATGATAGGCTCAGGCATTTTCGCCCTGCCCGGCAAAGTTGCCGTGAACGCCGGCCTGCTCAGCCCGTGGCTGTTTATCGTCGTAGGGGCGCTGTTTATTACGGTCGTGCTGACCTTCGCGGAATTGTCCAGCTATTACGACAGAACCGGCGGACCTGTTCTTTATGCAACCGATGCGTTTGGTCCGCTCGCAGGTTTTAGCACAGGATGGGCCTTCTACCTGAGCCGAATGACAGCATTCGCGGCCAACGCCAATGTAATGGCGATTTACCTCGCGTCATTGCACGATGTGTTTGCCGGCGACACTGCCAAGGTTGTCATCATCACTGTTGCAACAGTCGGAATGACCTGGGCAAATATCCTGGGCGTCCGCGATGGCGTTCGCACCATGGCCGTTTTTACCTTTCTCAAAATCACGCCGCTGGTCTTGATGATCTTGCTGGGTTTTCAGTACGTCACGGGAGCAACGTTGATTCCTGGCGGCCCGCTGGTCGTTGAAGAGCTGGGTGGCACAACCTTACTGCTCATCTATGCCTACATTGGTTTCGAAACGGTCGGCGTGACGGCCGGTGAGACGTCGAATCCGAAAAAGACGCTGCCGAAAGCTTATGTCGGTACCATGCTCGCGACCACGCTTTTGTATTTCCTGGTCGTCCTGGTCTTCGTGTCGGTCATCGCGCCTGACAATTACAGCAGCGCAACACTGGTGGATGTTGGCCGAACGCTTGCGGGGCCCTTCGGCGCGATCGCAATTACGCTTGCCGCTGTATTTTCGATTGGCGGAAACCTCGCCAGTTCGATGCTCGCTGCGCCGCGTATCATTTTCTCGATGGCCGAGAACCGCATGCTGCCGGAGTGGTTTGGCCATATACACAGCAAGTACGCGACGCCCGACCGTTCGATCCTCCTGATGGGCGCGATGGCACTATTCATGGCGTTGACGGGCACCTTTGTCAAACTCGCGATCGCGAGCTCCGTGCTCCGCCTGCTTGGCTACATCGTTTGTATCGCGTCGTTACCCGCCGTACGACGCAATGCGGACGACGATGCTCGTGCCCGGGCCTTCCGCTTGAAGGGCGGCTATGCGGTTCCGTTCATAGCTTTGGTGATTTGCTTCTGGCTGCTGGCGCAATCGGAACAACATTCCTGGATCACGGTAGCCGTCCTGCTGGGCGTTGGCTGGCTGTTTTACGCGCTCGAACGCTGGGCGACATCTCGACGCCAAGCATAGTCAGAAACTAGCGCTTCTTCGGAATATACAAATCTGTCAATGTCCCTTCGAACGCTTCGGCTGCGAACGCAACCGTCTCGGACAGGGTCGGATGCGGATGAATGGTCAGGCTGATGTCCGAGGCATCTGCCCCCATCTCGACTGCCAGGCATATTTCCGAAATCAGGTCGCCCGCACTCGGGCCGACAATCGCACCACCCAATACCCGGTGCGTCTTTTTGTCGAACAACAACTTGGTGAATCCTTCCGGGCGGCCGATGGACAGAGCCCTGCCGCTCGCCGCCCAGGGGAACTGCGCTTTCTCGTAGTCTATGCCCTTGGCTTTCGCCTCGATCTCGGTCAGGCCGACCCACGCTATTTCCGGGTCAGTGTAGGCGACTGACGGGATCGAGCGCGCGTCGAAGTAACTCTTCTCGCCTGCGATAACCTCCGCGGCGACTTTGGCTTCGTGCGTCGCTTTATGGGCCAACATCGGTCCGCCGGCGAGATCACCGATCGCGAAAATGTGCGGCACGTTTGTACGCATCTGCTTGTCGACGGCGATGATGCCGCGCTGGTCAACGGCGACGCCGGCTTTTTCCGCATCCAGGGTGCCGCCGTTAGCTCGACGTCCAATGGCGACGAGCACGCGATCGTAAACGCCGATCGACGGCGCTTTGTCGCCTTCGAAGCTGACTTCGATCCCCGGCACCGTCGCCCGCATCTTGGTGACCTTGGTCGACACCATGATCGCTTCGTAGCGATTCTTGATGATTTTCAGGAATGGACGCAGCAGATCCGGGTCTGTGCCGGGCATCAGTGAATCCATCAACTCCACAACACTCACGTCGGCTCCCAGCGCGCTGTAAACACAGGCCATCTCGAGACCAATGATGCCGCCACCGACGACGAGCATCTTCTTCGGAACTGACTTGAGCTCCAGCGCACCGGTCGAGTCGATAATTCGCGGATCATCCGGCAGTCCCGGCAGCATGAAGGGCTCCGATCCGGCCGCGATGATGCAGTTCCTGAATTCGATGGTCTCACCATTGTCGAGGCGCAAGCGATTCGGCGATTCGAATTTCGCAGTGCCCTTGATGACGCGAACCTTGCGTTGTTTGGCCATCGTCGCCAGGCCGCCGGTCAGCTTACCGATGACCTCATCTTTCCAACCACGCAGCTTGCTGGTGTCAATCTTCGGCTTGTTGAACGTGATGCCATGATCAGCCATCGCAGCCGCTTCGTCGATGACTTTAGCGGCATGCAGCAACGCCTTCGACGGTATGCATCCAACATTCAGGCAGACACCACCGAGCACCGGTGAACGTTCCACCAGGATGACGTCAAGACCGAGATCCGCTGCCCTGAAAGCCGCCGTGTAACCGCCCGGGCCAGCACCAATCACGACCAGTTGCGCCGTGTGCGTGGCTTCACCTTTCGCCACACCGGCAACGGCGGCCGCGATTTCGGCTGGCGACATCACCGTGGTGGCGACGTGACTCGACTCGTCCTTGCTCGTATCGTCCTTGCTCTCATCGTCCGTGTTCGAAGCCGACGGCTCGACGACGGCAATGACACTACCTGTCGACACCTTGCTGCCGACTTCTACATTCAGTGAAATGATCTTGCCAGCGGTTTCGGCAGGCACGTCCATCGAGGCCTTGTCGGTCTCAATAGTGACCAGGGGATCCTCGACAGCTACCGTGTCGCCAACAGCGACCAGGACTTCGATGACTTCAACATCGGCGAAGTCGCCCAGGTCCGGTACTCGCAGTTCCGCCACTAGATTTCAGCCTTCAACAATGCGTCGACGTCGCTCAGCACCTGGCCGAGAAAAGTCGTGAAACGCGCCGCCTGTGCACCATCGATCACACGATGATCGTAGGAAAAGGACAGGGGCAGCATCAGGCGTGGCGCGAATTCCGAGCCATTCCACACAGGCTGCATGGATGAGCGTGAAACTCCCAATATCGCGACTTCGGGTGCATTAACAATTGGCGTAAACGCGGTTCCGCCGATGCCGCCGAGGCTCGAAATTGTGAAGCTTGCGCCTTGCAGTTGCGGGGTCTTGAGCTTTCCATCCCTCGCCAGCGCCGACAATTCGCCGAGCTCGGCAGCGATTTCATACACATCTTTCCTGTCAGCATCGCGAATCACCGGGACAACCAGTCCCTGGGGCGTGTCCGCCGCGAACCCGATGTGCCAGTAGTTTTTGTAGACGAGGCTTTCGCCGTCATCGGACAAGGACGAATTGACCTTGGGGAACTCTTTAAGCGCCGCGACGCAGGCTTTCATAATGAAGGCGAGCGGCGTCAGGGAAATGCCGCGCGCTTTCGCCGGGCCTTTGAGTTCCTGGCGCTTCGCTTCCAGATCAGTGATGTCCGAGAGATCGTGCTGCGTGACGTGCGGCAGGTTGATCCAGCTGGCCTGCAGCCTGGGCCCGGAAATTTTCTGTATGCGCGTGAGCGGCTGGACATCGATCTCGCCAAATTTCGAGAAATCGATGCTGGGCACTTTTGGCAGGCCGCCACCACCACCGGACAAGCTAACCTGGCCGGTCAATATGGCTTTGACGAAGGCCTTGACGTCGTCGTGGAGGATCCTGTTTTTTGCGCCCTTGCCCGTTACCTGCGCCAGGTTGACACCCAACTCACGAGCGAGTTTTCGTACGGAAGGACTTGCGTGAGCCTTTGAGAAACCGGCCTCATTGATTGCCGGCAGCGATCTCGGTGCCGCTGCAGGCGTAACCGGCGGTGACGCCGTCGATTTTTGCTCTGCTGCGGGCTTGCCCTTCACATCGGCCTTATCGGCCACATCGGGCTTTTCAGCGGCCTTGGGCTCTGCCGCCGCTACCGCCTCGATTATCGTTAGTGACGAGCCTTTCGAAACCTTGTCCCCGACCTTGACGAGCACAGACTCGACCGTGCCAGCAACGACAGCGGGCACGTCCATTGCCGCTTTGTCCGTTTCCAGTGTAACGAGGGAATCCTCAAGCTCAAGCTTGTCGCCAGGCTTGATATGAACCTCGATAACTTCGACGTCCGCGAAGTCACCGAGATCCGGCACGACCAGTGTTTGCTTTCCGGCGGGCTTGCGTGGCACGTCCTCTGCGTCCGCAAGAACTGTAGTTTCACCACTGATCGGCATGCGAATTGCCGGCGTGATGACGACCGTGTCGCCGACCTGCATTGACAGAGTACCGATAACATCGCCCGTCGATACCGTGTCCCCAACCTTGACAGTCAGCGTTTCGATGACGCCGTTTTCCGCCGCGGGAATATCCATTGATGCTTTGTCGGTCTCGACAGTAATCAGGCCTTCTTCTCGCTCGACCGTATCGCCGACTTTGACCAGCACCTCGATGACTTCGACATTCTCGAAGTCGCCAAGATCGGGAATTACTATGTCGATGGTTCTCGCCACTTGGATCCCCAAACCGCTACAGCGTCACCGGATCGGGACGATCCGGATCGATGTCGTATTTCTTGATTGCCGCCGCGACGGTCTTATTGTCCAGAACCCCGTCATCGGCCAAAGCCTTGAGTGCAGTAACCGCGATATAGCGCTTATCGACCTCGAAGTGCTGTCGCAAGGCCTTGCGCCCGTCACTACGTCCATAGCCGTCAGTGCCGAGCGAGACAAATCGTCCCGGGACCCAGCGCTGGATCTGATCCGCAACAATCTTCATATAATCCGTCGCCGCGACGTACGGTCCCGGTCGCTTGGCAAAACATCGGGCGATATAGCACTGGCGCGGCTTCTCGGCCGGGTGCAACTGGTTCCATCGTTCAACCTCAAGCGCGTCACGGCGCAGTTCGTTGAAACTCGTAACCGACCAGATGTCCGTCGGAATACCGAAATCATTCTTCAGCAATTCAGCGGCGCCGATAACTTCGCGCAGTATCGTGCCAGAGCCTAGCAACTGTGCCCGAACCTTGCCCTGGCCACCGACATTCAGGAGATACATACCGCGCAGGATGCCGTCTTCAACACCCGCAGGCATCGGCGGGTGAGCGTAGTTTTCATTCATGCAGGCAATGTAATAGAAGATATTTTCCTGCTCGCCCATCATGCGACGAAGGCCATCCTGGATAATGACCGCCAGTTCGTATGCGTAGGTCGGATCATATGCACGGCAGTTCGGAATCGTCGACGCGCTCACCAGGCTATGACCGTCCTGGTGCTGCAAGCCCTCGCCCGCGAGGGTCGTGCGGCCAGCCGTACCACCAATCAGGAAGCCGCGCGACTGCTGATCGCCGCCTGCCCAGATGAAGTCGCCGATACGCTGGAAGCCGAACATGGAGTAGTAGATGTAGAACGGCACCATCGGCACGTTGTGATTCGAATACGAGGTACCGGCTGCAGCCCAGGAACAGAATGCACCGCCTTCATTAATGCCCTCCTCAAGAATCTGGCCTTTCGTATCCTCGCGGTAATACATCAACTCGCCGGAGTCCTGCGGTTCGTAAAGCTGTCCTTTGCTTGAATAGATACCAATCTGGCGAAACATACCTTCCATACCGAAAGTGCGCGCTTCGTCCGGCACGATCGGCACGATGTGTTTGCCAATTTGCTTGTCACGTGTCAGCGCCGTCAGGATACGGACGAACGCCATCGTTGTTGACGCTTCGCGCTCGCCCGTGCCTTCGAGTTGTGTCTTGAAGGTCTCAAGCGCTGGCACAGGCAAGGCTGTGGATTTTGCGCGGCGTGCCGGGAGGAACCCGCCCAGCGAGCGTCGCATTTCGAGCATGTATTCGAGCTCGACACTGTCTGCTGCAGGCTTGCAGTACGGCACTTCCTCAAGGTCCTTGTCCGCAACCGGTATGTTGAAGCGGTCACGAAATTTCCTGATCTCCTCGATACCGAGTTTCTTCTGTTGATGGGCCGTGTTCTGGCCTTCGCCAGCCGATCCCATACCAAAACCCTTCACGGTTTTCGCGAGGATAATCGTCGGCGTGCCCTTGTGCTTAATCGCTGCGTCGTAGGCCGCGTAGACTTTTCGCGTGTCATGGCCGCCGCGTTTCAGATACCAGATTTCGGTATCCGACATGTTTGCCACCATGGCGGCCGTTTCCGGATGTTTGCCGAAAAACGAATCGCGCACATATTTGCCGTCCATCGACTTGATCTTCTGGTATTCGCCATCGACCGTTTCTTCCATGATCTGGCGCAATTTCCCGGAATGATCGTTGGCGAGCAACGGATCCCAATTGGATCCCCAGACGACCTTGATGACATTCCAGCCGGCGCCACCGAAAGCCGCTTCCAGTTCCTGGATGATCTTGCCATTGCCGCGAACAGGGCCGTCGAGGCGTTGCAGGTTGCAGTTGACGACGAAAACAAGATTGTCGAGTCCTTCTCGCACAGGCATCGTAATCGCACCCATCGATTCCGGCTCGTCCATTTCGCCGTCACCGAGGAACGCCCAGACCTTGCGATCGCTCGGCGGCGTCATGCCACGGTTCTCCATGTAACGCATGAAGCGCGCCTGGTAAATGGCCATCATGGGACCGAGGCCCATGGACACGGTCGGGAACTGCCAGTAGTCCGGCATCAGCCACGGGTGCGGATACGACGATAATCCGCCGCCGCCGACTTCCTTGCGGAAGCGGTCGAGGTGTCCTTCATTCAGGCGCCCTTCGAGGAACGAGCGGGCGTAGATGCCGGGAGCCGAGTGCCCCTGCGTGAAAATCAGGTCGCCGCCCTGGGCTTCGGTGTCGGCACGCCAGAAATGGTTGAAGCCGACTTCATACAAGGTCGCAGACGATGCGTAGCTGGAGATATGTCCGCCGTATTCGGTATTGACGCGATTCGCACGCACCACCATCGCCATCGCATTCCAGCGCAGATAGGCCTCGATGCGTCTTTCGATCGTGCGATCGCCCGGGTACTCAGGCTGGCGTGCCGTCGAGATCGTATTCAGGTAGGCCGTATTCGGGCTGTACGGAAGGTAGGCGCCCGACCGTCTTGAATAGTCGATCATCTGGTTGAGAAGAAAATGCGCTCGTTCCGGGCCGTGCTGCGCCAGTACCGAATCGATCGACTCCAGCCACTCTGTCGTCTCGATCGGGTCGATATCATCGAAGGGGTTGAACTTGCTCATATTTTGTCCATCGGGCGACCGTCGGTACCCGCCCTGATCTGTCGCGTGAATTAGTTCAGGTGTCCTGCTAGGATCACCGCTTTATTGCACCGGACCGTGCGATTGTCTTTGCGGCCGACATCTTCAGGGTTTGCGCCCTTGGGGTCAAGCCTGAATCAGTGATAAAACAGGATCAGGAATGAATCAACCCGAGCTCCAGAATCTCCGTATCTTTCAAAAGCTTGGCCGCGTCGACTCGAAGTCGGTCGCGAGCTGCGATCAGTTACTTTTGATACTACCGGCCAAGCCCGCGACCAGCGTATTCAGCCAGTTTCCGGAGGGCCGGAAATTGCAGCAGGTAATGAAGCTCTCGGCGCCCGATTCGACGCCCGCCTTTACCACCCGACTCGCCAATGCGCGGCAAACACTGGTCGTCGCGGGCACGCTGAAAAAGGATGCCACTGCCTTTGAGCAACTGTCGCTGGCACGCAAACTCGTCGACGCCGTTCGTGACCAAAGGGCTGGCTGCCTTGGCATTTGTGTTATTGGCTTCGACACCGAGCACCAGGCAGTGCTCATCAACAATACGGTTGCCGCGGCGCTGGCGGCAGCCTTTCCGATGCCCTCATACAAGCGCAAGAGATCCCCTTCCGTAATCAGGAGCCTGCGCCTGCTGGGCGCTGATGCGACCATCGATACAGCGAGGACAGAAGCGGAAGCCAAAGGGAATAATCTCGCCCGCTGGCTGGCGACGATGCCGCCAAACATGCTCAACGCAGTCACCTATGCGGATCTAGTCAGGAATCTGGCTGCCTCGCATGGCTGGAATTACAAGCGATTCGACACCAAAGCGTTGTCCAAACTTGGTGCCGGGGCGTTCCTGGCTGTTGCGCAGGGCAATGACGACGACAGCGCGGGCATCATCCGGCTCCGCTACCGGCCGAACAAGAAGGCCGCCAAAGCCGACCTCGGATTGGTCGGCAAAGGCATCATTTTCGATACCGGCGGAACCAACCTGAAACCGTTCCTGTCGATGCTCGACATGCACGGCGACATGCAAGGCAGCGCCGTTGCCTTGGGCACCTTCCTCGCAATTTCAGAGTTGAAGCTGCCGATCAACGTCGACTGCTGGCTGGCGATTACGGAAAACCGGATCGGGCCGAAAGCCTACAAGTCGCAAGACGTCATCACGGCTGCGAATGGCAAGACAATTCAGACTATCCATACAGACGCCGAAGGCCGCATGGTGCTCGCAGACACGCTGGTCCTCGCCAGTCGCGAAAAGCCCGGCATCCTTTTCGATTATGCAACCCTGACCGGCAGCTGCGTTAACGCAGTGACTACCCGTTACTCCGGCGTTTTCACGAATCGGCCGGCTTTGCATCCGCACCTGACCCGCAGCGGAGAAAAATCCGGTGAACGCGTCTGGCCATTTCCGATCGGCAAGGAATTCATGGAAGACCTGAAAAGTGAGATCGCGGATTTTATGCAGTGTTCACCGAAAAACAGCGGTGACCACATACTCGCTGCGAGCTTCCTGTCCGAGTTCGTTGACGAAGGTACACCGTGGGTTCACATGGACCTGAGCGCGAGCGATAACGACAAGGGACTCGCACATGTCGGTAGCAAGTTCACGGGATTCGGCGTTCGCTACACGATGAGTGTTATCCTCGACGAAAATCTGTTCAAGGCGAACATCTAGGTGGGAAATGAAGTTCTGATGGCGAACCGCTTTCGCGGTTTTCTCCCTGTCGTCATCGATGTCGAAACGGGCGGCTTCAATTGCAGGACGGACGCGCTGCTGGAGATTGCGGCTGTTTTGCTCGAGATGGACGATGAAGGGCTATTAAAGCGTACCGAAACGATCCGCTATCACGTTAAGCCATTTGAGGGGGCCAACATGGAACCCGCGTCGATGGCCGTAAACGGCATCGACCCCGACCATCCCCTGCGACCGGCGATCGACGAACGGGACGCTCTGCAACGCATATTTCGCGAAGTGCGCCTCGCAGTACGTGAGCAGCGATGCAGCCGCGCCATATTGGTCGGGCACAACGCGCATTTTGACCTCGGATTCCTGAACGAAGCGATCGAGCGAACATCGATCAAGCGCAATCCTTTCCATCCGTTCAGTTGTTTCGACACGGCGACAGCCTGCGGTATCGGATTCGGCCAAACCGTGCTATCGAGAGCTGCCGTGGCAGCTGGCCTGGAATGGGATGAGTCGCAGGCACATTCCGCGTCCTACGACGCGGAAATGACCGCTGACGTTTTTTGCGAGGTGGTTAACCGTTACCGGGATATTTTCGAACTGGCGCGCCAGAAAGAATCGCAACAGGACTAGCTTTTCTCTTCTAGCAGCGTCTTCAGTTCGCCCGACTGGTACATTTCCATCATGATGTCGCACCCACCGATGAGCTCGCCTTTGACGTAGAGCTGCGGAAAGGTCGGCCAGTTCGAGTACGTCTTGAGACCTTCACGTACTTCCTGGTCCTCGAAAATATTGACGTAAGAGTACGGTTTGCCGATGGCGTTCAACGCGGCGACGGCTTGTCCTGAAAATCCACATTGCGGGAAATCCGGCGTACCTTTCATGTACAGCAGTACGTCGTGCGAGCTAAGTTGTTCTTTAATGCGAGTATTGATGTCCACGTTTTGTCCTGTAATCAAGTTTTCTAAAATGGTGATCTGGGGCTGCTTTAATCATCTACAACTATCTGGTTGTTGACCATTGTTGCACCTTTGGCGCTTTGCGCAATTTGTCCGGCCTGGTCGCGCGCCGCAGCCCTGGGCACGGTTCCCGTCAATGTCACCGTGCCTTTGTAGGTTCGCACGACGATCGAGTAGTCACGAAGCATGGGGTCGGAGGCGAATTTGCTGTTAATTTCGGTCGTAGTTGCCGAATCTGACGAAACCACGGCAGAGGCTCGTCCGTCTTGGCCCGGCTGGTATCCACCGCCTCCGCCAACGACGAACGCGGTACAGCCTGTTGCCAGAATCACCGCAAGTAAAGTGATGCCAAATCGCATTGTTTAGTCTCCCGAATCAGGCGCGATTGTAGCCTCATTTTCCAGCTTGCGAGCAGCCAGTTCATCAATTACCTGCCATTGCTCCGCCACTGTCATAAGCGCCCAGGCCGATATTTGTGCGAGGCTGCGGCCACAGCCGAGGCAACGATGGTCATCATCCAGCGTACAAAGCAGTATGCAAGGCGATAGTGGCCGTTCCGTTCTTGTGTCGTTGTTGCTGCGATTGCGCATCTCAAATTCTACATTTAATCAATAGGTTACAAATATTTCTGGTTGGGCGCTCATTTCACCCCGGCAATCTCTATAATACCGTCAGCGCCGCGGCGCAAACTCCTCAATCCTTTCAATAAAAAAAGAAATCCTCGGAGAAACGAATTATGAATCCTTTGAAGAGCATAGGCGGCACTATCGTCAGTGGCATTGTACTGGCGGTGCTGATCGTCTTTATTCTGCCCGATCACATCGTTGTTAATAAGACACAATCGCTCGTGATCTGGTTGCATGTATTGTCCGGCATCACCTGGATAGGCTTGCTGTACTACTTTAATTTCGTGCAGGTTCCGGCACTCGGCGCTGCGGCTGCCGACGAAGGTGGTCCGGGCGGCGCTGGTATCGCGAAGTATATTGCTCCGCGCGCACTGTGGTGGTTCCGCTGGGGCGCATTGGCGACCTGGGTTACCGGCGCAGCCTATCTGTACCTGATCGACATGCTGCACCCGGCATTCACGCTGGGATTGATGGGCGACTCACCAAACCCCTATGCGACGACGATTGGCGTTGGCGCCTGGCTAGGCACCATTATGCTGTTCAACGTCTGGGTCCTGATCTGGCCGAATCAGAAGAAGGTCCTGGGAATGGTTGAGGCGAGCGCGGCAGAAGTCGCCAAGGCAAAAAACATTGCGTTCCTGGCCTCCCGCTCAAACACCTTGATGTCCATACCGATGGTCATGAGCATGATTGGTTCGCACCACGGCTGGATGCTGTAAGCGATAGTATTTGCCAAACCAAAAGCCCGGCCGAAAGGCCGGGCTTTTTTTATGCCACCCGCTCAATAAGGTGACAGTGACCTTAATTAGCATTTCCTAATTAAGGTCACTGTCACCTTATATCGGTATATCGGGGTCAGGCGACGGCGCGGGTGACGCGTTTCGGCTCCGATACGCCGTAGCCCTGGGCGTAATCGATACCCATGCCGCGCAACATGGTGATGATTTCTTCGTTCTCGGCAAATTCGGCAATGGTTTTCTTGCCGGTCAGGTGGCCGATTTCGTTGATTGAACGCACCATCTCTCTATCAATCGGATCGTGCAAAATCTCTTTCACGAAACTGCCGTCGATCTTGAGGAAATCCACCGGGAAGTGCTTCAGGTAACCGAAAGACGACAAGCCAGTGCCGAAATCGTCGAGCGCAAACTTGCAGCCCAGCTCCTTGAGCGCGTTGATGAACCGGTTCGCCTGCGAGTAACTGGCGATGGCGGCTGTTTCCGTGATTTCGAAACAGATCTTGGTCGCGTCGATGCCACTCATCTGGAACTGGTCGATGACGAATGGCAGAAACTTCTCGTCGCCAAAACTCTGCCCCGAGAGGTTGATCGAACAAAGTGCCAAACGCTCGCGCTCGTCGGCCTCGGACACCAGCCAGCGGAACGCGCTGCGTATCACCCAGCGGTCGATACTCGGTGTGATGCCATAACGCTCGGCCGCTTCGATA
>Ga0224510_10001165_pt1 | contig 17787 bp, 14 predicted proteins | sample SF_May12_sed_USG_FD_170161 | JGI IMG/M metagenome (GOLD analysis project Ga0224510, IMG submission 170161) | Sediment microbial communities from San Francisco Bay, California, United States - SF_May12_sed_USGS_4_1 | ecosystem: Environmental > Aquatic > Marine > Sediment | place: USA: California... | reverse complement strand
CCTTTCCACCGGTCGTTCGCTATACCTCCGCACACTTTGCCGCAGCTTGATGAGCTCTGAAAATTGTAATTGGTTTACCTTCTTCAATTAAATAACACCTCCTGCTCATTTAGAAAGAGCTTGTTGTCCCGGATTTCCACGGAATGAACAAGCTTCTCTCCATTTTCCACGAAGAGTCCGGTAGGCATGTACTGATTAAGCGGCGCGAGCAGCATTGGACTTTCATTACCGAGTTCCTTGGGCATGGTCGCGGATGAGTGGAAATGAAAAAGTTCGGTGACCAAAGCAGGCTGGCTGATAAGTGGAAATAGTTGCATCATGCTGATATCTTGTTTTAAACTCAGGACTAGATCCCCTTTCACCTCACCTTCGGGGAGGTGAACCGTTAAGTCGGAAATTTGAATTTCCAGGTTCTTTTTCAATAGTTTTTCAAAAGCCGCAAAAATCATGAAACCGTTTTGGTTCATTTGGGTCTGCATCGTGGCATTGAGCTGTTCCGAATCACTCTGCTGGGCAACGCTTATATTTTCAGCCACCTTGACCATTGTTTCCGTATAGAGCTTTAAGAATTCTTCGTACCCTTCCGCGTCAAGATTATTGACCATAAGGCGTACAAACCCGTTGTTGGCATTTGCCTTTTCTGCTTGCAGGCTTCCGAACCCGTACTCCATCCCGATTGATACTTTTTTCGTCTCGGGATAATAAGTCATATATTGACCGCCCTTCAGTCCGGTTAGTTCGAATTTTCCGCTTAGGTCATTACCGATGAGCCGGTTTGCGCTAAAATTCACCCTTCCCTCCCAGATATAAGCGGATACCATTTTAAGCGATGAATCGATATTGAGACCCTCTATCAGCAAAGCATCGGAGACGAGTCCATCCCAGTTTGCGGTGGATGCGACTTGTTTGCAGTCATTCTCGCACGAAACCGTGATTTTGCCGGGTTTATTGTGAATGACTTTTTCTCCTTCTTGGATTGAGAACGCATCCATACTCAAGGTCGATTCAATAGTGCCGTCCAAGGCGAAGGTGGTTGTAATGTCCAAGGGGTTGACCCCACCAAGCCTCTTGTCGATGAACTCCTTGAACCATGTATTCCTTTCCAGGCTCGTATGGGTCGTTATCCCGGTGAGGCCATGCTCGGCCCGATCAACGAAAAGGATCTCATCAATTCCGTACAGAGCTCCCATTTTGCCAAAATTCAGTTTCCACTCAATCACCGATGATCTGTATCCCCGCTGATAATCGGTGATCGCAAGGGTAATATCAGACCCAGAACCAGCCTTGAGCACATTGAGATCCTCAAAAGTTTTATGAACGTTTTTTTCCGTTATGATTCCGTTTATCAATGGAATCGTCAGGCCGACGATGACCAGGATGAATACAACTATGACTATTTTCTTCATATTTCTAAGAGTCCTTGTATTTTTTGCGGGTGCACCCGCAGGATTTGGAATGTCTCGAGAAGAATATACCCGGTTTTTGATATAAGTACCGTTTTGATTTGTTAAGCGAGCTTGATAGATCCACCACTCCGCCAAGGTCGAAGACATCCCCTCCCCATCCCGTATTTCTCCTCTCCTTTCTCAAACTCGGAATGAAACCTGACAGTGGCACAATATGATCTGATTTATTAACTCTCCGATTAGTCATCTTATTTGGGATCTATAGGACTTATCGCTATTTCGTATGGGTACTGTTTTGACGGTACTGGGGCCAGAGTACGATAGATAGTGTTGCTTAGTCGTATCGACATACTACCGATTGCTCTTTTTGTTCACCTTGGAATAGGTGTGAGCCCAGCACCCCAGAGGGGGGAAAATCTATAATTTGAGATCAGAGCGGCAAAGTCCGCGCTCAGCGTTGAGTTCTTAATGAAAAATTTAATTGATAAAGCTTATTTCGTCATCTCAAAGGTATTTACCGACAACGGCGAGGAAGTTACGGATCGCTTTTGCATCACCGTTCAGAGAGTGCCCATCAACAAACATCCCTTTGATCAGATTTGTGCAGTCCACAGCATCAATTCCCGTGGATTATAAGACCTCGCCATCCCACAACTATGAGGTATAATGTAACAATTTAATGGCAGGATAAGCGAGGTGGTCAAGTAAAATAATCTTTAGTCTGTCAAAACGCTCCAGGAAGCATCAACGTATTATAACCAAATATATAATAATCAAATTAACCAAATTCCGCAGCGAGCACTTGGGCATGTTCCAACAGTGCTGATGTTGAAAAATGGCAAGAAATACATCCGCATCTTAAAAAAACGGAAAACAACCATGTGGAGCTTGATAAAAAAAATGCGCCAACATTTTGATATTTTAATTATTATATTGGCGTTGTGGGGCTAAAGTTTACCTCTTGCATAACGAAGTGTGATGCCAGCAACCCTGGCTCCGTAAAGTTCGGCTGTTTCAAGATCCCCAACCGGTGGAGCCTGTTTGGAATCAACTTGAAAGCTCGCAGCCATCGGGCCTATGAATGAGCCCACTCTATTGTGAGCATCTGGTCCGGGACCGTTAACATTTTTCATCGATTTCGGTAAATTTGCAGCGGGAAACATGCCGGTCCCAACATAAATCATCCCGTGTTGCATGGCATTGACAACTAACCCCATCAGAGTGTTGAATTTATCTCCGGAAAAAGAACTCGAATTAGTGAATGATCCGGCAATTTTATCCTTCCAGGCTTGTGTGAACCATTTTTTCGCTCCCACTTCGATAAATTTTTTCATTTCAGCGGAAATGTTACCCATATATGTTGGGGTTCCAAAGATTATGGCATCCGCTCCATCAAGCTCGTCCAAGCGCTCGGTAGCCTGGTCAGTGGTAAGCAGGAATGTTTCAACCCCCTCAACGGATGCCGCCCCGCGTTGTACCGCTTCGGCCTGGAGCTTCGTATGACCGAAGCCACTATAGTATACAATAAATACCCTGATCATGGCGTGCTCTCCCGAATGTGTTTTTGTTCTTGGCTTCACCAAACCATCGAATAGTTGAAAGAAAAATAAGTTTCATAAAATAATAATCATTACTAGTAACATTAAATATGATTCTATTTTGAAAATCAAATCACAAATTCTAATCTTCAAGTGTGCAATAGATGGATCGAATTGGTGGGTAGGTAATCTCGGATATTCGATAGGCTTTTTTTATCTGGACAAATGGAAAAAAGAAGCATAAATAGAAATGCCCGCTGGTAAATTAATTGTTTACCAGCGGGCATTTCTATTTCCTCGCGTATGATTTTTCTTATCGCATTCGTTGAAGTTGAGGTCCTTGAAATGGAAATTGCCTTAGCAATGATCACGATAGATGCGAAAAATGTATCATTACAAATAAAAACGATATTACAACCAGATAAACTCAAGAGCTAGCGTAAAAAAAGTGCAATCCGCTACACTGACAATGGGGAAATTTTTAAAAATTTAGAAAAAAATAAACGTAATGACTATTAGATCTAACTCGTTTTACTTTCATGAGTTAAAGCCCAATTCGAGCAATGTCGAAAACCAAAAACAATGAATCAATGATTTGTTGCACCAGGAAAACGGAATTCTGGCATATTTAAGACAAAAAATTTTCAAGTTAATATATACCAAGAGTTACTGCAATAATTGGTGGCCGGCAAGAGGGTTGTGATGCTCTATTCGGACACATAAAGACCTGCATAGTTACTTCTACCTGATTCAACACAAAGCTACTTATAAAAATATACTTTAAATCAAAAAATCTTATAACGTATAGTAATTTAAGTAGATTTACAAAGTAAAACTAAAGAGCTAACTTAAAATCAAAAAAGTTGTTTTCTTTATTTTGGAGTGCTAACTTAAAGCGTGCACAAGAGATGTATGTTTTCTTGTTTTAACTAGAGAGTGCTAACTTAAGATATTAACCGCATTTTAATAGTTTATAACCATGGCACATCTTTTAGCTTTTTCGGACCCAAACTTCTATATCCGGTTTTTACCGAAGGATTGGAGTCTACGAGCCCGTGAGTTCGGAGCACTGACCAGGCAAAGAAAATTCACTCGAGCTGAGGATCTTCTATCTCTGCTATTTATTCATCTGGGGGAAGGTCTTTCGATGCGGGAAACTGTTGTGAAAAGCAAAAAAATTGGTTTGGTTTCGGTTTCCGATGTGGCTCTATTGAAGAGATTGAAACTTTCCTCCAATTGGCTTCGCTGGATGGCGTTGAAAGTGATAGAGAATTTGGGATGTTGCCTCCCTCCTCCCCGCTCTTTTTCAAAATTGGTTTTAAAAAGCGGTTCATCTTTTGTTATAAACGAACCTGGATCCACAGGATCACGTTGGTGCTTGCATCATTGTTTAAATCTAGTTGACTTGGGAAGTGACCAATTCATTCTGAGCAACCCTGGAGTAAATGTTCATGCCCCTCTTCGAATTACCCTTCATGATCTTCTCATTGGAGACTCCGATCATATATCCATTTCCGATTTCCTACTCTACGAACAAAAGGGTGGAAATTGCATCGTTCACCTCAGTACACCTATAATTGACTTCATAGGAAGCAATAATGCCGCCAAACTCCTTCAAAAAACAAAAGAGCTCTCATATGGCGAATATTTGGATGAAACCTTAACCGACAGGGAAACATCGTTTAGGATAATCATTCTTCGCACCCAGAATGGACAAACATTTCCCAACAAACCCGGCCGTGATGGTTACAATGCCCCTGTTCTCGGGAGTAAGTTTTTCGTTGTCGCGACTACCTTGCCGCAGTCATTTGCAGCCCGTGATATTTTAGAAGTTTATAGGGTTCGGTGGGTTATAGGCAGCGGACTTCGTCAACTTCCATTTTTCCTGGAACTGGGCCATGTTCCCAAGGGTGATGAGGAATCATTTCATGCCTGGTTTCATGGAAAATTACTGGTGGCGGTTCTAGCTGAGGCCATTCGGCGACAAGGAGAGTTTCACTCGCCCTGGGGGTACCCTATCCCACAAGAAAGTTAGGGAATTATTACGATCATGGCTCAAGTCACCACTTAATTTACCAAAGAAACCGCATTACATTTTCTGTTTTTTTTAAATAAATTATTAATAGATTACAGTAGAGCACCGTCAACGCTAATTTTGCCTTGATGTACAATTAGTCTCCATGACACGCGAAATCGAATATTTGCCTCTCTCTCCTGACTATTTCCGCGCGGTAGTCAAGAGACTCTAAAAAGTTATCAGTAAAAATCAAATGTTGATGACTGCTAAGAAATGGTGGCCAGGGCACGAAGTTCCCAATGCTGTTCGCCTCGAAAAAAGTTACTGTGCAGGGTGAAGACAAGATGAGGAGACGAGGCGAGACGATCGGCGTGAGCACCCATCCCAAACCATATACCGCGGAAAAGTGATCCGTTATGTTTCACTTTGAACGCCAGATGGTTCTTGATTTTAGTGGTACTTACTATGGACAAATTGGAGGCGATGAAAACCGGTTCGGGATTTCCCTCGCCAAAGGGTGAGAGTTTTTCATAGGAATCTATGAAACTTTTTTCAAAGACCTCGCCATCGCATACGTAATAATCAACATCGATTTCGGATTCCCTCTCCGGAAGATCGAACATTTTGCCTGTAACCAACAGGTCAAACCGTCTGGAAAAAGCGTCCAATTTGCCGCAATCCAAAGTCAATCCGGCCGCCATTGCATGTCCGCCGTGCTGGATGGTGAGTTCGCTACATTCACAGAGGATTTCAAAGAGGTTCACTCCTTTCACCGACCTGCCGGATCCCTTTAAGTGTTGCTCGCATCCCGTTGTATCATCGGTGAAAACGATTACCGGAAGTTCGTACCTATCCACGATTCGAGAGGCAACGATTCCCACCACCCCAGGATGCCAATCTCCATAGGCCACCAAACCGCGGCGCCCTTCTTTTACCTGCTCGCGAACCTGCAAAATGGCTTCTTCCACTGCTCCTGATTCCAGACGTCGACGCTTACGGTTCACTTCGTCGAGCCTGCGCGCAAGCTCCATAGCTTTATTGGTCTCGCCGCAGGTGAGCAACTCAAAGGAGAGCATGGGGTCATCAACCCGACCGGCTGCGTTAAGACGTGGAGCGAGCCGGAAGGAGATATCCTCCCCGGTGATCTTTCCCTGTATGAGGGATGCCCTCTCGCACAGCGCCCAAATGCCGGGCCGAACCCGTTCCGTGAGCACATCGAGTCCGGCTCGTACTAAAATTCTATTGAGTCCGGTGAGCGGCACGACATCAGCCACCGTGCCTAAGGCGACCAGATCGAGAAACTGCTTGAGATTGGGAGCAGTTTCCCTGGTCCAGAATCCTTGCTCCACCAAGCGGGCCCGAATTCCCATAATCAGGTAGAAAACCACCCCCACTCCGGCAAGAGAGGGGTACGGAAAGGTGCATTGGGAAATTTTCGGATTGATCACCGCGTCGGCGGCGGGAAGCTCGTCCAGCGGTTCATGATGATCGGTGATTATAACTTTGAAACCGAGTTCAGCGGCCAAAGCTACTTCTTCCACCGAGGTGATTCCACAATCCACCGTGATGAGCAGACTTGATCCCTGCGATCGTTCGGCCAACATGCGTACCGTTTCACCACGCAAACCGTAGCCTTCCCGTAACCGATCGGGAATATAACAAAAAGCTTTAATATCAAGGAATTGAAAAAAACATGAGAGCAAGGCGGTGGAGCTGATGCCGTCGACATCATAATCGCCGTGGATAACCACATTCATCTTCTCTTTAAAGGCATTGATCACCAAATCAACTGCCTTGTCCATATCCTTCATGAGAAAAGGGGAAGCCAAGGAAGCCAGCCTGGGATGGAGAAAATCGAATGCCTCCTCGAAATCGGAAATGCCGCGCCGTTGAAGGATAGTTGCCAAGGGAATCGGAAGATTCAATCCCTTGGCCATTTTTTCCATGGCGGACTCGTCAAAACGACCGATATCTGGTCGATAACGCCATCCGTCCCTCCTTTTAACAGCATTCAAAGTAATGCCTCCACGATTCCAGCAGGTAAAGATTAAGTTTACCGGTCAATATTGCTTGGTAAACTATTTATTTGAAAGCTTGTAATCTTTGCTCTTATTTGAAATAAATTAATATTTTTTTTCAAGCGCTGCCAGTCGGGAATCAATATGAGAAATCAACTGTTTCCTGTCAGCGGGATGGTACCAGTGGAGATCGGAATCGGCCCGAAACCAAGTCAGTTGTCTTTTGGCATATCGTCGGGTATCCCTGACGAGATACTCCATCATGCTATTTTTGTCCCACAATCCGTCAAGATAATTATTAACATGGCGATACCCAATGGAACTCATGGATGGCAGATCGGGAGCATATCCCATGGATCGTAACTTTTCCACCTCTTCAACGAACCCCATTTCCATCATCAGTTGACTGCGTTGCTCTATCCTCCCGTGCAACTCCTCTCTCTCACGATAAAGAGCGAGTTGCAGGATGTTACCGAAGCGAACCGGTGGTTGCATCTCTTGCTGACGTCTTAGATGCTCTGACCAAGGGACGCTGCTGAGTAGGTATATTTCCAAACCCCGCAACAGACGCTGGGTATCTTGAATATGGATACGCCGCCCGCTCTCCGGATCAACTCGGCATAATTCTTCATGGAGCGACTCCCTACCCTCTTCCCGCAGCCTGATCCACAACTTTGCTCGTAGCTCGTCGTCAGCGGGGAGTGCATCAAAAAGTCCCTTGAATAACGCCTTGAGATAAAGGCCGGTACCGCCGGTCAACAGAGGGATGTTATTCCTGGAATGAATTTGCTTGATGGCCTCCAGGGCTTCGCCGGCAAACCTGGCGGCATCGTATTGACCATCGGGATCAACCATGTCGAGTAAGTGATGTGGAGCTCTTTTTTGTTCCTCTGCGCTTGGTTTGGCTGTGCCTATATCCATGTGCCGATACACCTGCATGGAATCCACGCTAACTATTTCGCAATGAAAACGTTCGGCTATAATGAAGGAAAGTTCAGTCTTACCGATTGCGGTGGGACCGACCAACACGAGTACCGGCGGCTCAATTAATAGTGAATCACTGGAGTTCATACGATCAATGAAACCCGGCCACGGGGTTGGAGTAAAAAATACAAATCCAGCCCGATAAGCGTTTAATCAAAGGTAAAGTAACGCTGACATTTGCTTGCCAGTACCGGACCGATCCCCGGAACCTCAAGGAGCATATGCGAATTGAGAATTTTTTCATGTCGCGATCGAAATTGCACGATCCTCTCTGCCAATGTCGGCCCAATACCCGGAACCATGGCGATAGTTTCGGCATCAGCGCGATTTATGGGAATAGGCTGTCCCAAAAGCGGCAATAACCGGGGATCTGCTCCCTCGGCCAAGCTTTCGATTCCATTCGGGCCAACGGCTCCACTTCCCTCCTCGCTCAACAGTTTCCAGAGCCGCTCACCATCCTTGCAACCGGATGTATTGCGGCACCAATGCAAGAATTCCCGATGTGTTTGGGACGCGGGCACAATGTAGAAACGTCCGTCCCCGTCCTTCTCGGCGATCCAGAGAAATGCATCACCGTGCTCACGGGACCCGTCGTCCCACAATGGGTGAAGATGAGGTGCGATGATCAAACATCCCAAAATAAGAAGGACAAGCAGCCGCTTGTCCTTCTTATCGTCAATCGGTGCTTGAGACATGGAAAACCGTTTCAGCGCGAGCACCCCGACATAGCAGTGCTTATTTCTTATTGTCGTCTTTCATGAGCTTAAAGTTGACGCTGTCCACCAAGGCTTGCCAACTCGCCTCGATAATATTGGTGGATACCCCCACCGTTCCCCAGCTGGAGTCTTGATCCTTGGATTCGATCAATACCCGCACCTTGGCCCCGGTTCCATGTTCTCCGGAGAGAACCCGTACCTTGAAGTCTATCAGTTCCATCTCCGCCAGATTGGGGTAAAACCTGGTCAAAGCCTTACGCAAAGCATTATCCAGCGCATTAACCGGACCATCACCCAAAGCGGCGGTATGAACTTCACCGGCAGGGGTGAAAATGCGAATGGTCGCCTCGGTAAGGGGCGGTCGATCAATGCGGTACTTGTGATTCATCACCCGAAAGGTTTCAAAGGTAAAAAACTCTTTCTGCAAGCCTATGGCCCGGCGCATCAACAACTCAAAGCTCGCCTCGGCCCCTTCGTACTGATAGCCTTTGTTTTCCAGTTCCTTTAACTCGGTGATGATGGTAGTCACCAGCGGATCATCTTCCTTAATGTTTAACCCGTACTTCGCCGCCTTGTGAAGAACATTGGAACGACCGGCCTGATCTGAAATGAGAATCCGCCTGATATTACCTACTTTCTCGGGAACGATATGTTCATAGGTCAGGGGATTGCGCTGCACGGCGCTTACATGGATCCCACCTTTATGGGCAAAGGCCGATTCCCCAACATAAGGCTGATAGCGGTTGTGAGGGATATTGGCCAGCTCGTTGACCAGGCGCGAAGTCTCGTACAATTGCTCGATATTGTTCCCCGCTTTGCATTCGTAACCCATTTTGAGAACCAGGGATGGCAGAATGGAGACCAGATTGGCGTTTCCGCAACGTTCGCCGAAACCATTCATGGTGCCCTGTACCTGAATAACACCCAGGGATACGGCAAGCAGAGAGTTGGCAACCGCTGTTTCCGAGTCGTTATGGGAATGAATCCCGAGCTTGACGGAGCTTCCTTTTTCCTTGATAAAGGCCTGCACCCGCTGGATAATAGGCGCGATTTCATGGGGCAGTGTCCCGCCATTGGTATCGCAAAGCACCAAGGTCTCGGCACCGCCGTCGATGGCTCGTCCCAAGGTGGCCAAAGCATATTCGGAGTTCTTCTTGAACCCATCGAAAAAATGCTCGGCATCGTAGAGCAGATGCTTAACATGCTTACGTAAATATCCCAGAGAGTCATAAATAATCTGGAGATTATCACCGAGTTCAATGCGTAGTGCGTCATAAACGTGGATATCCCAGCTCTTACCGAAAATGGTAATGGCCGGGGTCTTAGCTGCCAGCAGAGCCTGGAGGTTGGCATCCTTTTCCGGTGAACTTTTAAAATGACGCGTGGAGCCGAATGCGGTGAGTTGAGCGTGCTTGAGCTCTACATCTCGCATTTTTTGGAAATATTCCACAGCCAGCGGATTTGAACCGGGCCAACCGCCCTCGATAAAATCTATCCCGAAAGAATCGAGTTTTTTGGTGATACGAATTTTATCATCAACCGATAAATTGAAATTTTCGGCCTGGGTGCCGTCGCGCAAGGTGGTATCGTATATTTCTACTCGTGACATATGACATCTTCTCTGGTGAAGAGTGACGAGTCCGCTTATTTACAGTTTTTGGGTACCATCTCGATATCGCGAGGGAAAACGAATAATTTCGGAAAAATGCTACATATCCGTAATTCTTCATTGAGCATAATCGAGAACCAAAATATTGCTAAATAAACATGCTCGGTGATTTTGTTACCTTTTAAAAAATATTTCTATCGCTGTTTCGTGGCGGATAAAGGGTGACGATGACCGGAGGAGCTTGGAATCAAAGTGGTGTGAGCCGATCACCGACCACGCCGGGCTGGTTGACAAGTTGCGCCCATGGGGAAATACACTTGGGATACTCTCGTGAAACTTATTTTCCTCTCATATACACCATACAACAATGGCCGATTTGCGTCCATGAGCAAATCGGCCTGGAGAAATTTTCCGTTATTTGCCGAAAAATAACTTACTAATATTGCGCGGGAACCGGGTCCTGTTCCTCGACCGGGAGATTCTCCTTACCCAGGGCGAAAGCATCGTGTAGGGCGCGGACCGCCAATTCGGTGTACTTCTCTTCAATAATACAGGACACTTTAATTTCCGAGGTAGATATCATCATAATATTGATACCCTCCTTGGAGAGAATATGGAACATGGTTGAAGCGATACCGGAGTGGTTCCGCATACCGACCCCAACAATGGAGATCTTGGCGATATCTTCGGAACCGGAGACGCTTTCCGCTCCAATATCCTTTACTATCTTGTCAAGCAGCAGAAGGGCCCGATCATAGTCGTTTTTCATAACCGTGAAGGTCATGTCGGTCAAATCGCCGGTGGTGGTGTTTTGAATAATCATATCCACCACGATGCCCGCATCTGAGATGGGGAGAAAAATTTTCGCGGCGACACCCGGCTGATCCGGTACGTTTTTGATGGTTATTCTGGCCTCGTTTTTATTATAGGTAACCCCGGAAACGAGCATCGATTCCATAATTTTATCCTCCTCTACGACCCATGTACCTTCGGTCTCCGTGAAGGTGGAGCGAACGTGCAGGGGAACTTTATATCTTTTTGCAAAACTCACCGAACGAATATCGAGCACTTTAGCACCCAAGCTTGCCAGCTCAAGCATCTCATCGTATGAAATACGATCGATTTTGCGCGCTGACTTACATATGTTGGGATCGGTGGTGTATACGCCATCCACATCGGTAAAAATTTCACATGCATCCGCCTTAAGAGCCGCCGCCAAGGCAACAGCGGTGGTATCGGAACCACCTCGCCCCAAGGTCGTAATGTCACCTTCTTCCGTGACACCCTGAAATCCGGCAATGGTCACTATTTTTCCGGCATTCAGATGTTTGCGGATCAATTCAGTATCGATATTTTTGATCCTCGCCTTGGTATGCATGATATCAGTTGTGATGCGCACTTGATCACCGAGCAATGAAATCGCATCATGCCCCGCTTGTTTCACCGCCATGGCGAAAAGCGCAATGGTCACCTGCTCGCCGGTGGAGAGCAGCATATCCATTTCCCGGAGATCCGGAACCTTCTGAACCGCTTTTGCATATCCGGTCAACTGATCGGTAACTCCGGACATGGCAGACAACACGATCACCATTTGGTGTCCCTGCTGCTTGCATTTTAATACCCGCTCGGCTACCGCCTTGATCTTATCGGTGTTCCCGACCGAGGTCCCACCGAACTTTTGTACAATTAATGACATAGTTTTTCACCCGACCCTGTGTGGATCACCTTGAAATTTTCAATCATTCTGAAGATATTTCATTTGAAGATCTCGTTCAGGCAATAAAAAGTAATAGACAATGTTAAGATAGGAAATGCGGTTAAAATAAAACTATTTTTTATTTTTGCAACCAATACCGTCGACCCGATCCACTTTCAATATCACGGCCAAAAAAAAGCCGATAAGGTAAACGAGTCCACCGGACCACAACACATCGCTCAAATAATGTCCACCCTGAAGAATGCGGGTCAGACTGACCAAAATCCCGAAACAAAGACCGCTTGCGAGAAAAAAAAGCGCAGTGCGAGGTCGTTGTCTTCGAAAAATAAACCACGGTGCAAAAAGATAAAAAGCTATCGCCGCATGTCCCGAGGGAAAGGAACTGTTTTTTCCCATATCTCCGGGCAGCCACGGTTGAGTGAATTCGTGTTTTCCGCCGAATTCCTTGATTTCGCTGGGCCGTGCCCTCCCTAGGTTATCCTTGAGAGCGATATTGACCACGAAACCGGGACCGAGCAGCAGCAATAGGATAGTGAACATAGCCTGTCTGCGATATTTTTTTAAACTTTCTCCCACCAAACTCGCCAGCAGAAGAAATAGGGCAAACCCCATGATAAAAAAACCGGGAAAAAAGGCGTAATCATATATAAACTCCCATGGATTGCTATCCTTGGTCAACCACTGTCCGTTATAGTCCAAAACCAGTCCGGCTATCTTTCGATCCGCATCCGCCAACACCATCATCAGAGTGCACAGTAGCAAAATAGCTATTATGATGAGTGGTTCTTTGTAGCGCGCAGTCGTGGTTTCTCTCTCCGTTTTACTCATATTTTCGTGGAGGGATGCCGAGTTACCGGTTTCCATTTTTTTAAACTCCTTTTTTTTTCTTTCGGCGACTACCCGCCCATTAAGGCCGACAAAACGGCGAAGAGCCTTTTGTACCAACGTTGAAATGTTTTCGCAACGATGTAATATCACTTGTAACCATTTAAACGATATGTTATGGCAATAACCTGATGGAACCAAGCGTTACAACGAGTAAAAAAATTCATACAACTCGCGGGTTCCACCCATATATTTAGATTCTCAGATTCCACGCGGAACACCCCGGCCCCAGGTCGTTCATTTTTTCTTTTTTTATTAACGGATACGAAACGTCGCTTTCCATCCGACCGCGACATCGTCTTCCCCATTATCAATCAATAACCAAATACAAGATTACATGAGCGCCACAAAAGAATGGAGCTGCTTTGCAGCAACCTGGGTTATTATCACGATCGCGCTTTTAGTGCGTCTGATTCTGAGCAGTCAGTTTCTCATTACCCCTGACGAGGCTAATTATTGGCAATGGTCGAGGTATTTGGAGCTGGGGTACCACGATCATCCGCCGATGATCGCCTGGACGATTTGGCTTGCCACCAAAATATTCGGACAAAATGAATTCGCGGTCCGCTTACCCTCGGTGCTCGGATTCTCACTGGCCTCGGTCTATATCGCCAAACTTACCGGACGTTGGTTTTCCTGGCGCTGTGCCTTTCATGCCACCATTTTACTTCAAGGTGTTTTGCTCTATAACGGCGCTGCCCTGATAGCCACTCCGGATGGCATGTTGCTGCCTTGTTGGGCCGCAACCGCATATCATACGGGAAGAGCTCTGGAAAGAGGCAGAATTGGACAATGGCTGCTCGCCGGAATATGGTTCGGGTTGGGACTTTTATCAAAATACACCATCGTACTTTTTCTCCCCTCCCTTTTTCTTTATTCTATATTTGCCAATCGTTATCGGAGTAGCCTGTTCCGACCGGAGCCGTGGCTGGGAATTTTCACGAGCATTCTCGTTTTTATACCCGTTCTCATCTGGAACAGCAAACATGAATGGGCCACCTTCCGACATGTTTTGTATATGGGTGGAGCCAATGATTCCGCCTTTTTTACGCTGCGATATGTTGGCGATTTTCTCGGTTCCCAGGCGGCAATCCTCTCTCCGGTCCTTTTTTTTACTCTGCTCTATGTTTGGTTCAAGGGTACGGGAAACAAACGTCTACGCACCGATGATTCCCAGTACCTGATATGGACATCAATTACTACCTTCCTGGTATTTTTACTACTCTCTTTGCACTCAAGAGTTTATGGAAACTGGCCCGCTGCAGGATACTTAACCGGCATCGTCCTGCTTGCCGCCGCTTACAGTCCCGGACGGCCCGGTTATGACTACGGTTCCAAGTATAGTATTTGGAAAACTATCGTTATTACAACTTATGTGCTTTGCGTACCAGTTTTGATTCAACCGATTGTTCCGATTATCCCTCTGCCCGTCGATCTGGATAGAACCGCCAGGGAAACCAAAGGATGGGACGAATTGGGACTTGCCGTCGATGAAGCGCGCAAGGATATGTCCCGAGCCGATGACACCTTTGTGTTCGGGCTCCGCTACCAAATAGCCAGTGAGCTGGCTTTTTACATGCCGGGTCAACCCCGCACAGTCTCCATCAATCGCTGGAATCGACCCAATGTCTATGACTATTGGTTCAAAGATGAGGAGCTTATCGGTCGCGATGGTATCGGAGTTATCCGTCAACCGGATTCACGTGTGATGCTGCTACAGGTTTTCGAAAAAGTCGATGAACCCATTCCATTTGAAATCCACCGCGATTCTCCTTGGCATGGAAAAGAATTGGTTGAAACCCTCTACATCTACAAAGGGTACAACTTTAAAGGCGGCTTGCGATGGATACCCCGGGATAATAATGATATCCGGGCCAAGATGAAATGAGCAGCGAGCTCGCAGAAAACTCATTTGAGCGCCAGGTTGCCGGGAAGCCAGAAAACTTTTTTTCACGGCAATTGCAGCTTTGATGTTTTGCCGTGCAATATCAAAGCAATTTCGCCCATACTTATGGGTGAATTTTTAAAATTCCTCCTACCAAAACGGAAAAAAAGCAGCTATACAACTATTATATCTATTGTCATTTCCGGCAATAATACTACCACGCTTTTTTTCCGGGACACCCCCTGGAGAACCGGTCTCACACTATTCCAGCGTAGCAAAAAAACGCAATATGCACACACATTGCCCAGGAGGGTGAACTAATAGAATCTACATATTGCGTGCCGGTATAGTGCGAGCCCGGTTGCCCAACCGGTGAATGGTCATGTTTCATGAGTAAAACATACTTGGGTACCCTATCTATCCATGATCCGCTTCACTCATATCTCCAAACCGAGATTTTTCCCTTATTAAATCAGGCTAACTCCATCAAGCCAACGGTCCATGTCTACAGTCTTACCGGCTCCAACGACGTATATCTCTACGAGGCTCGGAATACCGGAGTGAGAGTAGTGGGTAAGTTTTTCCTCACCAAAAAAAATCAAAATCCTGCCAGGGCTGAGCGTTGGATGGCCCGAGAATTCGAAAATCTGAAAAAGGCGAGATCATACAATCTTAACGCTCCGCCATGTTACGTTATCAAACCTCTTGGTTGCAATCAGGCAATCAATTGTTTTTTGGTGGTTGAGTATTGCCGGGGAACCCTATTCAGCGAGATTATCCGAACAGCCATTCACCAGGGGCGTCGGCATCGTTTATACCGGAAACTCTCCGCTCTGGCCTTTTTTTTGTCCGCTCTACATAATCGAAGCGTTACTCCTTATCCGGTGGATTTCAATCAAGACTGTTCATATCTTGATAAACTTTTAACCGTATTGCACGATCAAAACAAAATCGATCATCATGAGGTCGAAGAATTTTATCGCTTGCGGGAACGGTGGCGAGCACATGATATCATGTGGGGAGACCGCCAGGTTTTCGTACATGGCGATGCTACTCCGGATAATTTTCTTTTTGCTGCCGGTAACGATGTCGTTGCCTTTGATATGGAACGGGCTAAATTGGCGGATCGGGTCTTTGATCTCGGTCGGATTGCCGGAGAACTCAAACATTTTTTCATGGCGGGCACGGGTGACAAGTATGCGGCGGAACCATTTATAGGCCATTTTTTGTGGGAATATTGCGGTTATTTTCCGGATCGGGAGAATGCGTTTCAGGCAATCACCCGCCGCATCCCCTTCCATCTCGGCCTCACCTTACTGCGAATTGCGCGTAATTCGTGGATAAACCCAGCCCATCGCCATATGCTTCTTGAGGAAGCGAAATTAAATTTCAGGAGTTCCCCATGAACATTCGAGGCATCATGTTTGACCTCAATGGCACATTGATCAATATCAACACCGATGAGAGTTATCACGAAATTTATCGTTTTCTTGCTAATCTCCTTATCTACCAGGGAATACAACTCAGCCCTGAAGAATTGCGCGATCTCTACTTTCGACTCATGAAAACCCAACGACGAAGCAGCGTGGAACAATATCCCGAGTTTGACGTGGTTGGTATTTTTCGTGATATAATCGAGAAACATGGCACCCGATATACCCGTTCGCTCTGCTACACCAAGGCGAAAAATCTCCCTCTTTTCCTGGCGGAAGCCTATCGTGCCGCCTCCCTGAACCGACTCGAAATCTATCCCGGTGTCATGGATACCCTTGATGATCTGATTAAATGTTATAAGCTGACCGCGGTGACCGACGGCCAATCACCTTGGGCACTAGCTGAATTACGGGGCGTGGGCCTCGGCATCTATTTTCCCGAGATCATTGCCTCCGGTGATTTGGGATACCGCAAACCGGACCGAAGAATTTTTGACCTCGCTTTGCGTAAATTACGATTACCGGCAGATCAGGTTGTTTTCGTGGGCAACGACATGTACCGCGATATTTTCGGTGCGCAACAACTCGGCATGAAGACAGTATTTTTCCGCTCCAACCAAGGCGGTCAACATCACCAAAGGGTTAACCCGGATTATATTATTTCTTATTTTCCTGAACTGTTGGATGCTCTCTATTTTTTTAAAAAAAATGGGGACATGTAGCCTTCTGAGGCACGACTATTTACGTTTTTTTTGACAAGTATGAAACCGAACAGCATTTGGATTTCATTAAAAAATTAAGCTGAAAAATATTGCAGAAAATACCCTATTCGCAAATCCGCTGCATAGATAGGGAAAAATATAAATCGATCTGCCGCTGTGACGTTCACCGAGACAGTTACTAAAATTGTTGACGGTCTAGACTTCATTTCTTGCCAGTAGACTAAACCCTCATCCCTCCCTAACCCCAGGGACGAACATAGCCGACAAGCGACTAACTACCTCTTCGGGCGTCAGTAACTTGTACAGGTGAATTTTTTCTCTTTATAATATCTGCATATGCGGATATTATAAATTTCATGAAAAAAATAGCTCAAATTCACAAAGCGCTCTCCGACGAAACGAGGCTTCGGATCATCGCTCTTTTACTGGTGCGCAGAGAGCTTTGCGTATGCGATGTCATGGCTGTTTTGGATCTACCCCAATCAACGGCTTCCCGTCATCTGGCTTATATGCGTAATTCCGGCTTGGTGAATAGTAGACGCGTCGGGGTGTGGATGCACTATGCCCTCTTGGATGAGGATACGCTTGTCGCATCGGTACTTGGCATGCTTCGCGAACAGCTCGCAGACGATGGGCGGGCCAAAGAGGATCGGCAGAAACTTATCGCTCACTTGGCGGCCAAACAGACCGATACTTGCGGGTGAATATTTCGATCTTTTGTTAATAATTAGCTGGAGTTTGGAGTTTCAGCTCTCTCGGGTTTTGTGGTAACCGTGATGCGTGCGACGGTTCAGTCCGATGCAAATAATAATAAAAAATTGCTTTTTTAAAACAAAATGCTTGACATGAATCCATAA
>Ga0224510_10001163_pt1 | contig 17793 bp, 14 predicted proteins | sample SF_May12_sed_USG_FD_170161 | JGI IMG/M metagenome (GOLD analysis project Ga0224510, IMG submission 170161) | Sediment microbial communities from San Francisco Bay, California, United States - SF_May12_sed_USGS_4_1 | ecosystem: Environmental > Aquatic > Marine > Sediment | place: USA: California... | reverse complement strand
TCCCATCTTAACCGCCAGATCCACGGCCGGATGCAGCACCGATCCGGAGGCAAACAGACTCCCCCGCGGATATTCCTGGGCCATTGCCGCATACATGGGGTCACTCGGATACGATGCGAGGCGTCTTCCAGGCCACCTTTCCAAAATTTCCGGGTAAAGAACCGGCGCGTAGACAAGGATGCTCCGCCGCATAGAAGGGTGCTCGATATCTTCAAAAAATTTCGCCACCACCGGCAATCCATCGATACTGACCACCATATCCGGACAGATCCCGCCGACAAGCAAGGGTTTAAGCGCAGCATCGACAGCGATCAGACAATGCTGCCCACCCAAACTTTGCAGCCATTGATAATGTGTGCTCAAGGTCGGTCCAGCCGCCGCGACAATAATCCGCTCTCCCGGCCTGCTCCCGAACAAGGAAGCGACATCGCCGTCCTTTATTACAAAAGAAATATTTTCACGCAGGCGCGGCCGCCAAGAATCCTTCTTCTCCTGCAACCTTTTTTCAGCAAACGGTGTCGCAAGCTCGAGAAAAACCAGATCCCGCAATCGTGCCGCTGCATCCGAAGCGAGTTGCAGACAGGAAGGAACCGCGGCAAACGGCACCTTGATCTCCTGCTCCGCTTCGGCCAGTACGAGCTTCACCCTGGGGTCGGCAAGCCAGTCGGCATGATCGAAACATGCCAAGCTCAAGGCCGCAACCCCGTGATTCATGATCACCACCGTTAACCCTGCCAATGCCGCCCGCTTGAGCAAAACCCTCGGCAAATGCCCACCGCCAAAGCCATAAACCCAGGCGGAACGGCTACAGGAAGGGATCAGCCCTGCCTGCAACTCCGCTTCCCGAACAGGATCGTAACCGCTGCTCAGATGGATACCGTCAACAAATAGAGTCGGATAGGGTTGCTGCGTGGTCACGGTAAACTCCGCCGGCCGAGGCGCCTCAAGCAGGACACGACCGATCTCCGGCCACCGCTCGTGAACAATCTTCATATTGGCCGCCAGTACCGCCCTGCCTGCCTCTTCACTCATTGCGCATCCCCTTTCGACACCTCGCCCCCTCCTGCAACGATTTTCCGCCCTAACAGCCACACCGCGACGATACTCACTTCGTAAAGAACCACCAACGGCCCGGCCATCATGCACTGGTTGACCACGTCCGGGGTGGGGGTGAGGATAGCGGCGATGACGAAGGAGAGCAGGAAGGCATACTTGCGGTGTTGACGCAGGAAGGTGGCGTTGACGATACCGAGCTTGGCGAGCAAAACCATGAAGATGGGCAGCTCGAAGATGGCGCCGAAGGCGATCAACAACCGCAGGCTCAGGGAAAAGTATTCCTTCACCGTCGGCATCGGGCTCAAGAAATCGTTGGAATAGCCCATCAGGAACTTGAAGGCGGGCGGGAAGACGACCAGATAGCCGAAGGCGGCGCCGCCCAGGAAACAGAAGGCGGAGAGGATGGCAAACGGCAGCAGCACCCGCTTTTCATGCCGATAGAGGCCGGGGGCGACGAAGCGCCAGATCTGCAGGAAGATCACCGGGCTCGCCAGCAGCACCCCGCAGGTCAAGGCCAGCTTCAGATAGAAAAAAAATGCTTCCTGATAGGAGGTAAAGATCAGGCTCGATTGATCGGGCAGGACATCAAAAAGGGGTTTGAAGAACCACTCGCCGATTTCTTCGATCACCCCGTAGGCGGCGGCAAAACAGACGCCTACCGCGATCAGGGATACAATCAGGCAACTCCGCAACTCGGCGAGATGCTCGGTCAACGCCTGTTTTTGAAATTCATCCATACGCGTCCATGCACCTTTCTTTCGTTGAACAGCCGCCCTCCCGACTCGCTGCGGCTCATAAGAAAAGGTATTCTACTTCCTCGCCGCATGTCAGGCAAGGATTGCGCCGCGGACCTTGCAATCTTTATCACAAACCGTTACAAAAGGGCCATGTCACCCACACACGCTTCCGATGATCAATATGCAACCGGTCTCGCCCTGCTTGCCAAGCCGCTTATGCCGTTGGCCCGCATCGTGCAGATGCTCTATCTCACCGGCCCCTTCGACACGGTGGCCGCGGTGCTGGATGAACTGCGCGAACCCATCGAGACCAACAACGCCACCTACGACGACCCGGCCGCCATGCTGCGTCCACACCTTGATCTGCTGCAGACCTTCGAGCGCTTCAAACATCCGCAGCCGCCGCTGGCCCGCATCCTCGATGCCGACGAAAACCCCCTTGACCCCGTGGAGGCCATCGCCCTCCATGTCGGCCAGCGGTTGCTCACCCGCGAACTGGAAACGATCAACAGCCTGCTCTGCGCCCCCTGCGGCTGCACCCTCTGCTGTGTCGGCCCGGACGGAGCGCAGCGGCAGGATTTCTTCGAAATCCCCTTGCAGGACGAAGAAACGACCCTCTTCGCCCTGCCGCAGGTGGACAGCCAGGAAAGCCGTGCGACCTCGCCATACCACGAGCCGCCGCTGGTCCGCGCCCAGCGCCCCTTTTACCAGACCGATGCGGCCCTCTATCACTGGCGCGACGGCTGGAGCATGATCCTTCCCCGTCACACCACCTGCCCGCACCTTGCGCAGGCGACCGGCCACTGCACCATCTACCCGGATCGCCCCGATGTCTGCCGACGGCCGCAGATCTTCTCTTACGTACTGGAAAGGGAACAAAACCTCGACGTGGAGGTGGATGGGCGGACCGTGCCGGGATTTATCGGCCGCAGTAAGCTGCTGGCGATATGGGACTGTCCCTATGTTCAGCGATTCAAGGATCAGATCGCAAGCTTCGCCGAGGCCTGCGGCCTGGAACCGGTATTCAAGGAGAACAAAGGCTAATCACGTCGCCGCTTCTCCGCCAGTTGCCAGAGCGGATTCATCCGTCGGACACGCTCCGGCGGCAGTTCCGACCAATGGATTGCCGGCTGTTCATGCTCGACATCCGTGAAAACGCGCCCCCCCAGTGGCGTTATCACCTCGTCAAGTCGTATATCCCACGGATCAAACGGCAACAACTCCTCTTTAACCAGCTGCTCGTCGGCAGCCAAGGCCACAACCGTTGCCCCACGCCGTTCGACGGCCCCCAATTCGGCGAGAATGGCACAGGAGAGATCAAAAAAGCCCTTCCCGTCGCCAAGACGAGTCCCGACAGGGTCGACGGCAACGGCGTCCGTCACCAGCATTCCCACCTGCTTGGCCGCCAACCCCCGGTTGTCCAACAGTCGCCCGTACTTGGGCAACCCGCGATAGGAGGTGGCATAGGCAAGGTCAGCAAAGGGGATTGCGTACGGCAGGCAGAGATAGAAGCCCTCCTTGAGGCTTGGCGCCGGCATCAGCAACTCCTTGCCGTCGCAGAGGGCATTCACCCTTACCTGCGAGAGCAGGGGGGACGGACCAACAAAGACCCGCTGGGCCGCGCGATAGGCGGCCAACCCGCGTATCCGCTGCGCCAGGCGCCCCCACTCGCATTGCGGCGGACCGTCGCTGCCAACGGCGGCGCCAGCCATGGCGGTCCGCCATTCCTCTTTACTGCATCGGGAAAGGGACATATCATTTACCACGGGGTCAACACCCGCGCCCGGCAAGGGTGGGGCTAGGGATACTAGCAACCGGGAGACTGCCAAGAAGAGAAGACTGCGATCGAATGATCACAGTCTGGAATTTTTGCTGTCGGCAACCAATACCCGCAACGAGGCCTGCTGCGGTTTAACGGCATACGAGCGGCGGATGGCGGCAATCCGCTCGGCGATGTTATCGACACCGGCAACCTGATTCACCGCATCCTTCTGACGGCTCTCCTGTTGCGCAAAGCCATACTCGACAAGATTTTTCACATCGGCCCACATGGTTTCGCTGCCCATCAGGGCAATCACCACCTCGCCCTGCTCACGCTTGAACTTGCCGACATACGTCTGGCGGGCAACGTTGGTGTAACCGGTTTTGCCGCCCTCAGCGCCATGCACCTGCCACAACGCCTTGTTGTGATTCAACAACAATTTACCGTCAACGGTTTTCACCTTGGGCCGCCCCACCCGAAAAGCAAATTCACTTCCCTCCATGGCCTTGTTGAAGATAAGTGCCAGATCACGAGCGGTTGACTGCTGCCCCTCCGAGGTAAGACCGGTCGCGGTTTTGCAGATGGTATTGCTTGCACCGAGACTCCTGGCCTTGGCGGTCATCATGGCGGCGAATGCGCGCTCGGAGCCACCAACCTTCTCCGCCAGCGCGACACTGGCGTCATTGGCCGAGGCCAGCAACACGGCATTGATCAGATCATTGGCGGTATATGACTTCCGCGGATCCAGGTAAATCTTGGAGCGCGGCTGCCCGGCTGCCCGGCGACTGGGGGTGATCATCTCACCGTCGCGGAGATTCTCGATGGCCAGAAGACCGGTCAATACCTTGATGGTGCTGGCTGGCTGGCGGGCAAGGTCAGGATTCTGGGCAAAGAGAACCTCGCCGGTGGCACCATCCATGATGATCGCGCTCTGCGCGGAGAGCTTTTCATCGATGGGTAACGAGGCCCAACGCGACCGGCTCTTCTCCGCCGGGCGCGCAGCGGTGGTTGCCCGCGCCGGTTCTTTTTGCCCGTTCGTCAGCCGGATTGCGGTACGAGCGGTCTTTGCGCCGCCGTTATTATCTTCTGGGGTGAATTTATGACGTGAGGAGAGGTGCACCGACCGCTTACTGACAGTGCGGCTCTTGGCAAGCAAATCGCTTGCGGGAAACACGACGCTCAACAATACCAGTACTACGCATATCCTGACCGCGAGAAATCGCATAATAGACACTTCCCTTGCTGCTGTTTTCCTTGATCGGGAGAGAGACATTACAATTTAAAACAACTCACCGATAAAAAATCAAGAAAATATTGCAAATTCAAATCGCATCCTGTTGTTTTTCGGTTACAATACAATATCGAATCCGCACATCCACACATCATGGCGTATGCGGATTGGCACCACAATACTACATATGGATTCAACTACCAACCCAAAAAACACATATTTATTTACTTACTACAACCGCTGGGATGCCAAAAACCGGCCCCGCGCCATCACCCTCACCATTGCCGGCGAGACATATTCTCGCCGAGGCATGCGATATTCGAGTTAATACTTATGGTATCGGCCAAAAAGACTTTTAATGAAATTATTTTCGATACGAACATCTGCACATTCCACATTATCATCATGGGGGAACAAATAGCCCATCTGTCATTCACCATGGAAGACCATCTTCGTGCCCGCAAGATCATTGAATTAAATCGGAACAACAACATAATCAGAAAAAAACCATCAACAAACACCCCTGTCTGCAAGGAACTGTCGGAATACCTCGCCGGCCGACGACGCCATTTCGACCTGACCGCAAGCCCATTCTTTATCGACCGCGGCACCCCACTGCAACAACGAATCTGGCGCATGATCGCCGCCATCCCCTATGGCCGGACAAAAACCTACGGCGATATCGGACGCGCCCTCGGCAACCCGTCACTTGCAAGAGCGGTCGGCCAGGCGGCCAAGGCCAACCCCGTCGCCCTGATCATCCCCTGCCACCGGGTGACAGGAGCGCATGACCCCGGCGGCTTTACCGGCGGGACCGCAATCAAGAAACATCTTCTGCAACTGGAAATGGAAAACAGGCTGGAATGAGCCTTCAAGACACCACATGTCCGGTGAAGTACATAAACCGGGCGGCTGCGGTGGACAACCAAACAGCCAACGTCCTTACAACATATCAAAGATAGCCTGACTTACATCCTGCAACGGTACCACCTTGTCGGCGGCACCGAGTTCAATGGCCGCCTTGGGCATCCCGAAAACAACACAGCTCTTTTCGTCCTGGGCGATGGTCTTCGCCCCGGCCTCTTTCATCTTCAACAGCCCCTGCGCGCCGTCCTTGCCCATGCCCGTGAGCAGTACCCCCACCGCGTTGGCCCCGCCGTAGGCGGCCACCGAATTGAAAAGAACATCCGCCGCCGGCCGCTGATGACAGACCAACGGCCCGGTCTTGACATTGACATAGTACCGCGCACCGCTCCGCCGCATCACCATGTGGAAGTTGCCAGGGGCGAGAAGCGCCGTGCCGGGGACAATGGCGTCCCCGTCCTCGGCCTCCTTGACCCTGATCTGGCAGAGGCTGTCCAGCCGCTGGGCAAAGCTGGTGGTGAATTTGGCCGGCATGTGCTGCACAATAACGATCCCGGGCGTGGTGGGCGGAAACTTCATGAGCACTTCCTTGATCGCCTCGGTGCCGCCGGTTGAAGCGCCGATGGCGATAATCTTGTTGGTGGAGCGGGTCAGCGACAGCTGCCGTGGCGCGGCGGATGCAGACCGCCCTTGGGCATCCTGCGCCCGCTGCGCCATATTGACCCGCGAGGCGCCGCGAATCTTCTCCGCCAACTGCACGCTCATGTCCCCCACCGAATACGCGCTTCCGGGCTTTGAAATCACATCAATCGCGCCTATATCCATGGCCTCCATGGCCAGTACGCCACCCTCGGTGGTCAAGGAACTGACGATGATGACCGGCAGCGGGAAATACTTCATCAGCTTGCGCAGAAAGGTGATCCCATCCATCCGCGGCATTTCGATATCGAGGGTGACCACGTCAGGTTTCAGCCGGACAATCATATCCCGTGCCACATATGGGTCCGGAGCGGCGCCGACCACCTCGATATCTCTCTCGCGGGACAGCTCATCGCTGAACACCTTGCGCACTACGGCGGAATCATCGACAACCAGTACCCGTATTTTGCTCATATTCGCATCGCCTTCATGATTGAGGACTCCTGCCCACCACTACCGAGATCGCACACGCACGGCCGTCTTAAGCCGTTACCATATCGTAAACCAGCCACAGATAGCCGAATGAGGTTCTAAATACATACAAGCCGAGATCGGCGATAATTGCCTCCGGCGTGAAATCGCCAACCATCCGCGCCTGCGGAATGGCAAGGGCGCACTCACCGGCCGGATCGATCCGGCCGAGCATGCTGCCCACTGCCATGTTCACTGTCTCGCGCACGGTATCGACGATCTGACCCTCACTCAATTCGCCCTCCGGCTCGCCAAGAAAATTCGCGGCGATGGAGCGGGCGAGCGTCAACGGGAAATAAAACCGCAGCTCTCCGCTTTTGCCACCGCCCACATAGCTGATTTCCGCCGCGACGAAATCCTTGCCCGCCGGCCATTCTGCCCGAGACGGAATGGCGTCCATCGGCTCAAGCAAGGTGAAGAACATCGTTTCAAACACCTCGGCCAACGCCAAACCGACCGCCTGTTTCATCCTGTCATCCATACCGCAGCCTCCCGCCGCCAGCAAAGAACACACATCCCGCCCAACCCCAACCCCGCTGCATGCTTCTAAAAATCCATGTCCTCGTCAGCTTCCTCGACCGGCGGTGCTGCCGGAATCTCCTTCATCCGTTGCGCATAGGCGCTTTCCAGGACATCGGTAAGAATCATCTTGATGGTTTCCGGCAAGAACGGCTTTTTCACATAGCCGCTGGCGCCCAGCGCCTCCGCCTCGTCCATCCGCGCCTGACTGGCCTCGGTGGTGATGATGATCACCGGAATATTGCTGTACACCTCCTCGGCCTTGATCCGTTTCAGAAACTCGATACCGTTCATCTCCGGCATATTGATATCAGAAAGAATGACATCAACCCAACTTTCCTCAAGGACCGCCAAAGCCTCCTTGCCGTTGCCGGCTTCAAGAAATTCGCCAATGGGCACCCCGCTCATCCCCACCACTTTCCTGATCGCCGCCCGCATGGTTTCGGAATCATCAACCACAAGGATATTAAACATACCTGCCACTCCTCTTGTAAGACTCTTGCCGGATGGACAAGTCCGTCCGCGCCGCCCACTGCAAATTCGGTGCACACCCCGGCCGCTGCTGCCGACCGGCAATGCCACCCTCAATTCAAATGCAACAACTCCTGTGCCCGATCCATCTCGCCGACCAGATCGGCCATGTGCAGATCCAGATCAACCTGGGTAATCCCGAACCGCTTGATGCCGTCGCCGTGCAAACTGGTCGCCAGCCCGTCCGCGCCGGCACCGATCCCCATGGAAACAACCAGCGCGTTGCTGAGCGCCACCAGGGCGGTCAAGGGATCCTGCTGCAGGGCATCCGGGTTATGGTGCTGCTTGACGGCCATGATCATCTCGGGCGGGAATTCCCATCTCTTCAGCACCAGGGCGCCGATCTCCGCATGGGTCGCGCCCAGCGCCTCTTTCTCGGCCTGCTCGAAGGGGATATTCTCCCGCACCACCCGGCCCATGATGTTCTTGAAATCCTCGGCGACAAAGGCGCTCAGAAAACGCTTGCCGATATCGTGCAGCAGCCCGGCGGTGAAAGCGATGCCGGCGTCCACGTCCTTGACATGCCGCACCAGCAGTTTGGCCATGATCGCCGTCGCCACCGAATGCCGCCAGAGTTCACCCTGTTCAAGCTGATAGCCTGCGGCCACATTGCCCTGATAAAACTGCGCGCTGCTGCTGGCGATCATGATGTCCTTCAGGGCCTCATGACCGATCAGCACCAGCGCCTCGTCGAGGGAGGAAACCTTGCGCGGCAGACCGAAATAGGAGGCGTTGCAGATCTTCAGGACGTTGGCGGTAATCGCCTGATCGTACTGGATGACCTCGGCCAGCTGGCGGGCGGTGACGGCCGGGTTTTCAACCAGCTCCAACACCCGTTGCGCGACCTTGGGGAAGGGCGGAACATCGCGGACCAGATTCAGGATTTCTTCCAGGCGACTCATAATTCAAACTCCCCCCGACCGGATACCTTGAGGATGGTTTTGCCCGTGCCGACATGCAGACTGATGGTCCGATTGACGGTGCCGCCGATATCCTCCTTGGTGATCATCACCTTGTTCTTCCACAACATCTGCCGCAGAATCATATAATTACGCTTGCCGATATTGAAAACCTCGGCGGCGTCCATCACCTGCGATCCCCCCACCGCCTTGACCAGCATCCGGCTCTTGATGGCGCCGTATTTGTACGCCTCCTTGAACAGCAACGGGATGCCGGTGCTGGCGAACATGAACGGTCTGGATTCAGCGCGCCCCTTGTCGAGGCTGGCGTCCGGCAACATATAATGCAGCATGCCGCCCACCTTGGCAACGGGGTCCCAGACGACAAGCCCGATACAGGAACCCAGCGAATAAGTAATCAGCGTATCCTCGGGATTGTTGCTGACCTTCATATCCGATATGCCGACAACTATCTTCATGCAACCAAATCCCTTAACAAAAGATCAAACCCTGCAAACGAAAAATCCATCGCAGGCGTAAGCGTCATTTCCGGTACGCCGTGGAGGCCACCTGCGCGAACCTGTGGTTGATGCTGGTCAGACTCTCGGAATGGCCGATGAACAGGTGGCCACCGGGGGCGAGACATCGATAGAATTTGTCCACCAAGGCTTGCTGGGTGGCGGAATTGAAATAGATCATCACGTTCCGGCAGAAGATGATGTCCAACGACTCCTGGCACGGCAGTTCATCCATCAGATTGAAACGCTCGAAACTCACCTTGCGGCGCAGCTGTTCCTTGATCCGAACTAAACCCTCACTCTTGCCCATGCCCCGCTGAAAAAACCGTTTCAAAAAAGCCTTTGGCACCTTGGTGACCCGATCCTCGGGATAAACCCCGCGCTGTGCCTGGGCCAGCACCTTGGTCGAGATGTCGGTGGCCTTGATCCGATACTGCATGCCGGGATTTTGCGCGATGAAATCCTCCATGACCATGGCCAGGGTGTAAGGCTCTTCCCCCGACGAACAGGCCGCCGACCAGATGGTGATCCCCTGCCCCCGGCCCCGGTTTTCGGCGTGATAGGCAGGCAGAACGACGTTCGTCATGTAGTCGAAATGGGCGTTTTCCCGGAAAAAACTGGTAAAATTTGTGGAAACGCTGTCGATCAGGTGAACAAGCTCGGTCCCGGACTGATCACGGGTCACATACTCGTAATAATCCTTGAAGGAATCAATGCCGGTGGCCCGCAATCGCTTGCCCAACCTGGCATTGAGCAACTCTTTCTTTTCCGATTTGAGATGGATGCCGCATTTGGCAAAGATAAGGGCGCTGAATTTTGAAAACTGCGCATCCGTCAGTTTGGCGCTATCGAAAACCATTACTTCCTATACTCCCGACAACATCCAAGCCTTTCCGAACAAGCAGTCCGGTGCCGACCGCCAACACCGACCCCGCGCTTCATTCCGGTCGCGTCCACCAGCAGGGGCCGAAGCCCCTTACATGGCCTCAAACCCCGCCAACTCACCGGTGCCGATGATCCGATCCGCATCCAGAAGTATCTTGACATCACCCTTGATCTTGGCCATGCCGAGGATGAAAGCGGTCTCGGTGCTGCCGCCGAACGCGGGCGGCGGCTCGATCTCCTGACCGGAAACATTCAGCACCTCGGAGACGGAATCAACCAGCATGCCGACCTGAACGGCCGCGGATTCGCCCTGTACCTCAACGACGATAATACAGGTCCGCTCGGTGTACGCCTCGGTCTCCATCTCGAACTTCAAGCGCAGGTCCAGCACCGGAATTACCCGCCCGCGCAGGTTGATAACCCCCTTGATGTAGGACGGCGTATGCGGCACGGCGGTAATCTCCATCAGGCCGATGATCTCCCGAACCTTCAAGATGCCGATGCCGTACTCCTCCTTGCCGAGCGCAAAGGTCAGATATTTTCCCTCCAACTCATGCACCCCCCCTACACTCTCACTGCGTACCTCTTCCGCTGCTGCTTGCATAGACTTGCCTCCTCAACTCGTTTCTGTATCCGCTCCAGCCCAAAAACACCCGCGGCGGCTAAAACATCTCGCCCTCTGCGGTGGCCGCCGCCTCGGCGCTGCTGCGCTCTATCGCCAGCAGGCTGGCGAGATCCAGGATCAAACCGACCCGGCCGTCGCCCAGGATCGTGCCGCCGGCCACGCCCTTGGTATCCTTGAGATAGCCGCCAAGGCTCTTGATAACCACCTCCTGCTTGCCAAGCAACTCATCGACCATCAAGGCCCGCTGCACACCTTCGTTTTCAACCACCACCACCAATGCCTCGCAGGGATCGGTATAGGTCGGCTCAACGCCGAATATCTCGTAGAGACGGATAATCGGCACCAGCCGATCGCGGATCATCAACGCCTCCCCCTTGCCGTAGACGGTGTTGTACTCCTCCCGCTTCGGCCGGATGGACTCCTGAATGGCAATGGTCGGGATGATATACCGCTCCATGCCGATTCTCACTATGATGCCATCGATAATGGCCAGGGTCAACGGCAAACGGATGGTAAAGATCGACCCCTTGCCCGCCTCACTGCTCACATCGACCTTGCCGCGCAGTTTCTCGACGGCCTTTTTGACCACATCCATGCCGACGCCACGCCCGGAAACATCGGTGATCTTGTCGGCGGTGGAAAATCCCGGCAGGAAAACAAGGTTCTGGATATCATGGTCGGTGAGGTTGTCGCCCTCGCTGATCAACCCGCGCTCCAGCGCCTTCTTTCTTATCTTGGGGGTATTGAGACCCTCGCCGTCATCCTCGATCTCAATGACGATGTTGCCGCCCTTCTGGTAGGCGCGCAGATAGACGGAGCCGGTCCGCGGCTTGCCGACCTTCTCCCGCGCGTCCGGCGACTGCACGCCATGATCGACGGAGTTGCGGATCATGTGTACCAGCGGATCATAGATGGAATCGACCATGTTGCGGTCGACCTCGGTCTCCTCGCCGACCATGATCAGATCCACGGTCTTCCCGGTTTTCTTGGAAAGATCCCGGACCAGACGGGTCATCTTCTGAAAGGTCTGCCGGATCGGCACCATCCGCATGGCCATCGCCGTCCGCTGCAGCTCGGTGGTGATCCGGGCGAGCTGCGAGAAATCCCGGTTCAACTTGGGATCGGCCAGCCGTGACACCAACGGATTCTGGCGGACCAGACTCTGCATGATCACCAGTTCGCCCACCGCGTTGACCAGGCCGTCGAGTTTGTCGATATCCACCTTGATGGATTCGCCGATCCGACTGCGGGCGGCCGGGCCGTTGGCGCGCGCGGCGGCGGGCTGGGAACCGGCCGCCGGCTGGGCGGCTGCGGACGACCTGCCCTGCGGCGCCACCGCCGGCGGGACATCCGCCTCCGCTTCGGCAGAGCTGCTCTCCTCGTCCTCCTCATCGAGCTGGAGGACGGCAGGGGCGGCCTCACCCTGCCCGCTCTGCACCGCCTTCACCCGCTCGACGAACTGGCTGATGCCGTAATCACGGTAGACATCCGGCCCCTTCTCCAACACATCCTTGACGTTCTGCACCATCTCCCGCAGATAATCACCGACCCCCAATACCACGTCGATCACGTCCGAATCCATCTCCCGCTTGCCGTTGCGGACATCATCGAGAAGGTTTTCGGTGATATGGGAAAGCTCGTTGATCTTCTTGAGATTCAGAAAGCCGGACACGCCCTTGATGGTATGGAAGGTCCGGAAGATGTTATTGATGATGTCGCTGTTGCCGGGATCCTGCTCGAGATCGAGGATATTCACCTCGATGGATTCAAGATGCTCGAACGACTCGGCGACGAATCCGGCCAGCAGATCCTTGTCCTGCAGAAAATCAAGATCAACGGCGCCGCCCTTCTCCGCCTTGGCCGAAGCGGAGGGCGCGGCTGGTTCCGGCGCCGGAGGGGCGGCCGGGGATTGGGCGGCGGCAGGCTCCGCCTCACTGGGGGGCCCCGCCTGTTCTTCGACCGCAAAGCCGACCGCGGTCATATTCTCGCGGAAGAGCCGGTTCGCCGCCTCATCGACCTCGCCACCCTTACGCGCGACCTCCTGCATCTGGACGACACACTGCCCCAGCCGGTCGAAATTCTCTGCAGAATCGGGCAGATCACCCATGATGATCTTCTGCAGGGCGGCGTTAAAGCTCTTCGCCATCGACAGGATCATCCCCTGCCCCTCCTGCTTGCCGGCCTCGGCGACCAACTGCTCCGTCAACTCTAGCAGCGCGCCTACCACGGAGAGATCCCCCGGCTCAACCATCAAGATATTCAGAGCCATATCGTCCAGGTATTCAGACAGCTCCCTTGCAATCTCAGCCATGCGCTTACTCCTTGGGCCAAATAAGGATGTACCTCATTTCTATGCACCGCCCGCCTGCGGCGTAATCAGCATACAACGTACAGATTTCAAAGACTATATCATACTCATGATGTCATCAAGAAAAAGAAAGAGGAATAATTACTTTCCGGCTATGCCGTTACCATAGCAACCGGTCGCCACCGTCAACAGGCGGCCTGCCCGTCTTGGCGGATCCATCGGTGTTGGTGGACGGCCCCTCAGCCACGAGGCGCAGCTGCGCCTCGACATTCTGCAGATTCCCGGCAACCTTATCCACCAATTCCACATAGGGGTACTTGTCGAGGATGGACTGCAAGATCTCCCGCGACTGCAGGAGCAGTTCCTTTTTCTGGGCGATGTCAGCCGTCCGCCCCGCCCGGAAGAAAAGGGATGCCCCTTCCTGGCGCATCTTGGCGGCGGCAAGGGCCGCGGCCTCGCCTATCTTCTCCCGCGCCCGCACATCCACCGTGGTCCCGAACAGGGAAGAAAAAACCGTGATCGCCTCATCAAACCGCTCCGCATCGAGCAGACGCTCGGCCTCGCGCCAGCGCTCCTGCAGTATCTGCTCGACATGGCCCCGCTGCTCCGCCTGCACCTGCGTCGACAAGACCACCACCTCATCCATGGACTTGCGGACCACCTCGATCATCTCCGCGGGCAGATCCTGATCGGCCAGGTCTTCGAGCCTGGTCAGGGCCTGCGCATACTGACGGGCCTCAACCAGGCCGTCAACCTCGCGCAACCGGTCGCCAACCCAGGCCCGGGCCTCATCCTCGACCCGGCTGAGCAACTGCCGCGCCTTGACGGCGTAGCTGCCCCCGGGGTAGGAGTATTCGAGCCGCGCCACCCACATCTTCAACTCCCCGGGCACCCGCTTGCCGTCAAAGGTCAGATAGGCACGCAACGCCTCGGCATAGCTGTTCATTTCCCCGATGCGGCGGTCGGCGCCCGCCAGGAGGGCAAGCTGCTCCCGTGCCCACTCCTTTTCCTTCTGCTGGGCGCCGAAAGCGGCAAGCAGCGCCTCATAGCCCTTCGCCGCCTCCTTGCGCTTGCCGCCGGCCAGTTGCAGGTCGGCCACCAGCCGCCGCAGTTGCCAGGTGTCAAAATCGCGGTATTCGGCAACAATCTTCAGCAATTCGGCGAGAGCGGCATCGACCTGATTGGTCCGCAGCAGGGCCATCGCATACGCCTGCCGCACCCTGACATCGACCGCCGCCCCGGACGCGATCCCGGCGTAGGCGGCAAGCGCCTCCTGATACCGCCCCGTGCGGACCGCCTCCAGCACCTGACGGCCGCGGCTTTCGGCATCGCTCACGGACCCTTTTGCGGCAACCGGTTTCTCGATCTGCTCCCGCAGCAGGACCCGGCAACCGCTCTCCTGAAAGGCAAAATCCGCCTCTGCCACCTCCCAGGACTCCTGTAAAACGGCCTCCCGCTCGCCGTCGGCGACGATCCGGCGCTGCAACCGGCCGTAGTCATCGTACAGCGCTTCAACGCGCTGCAGACAGTCATACCAGCCGTCCGGCAAGGCCTTAGTCCCGCTCACATCCTCGGCCATCATCCGGTCGGTGACCGTGCGCCAGCGGGAAAGCTCTCCTTCATATACCGCCGACCGGCGGGCGACCTGTTCGAGGCCAAGCCCCTTGCCATCACCCGCGGCAACGGATACGGGAACCGGTTGCGGGGCGGGCGAGAGAGCCGGCGGCTCGGCAACTGGCTCGGCAGCCCGACCGGACACGGCAGGTGCCACGGCAACCACCGGCTGCGGCGCGGCGGCGGGCGGGCGAACCTGGACCGGTTTCGCCAAACACCCCGCCCCGGCCAAGGCAAAGGTTGCAAGCAACAACCCGCTGTTCTTGTAACGCTGCCAACTCATAAACCGCTCTCCTCGGAATCCTCGGAATCCCCGGACTCCCCGGACCGCCAAAACGGCAGGAAAAATCTTGTCGGCGTCAACCCGTCCGCGGTCTGGGTCCCGAAGGTGACCACCGTCGCAGGCGTGCCGGCGTTGCCGACCGCGACAACCCCGCCCCGTTCCGCATCAACCGGCACCTCGATCTGGCCGACGCTCTCATACCGCAGGGGAACCACCGGCTTGGCGGCGAAATAGAAATCGACCACATCCATGTTGCCGGCGTAATCCCGCTCCAGGATAATACTTTTCGCCAACTCGGTCCAGAGCGGCAACGCCCCGGTGGAGCCGGTTATATGGGTGGTGGTACGCTGCATGGGGGCGTTGTCGTCAAACCCGACATAGGCGGTCACCACATACCCGCCCTGCAGCGAGGCGCAGTTTTTCGTGCCCCCGCCGGCGGGCACGACCCCGGCAAAGGCGGCATTGGTATAGCGGTTGGCGGTGCCGGTTTTGCCGATCACCGGCCAGACCAGCCGCAATTCGGAGAGCTGCTCCTCCTTGATCGGATCACGGCTGTGCAACAGGAGGTTGGTCGCCGCATAGTTGCCGGTGCCGAAACGGACCACGTTGCGCATGATATCGCTGACCGCCACCGTCACGGCAGGCGCAACCACCTGCCGCCGCGACCGTTGCGGCGCGAAAATGACCTCGCCGTCGCTGTTCTCCACCCGATCGATGATGGCGATGGCGTCGCCGAGTTCGCCGACCTCGTTGCGGAAGGTGTTGCCGCCGGCCATCGCCTCGTAGACCCGGCTCACCTCGAGCAGGCTGATCACGTTGGAGCCAAGGGGGAACGACAACACCGGGTCCAGCTTGCTCTCGATCCCGAGCTCCCGGCTCAGGGCGATCATGTAGCGCAGGGCCACCAGCACCCGGAAATCCTGCACCTGATGCAATACCTCCGGCTCATAGGCGGGCAAGGCGGCAAGGGCGGTGTATTCGCTCTCGATGAGCGACCGCAACTGATCCAGGGTGGCGACGCTCAGCCGCCCCTCGATGGACACCTGCCGCCAGAATTGCTGCCGACCGGCCTCGTCCATCCCGGCCAGCCGCTCCCGCAACGCGCCGCCGCTCACCGGCTGCCATTCGCCGGAGGCCGGCGCACCGCCGTAACGGTACCGATCATCGTCCCGGTGATGATACAACACCCCTTCCCGCGACGGCACCCTGTCGCCGGTCGGCGCGGCCTCCGCCTCCCCGGCCGCCATCCTTTGCTGCAAGGCGGCGAGATTATCACGCAGGGCAAAATAACGCAGCGCGTTCCGCTTCAATATCTCCCGCCGCAGGGCGAACTCGTCCACCTCCTTGCGATTGGCGGCGCCGGCGGCCTCCCGCGCCACCCTGCCCATGAAAACGTTGAAATCAAGCCCGTACGGCAGATCCTGCAACGCTTCATACTCGGCGGTGCGTCCGGCGAAGAGAATATCCGGGCCAAGCCGCCGCACCGCCCTGGCAAAGGCCACCCGGCGGAGAACATTCTGGTCGACCACCACCCCCAGTTCATCGCGGATCCGGCGCTTGTAGGCCTGATACGCCTCCCCCTCCGCCATGGCCAGCCCGAGATGCTCCGTCAACTCCTTGAACTGGGCCGGCGACAGCCGGTCGCAGAGATGGTAGAGCAGCCAGACCGTGGCCACGTTCTCGGAATGGACGCCGGCCCAGCTCATGGACACCCGCTCATAGGGGCTCTGATGATCCGGACGCGGGAAATAGGCCTGTTTCTGATAGGAAAAGACGGCCCGGCGGTTGTCGAGCGCATCGGCGCTGTTCCAGCCGAGCTGCAGGGCGGCGCAATAGACCAGCGGCTTGACCACCGAGCCCATGGAGCGCTTGGCGCTCACCGCCCGGTTGTAATAATGGTTTTCGAACCCGCCGGCCATGGCGCGGATGGAGCCCTCCTTCATGATCAGCATCGCGCCCTGCAGCTTCGGATACTTGGCCAGCTCCAGCAGACAGACGTTGGCAATCGGATCGATCTCACGCACCTGTACGAACACCCGATCGCCCACCGCCAGCTGGGCAAGCATGTGGCGCATCTCCTTCTCGCCGGCCTGGGTCCAGCGCTGCTGTTCATAACGCGCCAGCGACTCGGCCAGCGGCATCAGGCCGTCCCGGTCGATGCGCCCGACAAGCTCGGTGCCGACCCCGAAGGAGACGGTCACCACCGGCGCGGCGGCATCGATGGCGTCGATCTTCCCGAACAGCAGCGCCCCCTTCTCGATGGCCGAGGCGCCCCGGTTGCCGGGCAACGCCTTGTATTCTCGCTGCACCGTGTTCCGCTCAAAGCCCCGCATCCGTACGTCCAGCCGCGAGAGCTCCTGCTGCATGTCGCGGAGCCCCTGCTCCTGCAAATCGCGCTCCACCGTGGTCACGATCCGGATCCCGGAGGTGGCGACGTTGTCGATGCCGTGCTCCCAGAGCGCCTCTTCAACCTCCGGGCTGTCCAGCGCATCCTTGACCAGATCCATGACGGTGTTGAGGGAATAGGACATCTTGCCCTGCCGGAAGGGGACCTCCCGACGGATGGCCGCCTGATACTGACCGGCGTCGATCATCTTCAGGGCGTACATCTGCGCCAGCACATAGCCGGTCCGCCGCTTGGCGAGCGTCCGGGCCTTGGCCATCGCCGCATCGTCACGCTTGATGAACGGATTATAGGTGTTGGGGCTCTTGACGCTGCCGGCGATGAAGGCGCATTCGACCAGATCGAGCGCCGCCACCGGCTTGTCGAAATAGTAGCGCGAGGCAACAC
>Ga0224510_10001162_pt1 | contig 17804 bp, 18 predicted proteins | sample SF_May12_sed_USG_FD_170161 | JGI IMG/M metagenome (GOLD analysis project Ga0224510, IMG submission 170161) | Sediment microbial communities from San Francisco Bay, California, United States - SF_May12_sed_USGS_4_1 | ecosystem: Environmental > Aquatic > Marine > Sediment | place: USA: California... | reverse complement strand
ACATCGGGATCATCATCGCCAGCATCGTGTAGGGGTCGCCGCTCGGCGTGATCACCGCCGCGAAGACCGAGATGCCGAGGATCGCCCATCGTCGCCACGAGGCCAGCCGCTGCCAGGACAGCACACCGACCGCCTCCAGGAACACCAGCACGACCGGGAACAGGAACGAGACCCCGAACGCGAGGGTCACGAGGGTCACGAATCCGATGTAGCGATCGAAGGTGATCAGCGGCACCACGAACTCCCCTCCGAAGCCCAGCAGGAACTCCAGGGCCTTCGGCAGAGTCAGGATCGAGAACGCGGCCCCGCCGAGGAAGAGCAAGGTCGCGGTCGTGATGAACGGGATCGACCACTTCTTCTCGCGGCTCGTGAGCCCGGGAACGATGAACGCCCACAGCTGGTAGAGCACGACCGGCAGCGCGACGATCAGGCCCAAGAATCCCACCATCTTGAGCTTGGTCAGGAAGGCATCGACAGGGCTGTTGAACACGAGATCACAGCCGGCAGGCGGGCTGACCTCCGGGTTGTCGCGCAGGTACTGGCAGAAGGGCTCTCGCATCAGTTCGATCACGTACGGATAGAGGAACCAGCCCACTACGGCGCCGGCGAGGATCGCGAAGAAGGCGACCATGATGCGGCGGCGGAGCTCCTCGAGGTGCTCCATCACCGACATCGTTCCGGTGCGCTCGGCCTCCGATTTCCGGAGGAACCCGGGGATCAGGCGCATCCAGTGGTTCTCACTCGTGGGATCCCGGCTCGTCCTCGTCGGACCGGCTCGACGACGACGGCTCGGCCGGTGAGGCCGACCCTACGTCGCTTTCGGGGGCATCGGTGGCGGCCGGATCCACCGCCGGCGCGTCGGCCGCGGGCTCGGGGGTGGTCGCCCTGTCTGATGCCGGCGCCTGACGTTTCGGGCCGTGCGGACGGGTGCGGGTCGTCGCATCGTTCCGGAAGGCCGATCGCACATCGGTGGCGCCTTTGAGGTCGGCGGCGGTCTTCTTCAGCTCGGCCGTCGCCTCCTTGAAGTCGTCGCCCATGCCGGTGTTGACGAGATCCTTGACGTCGTCCTGCATCTTGCGGAATTCCCGCAGGCCCTTGCCGATCGTTCGCCCGAGCTCGGGCAGGCGCTGGGGTCCCACGATCACGAGGGCGATCACGAAGATGAGGATGAGTTCCGGAGGTCCGATGTTGAGCATCTGTCTGAAGGGCCTGTGCCCGGCCCCAATCCTACCGTCGAGCGCCCAGCCGGGAGGCTCGCTCGCTGGCTCGGCCACCCTCGGTGGAGATCTGCTGCACGATCGGTGAGAGCTCCTCCTGCATGCGTCGTGCGGTTCGACCGAGCACGAGCAGGTGACGGATCAATGCGAGCAGGAACGCGATGACGGTGGCCGTCGTGAGGATGCCGACCAGGAACCACACGATGAGCCAGATACCCACGGTGGCGATGCTACACGAGGGCGCATCCGCCCTCGGCGTTCCGATCGGATCGTGGTCGCGAGCTCGTCAGGCGCCGCCGCCGCTCGAGGCGAGGAACTCCTCGATGTAGCGGTCGTCTTCGAGCAGATAGTGGAACTCGATGACGTCGTCGATCGAGAAGGTCGGGCCCTGCGGGATCTGCCCGCGAAGGTCCTCACCGTCCTCGTCGTCGAAGAGCATCTGGTCGTTCTCTGACTGCTCGATGTCCACGCCTGCCGAGACCAACAGGGCCACGATCTTCCGGTCCGCACGCTTCTCCACGTCGTCGGCACAGCTGGGGCAGGTGAATCGGTAGCTGCCTTCGCGGCCGCTCTGGCGCACCGACAGCATGATCGCCTCGGGGCCCATGTCCACCTCGCCACACCTGGGGCACGTTGTCCTGATCGTTGTCATCTCAGGGGAGCTATCGGCCCCCTCGCCGCGAGCCTTGAGAGGCTCGATGAGGATCGGGACTACTCAACTCGGGCCATCGCTGCCGGGATCGCCTCCGATGGGTTGTCGAACCCTCGTGGGCGATGGACTCACCGATAGCGGGAGAGGGTGGCGCGGGCGAGGTCGCGAACGGCCTCGACGGCCTCCGGAGGAGACCGCACCTCCGCGTCGGCGCCCACGCGCAGGAGCAACGCGGCGACCCATCCGAGTTGCGCTGCTGGCAGCGTTACCTCGAGCGATCCGTCGTCGAGCTCGACCGGGTCGACGGTGACGTAGTACTCCGCGATCCAGCGGGCTGGGGGCCGGAGCAGCAACCGCACGGGCACCTCTTCGCCCGTGGGCGTGTACAGGGCTCGTCCGGCGCCCCCGAGCCCCCGCGGCTCGAACGTGACCCCGGCGGGGGTGACGGCACGAACACGGTCGGCTCGGAACAGCCGCTCGTCGTCGGCGGCCACATCCCAGGCGGCCACGTACCAGTTGCCCATGGCGGAGAAGACCTCCTCGGGCTCGACGTCGCGAGTCGTCCACTCCCCTGTCGAACCGGCGAAATACTCGATCGTGATGCGCTCCCGCCGCCTGGCCGCCCGACGCAGGGTCTCCAGGTGTTCGGCCGGGCGACCACCTGCGGCAGCCTCGATCGCCTCTCCGCTGCCGGCCGTGTCCGGCCCGAGAGAGTCTCTGAGCTTCTCGAGGGCGCTCGCCAGGGCGGGGGCCTCGGGCAACCCGGGGGTCGCGAGCAACTCGGCGGCGCGAAGGGTGATCGCGAGCGCCTCCTGTCGACTCAACCGGAGCGGTCGCGAGAAATGATCCGCCATCGTGATCCAGATGTGATCGTCCTCGTCGACCTCGACATCGATCAGGTCGCCGGGTCCGTACGGGGGCAGCCCGGACATGAAGAGGAGATCGAGATCTCGACGGAGCTGCGCGGGGGCCACGTCGTAGAGCCGTGCGACGTCGTCCAGCGACGAGCCGGGATGCTGCACCAGATAGGGCACGATCGCGAGCATGCGTCCGAGTCGATCGGCCGTCTTCGGCGGGCTGGAACGCCTCCCTTCAGCCATCGAGCGCTTCCGCTCGGCGGATGACCTCGTCTCTGAGCGCGGACGGGGTGCGAACGACGGCGTCGGGGCCGAACTGCAGCACGAGCGATGCGAGCAGCCGCCGGTCCGCCATCGGCACGTCGGCCACGATCCAGCCTTCGTCGACACCGACCTCCCGCGCGCCGGCGAACGACGCCACGGCCCACCAGGCCACCTTCGGTGAGAAGGCGATCTCGGCGTGGTCCTCGGCTGCGGCGGCCCACGGTCCCGCTCGCACGTGATCGGCCGCACGGAACCCCTCCGGCGGCTCGCTGCCCTCACCGACATCGTCGAGGTCGCTGGTGAACCGAGAGAGGCGGAAGGCGCGCACGTCGTCGCGGTCGGCATCGCGCCCCACCAAGTACCAGTGGCCGCCTCGGAACACCATCGCGAACGCTTCGACGACGCGCCTCCCTTCCTGTCCCTGAGAGGTTCGATAGCCGAAGCTCACCCTGCGGCGACGTTGCGCGGAGTCGGCGCAGTCGAGCACGAGGGCACTGCGTGCGTCGGAACCGGATGCCAGGGGCCCTCCGGCGAGGCCGGCCAGCACTCCCCCGTCGGCGCCGTAGAGCAGCTTGCGCGCGGCCTGTTCGGCCCGGGTGTCCTCCCCACCGCTCTGTGCCGCGACGAGGAGCGCCCCGAGTTCCTCGGGCGTGAAGGCGATGTCTGGCAGGTAGTACTCGTCTTTCGGGATGATGTAGCCCTGCTCCGTCCCCCATGCGTCGATGTCGACGAGCTGGAGCGGGATGCCGAACTCCCGAAGCTGATCCTTGTCGCGCTCGAACATGCGCTTCGCGCTATCGACATTGTCGGCGCGGTAGCCGTCCAGCGTGTCGCGGATCTGATCGAAGGTGAGCGGGGTGGGTGTCTCCAGGAGCAGGCCGACGAGGTTCAGCAGCCGCTCGAGCGGCTCCATGCGTTCCTCGCCCGTCATCGTCGGGCATCATAGCGGCGCGATGAGCAGCCACAGAGCATCTCCATGATCCGTCTCGATCGCAGGTCCGACGGCACCAGGGAGGCGGTCGCCGAGGTCGTCGTGGGCGTCGAGACGAGACAGGTTCGAGTGCCGCTCGGGTCGTTCGCCGCGGACGTCGACCCGGGAGGGCTGCGGAACGCACCCGTGGTGGTGGTGACGGCCGACGTCATGGAGCCGGTCGTCCGGGCTGGAGCCGAACGAGCCGGCCGAGCGAGGGTCTCCCGCTTGGGGCGCGATCCGGGGACCACGATAGGGGCGGCGTTGCTCCTCGGGTCCGCCGTGGCCGAGGTGCTCGTCGTCGTCGGGAACGGCAGCGCTGCTGCCAGGACGCTCGTGACCGCACGCGCCCTCGGGGGGCGTCCGCTGCCGGTCGTTCCCCTCGACGATCTGGAGGCAGCCGAGGCGCTGTTGTCGGAGTGCTGGGTCGATCTCGATGTCGCGTTGCCCTCCGCCGACTTCGAGGACCGCATCGCGATCCGCCGGGCCGCCGACACGATCGGGCTCTTCGGCCGCCACCATGTCGTCGACGTCGATCCACGCCCTGCCCTCGGTGGGTCCCGGCCGCCTGCACCGTCCGGCTCGCGACTGCACGTGCTGACAGCCGCCGCCACGGGCGTCCTCGCCGGGCGTGTCGCGGCCGGCAATCGGCGCTGGCGCTGAGCTCCCGCGCACCGGCCACGGGTATGCCACCATGCCCGCATGACCGGATCTGATGGCACGCACACCGATCTCGACCGGGATGCCTCTCGTCGCACCTTCCTCGCCGAAGAACGCACCTATCTCGCGTGGCTCCGTTCGGGGTTGGCTGCGATCGCCGTCAGCCTCGCTGTCGGTCGGCTCCTGCCGGAGTTGCTCGACGCCGACCAGGGTGTCTATCGCGCGCTGGGCATCGGGTACGGCCTGCTTGGTGTCTTCCTGATGGGGTACGGCGGCGTGCGCCAGCGCGCCGTCGAGCGTCGGCTGCAGGCAGGAGGGTTCGCCCCACTGCCGATGTGGGTCGTCGTGGTGCTGGGGGCGTCGGGACTCCTGCTCGGCGCGGCAACCGTGGCCACACTGTTCTCCGGCATCTGAGGATGCGAACGACCGGAAGGGGAACGATCACATGGGAACGTTCGAAGGCACCGAGGCGACGATCCGCTACGACAGGTTCGGACGAGGCGCCGACGTCGTGTGGGTCGCCGGCGGAGGGGGTCTGGGCAGCGACTGGCACCGCTACCAGATGCCGCATTTCGAGCGCTCGTTCCGCAACACCACGTTCGACAACCGAGGCATCGGAGCCACCACGTGCGATCGCCCGATGCCCTGGCCGGTCGAAGACTTCGCACGCGACACGGCAGAGTTGATCCGCGGCATCTGCGAGCCTCCGGTCGCACTGGTGGGCCTCTCGTTCGGCTCCGCGATCGTGCAGCAGGTGTGCATCGACTTCCCTGAGCTCGTTCGGTGCGCGATCGTCATGGGCACCGGGGCGTGGTGCACCGAGTGGGGCTGGGACTACCAAGACGCTGAGATCGAGTTCCGAAAGGCGGGTGGGCGGCTCGACGGGATGATGGGTGCGACGCACTACGCGGCGATGCTGTATCCCGCTCGTGTGCTGGGCGACCGCGAGCTGTGGCCTCGCTTGCGCGAGGAGCTGCTCGCCTGGATCGAGAGCGGGGAGAACGAGGCCTCGCTCATCCCTCAATGGGATGCGTCGCTGCGCTTCGACCAGCGGGCCGCGTTGCCCGACTGCCGGGTGCCGATGCATGTGATCGCATTCACGGAAGACGTGCAGGCTCCGCCGCAGGATGGGCTCGAGCTCGCGGAGTTGGCGGGCAACGCTGAGTACCATCTGTTCGAGGAGATGGGCCACGGATCGGTCTACGGGCATGCCCATGAGACGCTGAATCCGTTCATCGAGGACCTGATCCGCCGCTACGCCTGAGCGACGAGTCCGAGGGCCGCCCGGCGTGACTCACATGTGCTCGATCAGCTGCTCAACGCGTTCGTCGACGCTCCGGAACGGATCCTTGCACAGCACCGTGCGCTGCGCCTGGTCGTTCAGCTTCAGATGCACCCAGTCGACCGTGTAGTCGCGCCGCTTCGCCTTCGCCTGCTTGATGAAGTCGCCACGGAGCTTCGCTCTCGTGGTCTGCGGCGGCTCCCGCATCGCGAGGTTCACCTGGGCCTCGCTCACGACGCGATCCATCTTCCCGGCCTTCTCGAGAAGGTAATAGAGGCCTCGTGAGCGGTTGACGTCGTGATAGCTGAGATCCAGCAGGGCGACACGGGGCGAGGCAAGCACCAGGTCGTGCTTGGCCATGTATCGCTCGATCATCATGCGCTTGGCCACCCAGTCCACCTTGCGGACGAGGCGTTCGGGCTCGCCGTCGATCAAGGCGTCGAGCGCCTCGCGCCACTCGCGGAGCAGCACCTTCGAGATCTCGTCGGCTCCGCGCCGCTCCACGAATCGCTCGGTCTTCTCGTAGTACTCGACCTGCATCTCGATCGCCGACAACTCCCGGCCATTGGCGAGCTTCACCGACCGCGTGCACGAGGTGTCGTGGCTGATCTCGCGGATCGCGCGGATCGGGTTCTCGAGCGAGAGGTCTCGCATCACCGTGTTGGCCTCGACCATGCGAAGCACGAGGTCGGTGATGCCGACCTTCATGAAAGTCGTCCACTCGCTCATGTTCGAGTCGCCGACGATCACGTGCAGTCGCCGGAACCGCTCTGCGTCGGCATGGGGCTCGTCGCGCGTGTTGATGATGGGCCTCGACCGCGTCGTGGCGCTCGAGACCCCCTCCCAGATATGCTCCGCGCGCTGGGCGATGCAGAACTGGGCGCCCCGCGGGCCGTGAAGCACCTTGCCTGCGCCGCACCAGATCTGACGTGTGACGAAGAACGGGATGAGCACATCGGCCATGCGAGCGAATTCGCCGTGGCGCCCGACCAGATAGTTCTCGTGGCATCCGTAGCTGTTGCCGGCCGAGTCGGTGTTGTTCTTGAAGAGGTAGACCTGGCCTGAGATGCCTTCCTCGTGCAGCCGCAGCTCCGCGGCACCGAGCAATGCCTCGAGGATGCGTTCCCCGGCCTTGTCGTGGGCCACGACCTCCTTGACGACATCGCATTCAGGGGTCGCGTACTCGGGGTGCGAACCGACGTCGAGATAGAGCCGAGCACCGTTCTCGAGGAACACGTTGGATGATCGGCCCCAATGCACGACCCGGCGGAACAGGTACCGGGCGACTTCGTCCGGAGACAGACGTCGCTGCCCTCGGAAGGTGCAGGTGACGCCGTACTCGTTCTCGAGTCCGAAGATGCGCCGGTCCACCCCGGAAGCCTACGCTGGTCGACGCCGAACGGAAGGAGGGCGGCTCAGCCGGCGAGCAGCGCGGCGATCTCCGGTTCCTCGAGACGCCGGAACTTGCGCCGATGAGACCGCGTACGATCCAGCACGCCAGCTTCGATCGCGTCGGCTTCGATCGTACGGCTGTCGGGCGAACCGATAACCTCGACCGCCGTCTTCACCGCCGTGGTGAGGTCCCAGCCGGCCGTGAACCGGCTGCGGAGCACATCCATCAGGTCCTCGGCATGGCCACCGATCGCGACGAATTCGTGCTCGTCGGTCACAGATCCGTCGAACAGCACGTGGTAGATCGCGGTCCCCGACGCGTCGCCGTCGACCTCCCCCACCAAAATCTCGACCTCGTAGGGCTTCATCTGCTGGGTGAAGATGTTCGATAGCGCCTGGCTGTAGGCGTTGGCGAGGTCTCGTGCTTTCACGTCTTCACGACCGTAGGAGAACCCGCGAAGGTCGGCGAGCCGGATCCCCGCGATGCGGAGATCCTCGAACTCGCTGTACTTGCCGACTCCCGCGAACGCGATCTGGTCGTAGATCTCGCTGATCTTGTGCAGCGTCGCGCTCGGGTTCTCGGCGATGAAGAGCAGTCCGTCGACGTACTCAAGGCCGATGACGGAGCGCCCACGAGCGATGCCCTTGTGCGCGTACTCCGAGCGATCCTTCATCATCTGCTCGGGCGCGACGTAGGGCATGAACGACATCTACGAACGCTCCTCGAGCACCGCGGTCACGGCGGCTTCCACCTCGGACTCCGGGACTTCGTCGGCCCCGGTGGCGGTCACGGCGAGCGCGATCGGGAAGATGCGTCGGTACACGCTGGGTCCGCCCGTGGCCACGTCGTCCTCCGACGCATCGAGTAAGGCTTCAACGGCGACCCTGACGGCCTCGTCACGAGACAGCCCCGGCCGCCAGCGCTTCTTCAACGAGTTCTTCGCCGGCTGACTCCCGGAGCCGGTCGCCTGGTAGTCGTCTTCCTCCCAGCGCCCGCCGGTGGCGTCGTAGTAGAACAGGCGCCCGGCATCGCGACGCTCGTCGAAGCCACCGAACAACGGCACGACCACGAGGCCCTGCATGGCGAGTGGGAAGTTCTGGCGGATCAGCTGAGCCAGCCGGTTCGCCTTGCCCTCCAACGACAATCGATCGCCGGTAAGTTTCTCGTAGTGCTCCAGTTCGAGTTGGAACAGCCGCACCATCTCGACGGCCATGCCCGCGGCGCCTGCGATCGCGATCGCCGAATAGTCGTCTGCGGCGAAGACCTTGCGCATCGAGTCGTCGGCGATCGTGTAGCCCGAGGTGGCGCGACGGTCGCCGGCGACGAGCACGCCGTCGCCGTAGATGAGGCCGAGCACCGTCGTGCCGTGCGGCACGGCCCCGGCGGCATCAGCAGAGATCGTCTGGCGGAGGTGAGCGAGCTCCTCGGGTCTGGCCTCGCGCAACAGATCGACGAAACTCGGGTTCGCCCCGAACGACGAGCCCGCCAATGGAAGGATGCGGTCGGTCACTCCCCGCCCTTCTGCACGTAGCTCTTCACGAACTCCTCGGCGTTCTCCTCGAGCACGGAGTCGATCTCGTCGAGGATGTCGTCCATCTCCTCCTTGAGCTCGGCGGCCTTGGACGAGGACTGCACCTGCCCGGCGTCGGCGTCGGTCTCGTCGCTGCCACCGCCCTTGCGCTGGACCTTTTTCTGCTCTTGCTCCTGCGGCACGGCACGGCTCCTTTCGATGCGACCTATCCTACCGGGGGTTTCGGAACGGCCGACCTAGGTCTGAAGTCCCGGGTCGGGCTCGCGATCTCAGTCTTGCAGTTTCGAAACCAGCGACGCTGCGTCGTCGCTCGAGGCGAGCAAGGCATCGACGTGGGCCTTCGTGCCTCGGAGCGGCTCGCGCATCGGGATGCGCTGCAAGGCATCTGCGCCGGTGTCGACGATCAGCGAATCCCACGATGCGGCGGCGATCGAGTCGGGATACTTCGAGATGCACCGCCCTCGGAAGTACGCCCGCGTGTCGAGAGGGGGCTCCATCACCGCGGCGTCGACCTCCTCGTCGGTGGTCAGCCGCTCCACCTTTCCGGCCGCTTCGAGCCGATAGTAGAGACCCCTGTCGCGGCGAACGTCGTGGTACTGCAGGTCGATCGCGCGCAACTTCGAGTCATTCCATTCGAGACCGTCGCGATCGCGATACGCGTGGAGAAGGCGGTGCTTCGCGACCCAGTCGAGCTGCCGGTGCAGGCTCGACGGATCGGTCTCGAGCGCACCGAGCACCATCTCCCAGCGCTCCAGCACCTCTCGGTTCTCCGGCGTATCGTCCTCGCGCTCGACGTACTTCCTGGCGTGTTCGAGGTACTCCCACTGCAGCTGCACCGGATTCACGCGCCTCCCGTCGGCGAGCGCGATCTCGTGGGTACAGGTCAGATCTCGAGAGATCTCATGCAGCGCCTGCACCGGATTCACGATCGAAAGGTCGGGCAGGAAGCGGTCCTCGATCATCTTCAGCACGATCGCGGTGGTCCCGATCTTGAGGAACGTCGACACCTCGCAGAGGTTGGCGTCGCCCACGATCACGTGGAGGCGCCGATAACGCTCCGGGTCGGCATGGGGCTCGTCGCGCGTGTTGATGATCGGGCGCTTCAACGTCGTCTCGAGGCCCACTTCGGTTTCGAAGAAGTCCGCCCGCTGGGTGAGTTGATAGAGGGAACGCCCGCGATCGTCCCACGGGGCCTCGGCGCCGACCTTCCCTGCTCCCGTGTACACGATGCGCGAGACGAAGAATGGCGTGAGGTCTCGAACGATGTCGCCGAACGGCGTGGCGCGGTCGACGAGGTAGTTCTCGTGGGTCCCGTAGCTGTTGCCCTTTCCGTCGGAGTTGTTCTTGTAGATCGAGAGCTGGGGGGCACTCGGCATCGAGCGAGCGACTTCGTTCAACGAGCGTTCGAGGATGCGCTCCCCCGCTTTGTCATGCACGACGAGTTGACGAGGCGCGATGCACTCGGGAGTCGAGTACTCCGGGTGGGCATGGTCGACGTAGTAGCGAGCGCCGTTGGGGAGGATCACGTTCGCCAATCCGAGATCCTCGTCGGTGCCCTCCCGAGCAGGCACCGGCTCGAATCCACGCGCGTCGCGCAGTGGCGACTCTTGCTCGTAGTCCCACCGGATGCGACGCAGCGACCCGGCGTACGTGGAGATCAGCAGCGACGACGACAGCACGGGGTTGAAATCGGGCGCCCCGACCGCCGCGATCCCGTACTCCGTCTCGGTCCCGAAGACCTTGGGGATGGCCACGCGGCCACCTTACAGGTACTGGCCCGCGTTCACGCGCTCGACCTGGCGGCCATCGCCGTCGTGTCCGAGCAGCGTTCGCACGTACACGATGCGCTCGCCCTTCTTGCCCGAGATGCGAGCCCAGTCGTCGGGGTTCGTCGTGTTGGGAAGGTCCTCGTTCTCCTTGAACTCATCGCGGATCGCGGTGAGTAGGTCCTCTGTCTTGATGCCCTTGTCGCCCATCGACAGGAACCGCTTGATCGCGTCCTTCTTCGCCCGACGGACGATGTTCTCGATCATGGCACCGGAGTTGAAATCCTTGAAGTACAGGATCTCCTTGTCGCCGCTGGCGTAGGTGACCTCGAGGAAGCGGTTGCGATCGTTCTGTTCGTACATCTGCTCGACCGTCTTCTCGATCATGCGGAAGCACGCTTGCTGCGCGTCGCCACCGTAGCGGCCGATCTCGTCTGGATGGATCGGCACCACCGGGTGCAGGTACTTCGACATGATGTCGGCCGCCTGCTGCTGACTCGGACGCTCGATCTTGATCTTCACGTCGAGCCGCCCCGGCCGCAGGATCGCGGGGTCGATCAGGTCCTCGCGGTTCGAGGCGCCGATCACGATCACGTTCTTGAGCGTCTCGACGCCGTCGAGCTCGCTCAACAACTGGGGCACGATCGTCGACTCGACATCGCTCGAGATGCCCGTGCCGCGTGTCCGGAAGATCGAGTCCATCTCGTCGAAGAACACGATGACCGGCAGGCCTTCCTCGCTGCGCTCTTTGGCACGGATGAAGATCTCGCGGATCTGGCGCTCGGTCTCGCCGACGTACTTGTTGAGCAACTCGGGACCCTTGACGTTGAGGAAGTAGCTGCGAGCATCGCTGCGACCGGCACGCTCGGCGACCTTCTCGGCCAGAGACTTCGCGACCGCCTTGGCGATCAGGGTCTTGCCGCACCCGGGGGGCCCGTAGAGGAGCACGCCCTTGGGTGCTTCGAGCTCGTGCTCGGCGAACAGTTCCGCGTAGAGGAACGGCAACTCGACCGCATCGCGGATGGAATCGATCTGGCCCTCGAGTCCGCCGATGTCCTCGTAGCTGACATCGGGGATCTCCTCGAGCACGAGTTCTTCGACCTCTTCCTTCGGGAGCAGCTCGGTCGCGACCCCGGCGCGACTGTCGAACAACACGTTGTCGCCGACCCGGACGTGGGTCGAGAGCAGTTCGCCCGCCAGGTGAGCCACGTATTCCTCGTCACCGCGCCCGATCACCATGAGGCGGTCGTCGCCGAGGCGATCCTTCACCTTGACGACCTCGCCCGCACGATCGGGCTCGAGCACCTCGACGACGTTGAGCGACTCGTTGAGCACGACCTGTACCCCCGGTCGGAACGCTCGCTCATCGATGTCGGGGGCAGGCATCACCCGCATCTTGCGACCGGCGGTGAAGACGTCGATCGATCCGTCGTCGTTGCTCGCGAGGTAGACCCCGAACGACGCCGGTGGTTGCGAGAGCTTCTCGACCTCGTCGGCGAGGGCCTCGATCTTCTCACGCTCGGTGCGCAGGGCATCGGCGAGCTTCTGGTTCTGACCGACGGCTCGCTCGAGATGCTCGCGCGTCTCGACGAGCTTCTCCTCGAGCACCGTGACCTGGCGGGGCGCGTTGGTGAGCCGGCGGCGCAGCAGGCCGACCTCCTCCTCCAGGAACTTCACCTGGCTCTGGAGCTCATGCACCTGCGCGTCGTAGCGTTCGACCTGCTCTCGGTCCGCCATCGATGTCACCTCCCGCGGGGTAGAGTCGGATGGTACCCCCGGTCCCCGCGTTCACATGGAGCGTCGTCGGTGTGTCCTCCTCTAGTGATACGGAAGTTCTCGCCGAACGTGTAATGCCTATTCCAGGGTAGTTCTGAGCGGGGGTCTCGACGTCGACGTTACCGCCGGCCCCCGACACCGTCGATCGGCACGCGCTATCGCGCCTCGCGTCGCGCGATCGAGATGAAGCCTGTGTGCCCCACCATGCGGTGGTCCGGACGCATGCTCCGTTCGGTCACATGCCATCCTCGTTTCAACGTCTCGAACGTCTCGATGTGCTGGAACCCGTTGTCCGGCAACGCGAGCACGAGTTGCTGGACCTGCACCGTGGTTGGCAGGTAGGCGCAGACGACGCCACCCGGCTCGAGCACCTGCGCGAGGGCGGGCAGCGGGACCCAGGGCTCGGGCATGTCAAGCACCACACGGTCGTATCGCTCCCCCGTGCCGGCGACCTCCGAGAGATCGCCCCCGCGGATCTCGAGGATGTCCGGCATCTTGCCGAAGAACGCCTCGACGTTGCCGATCGCCTTGTGTCGATGCTCGTCGCGTACATCGTAGGAAACGACGCTTCCCTCGGTACCGACGGCACGGCACAGGCCGATCGTGAGCGCTCCCGAGCCCGTGCCTGCCTCGAGCACGCGAGCTCCGGGGAAGACATCGGCATACATCACGATCGGCCCCACATCCTTCGGGTAGATCACCTGAGCGCCCCTGGGCATCTTGAGCACGAAGTCGGCGTACCTCGGGCGGTAGGCCCTCAGAACCATGCCCCGAGACGTCTCGAGGCGGGTTCCTTCCTGCGCTCCGATCAACGCGCCGTGGTCGAGTGTGCCGCTGTGGGTGTGGAAGGTGCCCCCCGCCTCGAGCCGGAACAAGTAGGTGCGATCGCGCTGGTCGATCAGCAGCACCCGCTCACCGACCTCGAACGGACCGCTCACGCGGGCGCCCGGCCGTAGATCTCGATCGGCATCACTTCACCGGACATCGACGCCACGACGTCACGGTCCTCGACGACGACGGGGGGGCCTTCGCCCAGTCGCTCCCCGAGCACCTGCGCCCTCGCGCGACAGAACGCGCAATACCGGGCGGTCGTCGGCTGGCCGCACTCGCCGCAGGGGGTGAGTTCCACATCGTCCTCGCGGGCGAACAGCGCCTTCCCGCGATCGAGGTAGCCGAGGAAGAACTCCGCCTTCGTGCCTGGCGAGCTCGCTTCGATCGCGTTCATCGCCTCCTTGTGGCGGAGCTGGGTGTTGCCTGCCACTAGTGGACATTCGTCGACCACGTAGTCGATGCCTCGTAGGAACGCGAAGGCGGCAGTTTCGAGCTCGCTCAGGCGGTGCAGCGGCTTGACCTTCTTCACCATGCCGGTCTCGGCCGCGAGCGACGGCGACTGCCGCGCGATGTATTCGGTCTTCCAGCGCAGGGTGTTGCCGAGCAGGGTCGCGGCCTCGTCATCGAGGTTGTGACCGGTCGCGATCACGTCGTAGCCACCGTCGACCGCTGCCTTGTTGAACACGTATCGCTTCGACAGACCGCACACGGCGCATGTAGAACGGGCACCCTTGCGGCCCGCGGTGGGGATGTCGTACCCGTACTCCTCCGCGAGGTCGACCACGGTGAGCTGGGCACCCCGCGACTCGGCGAACGACGCCGTTACCTCCCGCGAGCGGTCGGAGTACTCCCCGATGCCGAGTCCCAGATACAGCCCGTCGACGTCGTAGCCGAGGTCGAGGAGCACATCCCAAAGGGCCAGGGAATCCTTGCCGCCTGACACGGCGACGAGCACGCGGTCGCCGGCCCCGATCATGGCGAACCGACGGATCGCCTTGCGCACCTGCTCGACGAACACCTCGGAGAAGCACCGCTTGCAGAACGCGGCGTTGTGACGACGGAGCTCGATGACCGCCGTGCCCGGGCATCGCCGGCACTTCATGGGCCGCCTCCAGAGATCACGGGCCGCACCTCGAGCTGGTCGCTCTCGGCGACGTGGTCGTGGCGTGTGACCAGCTCGCCGTCGCGGATCACCAGCACGGTGTCTGCACTCACACCGAGCTCATCCAGCACCTCGCGGATCGCCCGACCGCCAGGCACGTCGACCTCGCGGTCGGGGTTTCGCAGCGTGACCTTCACGGCTCCAGGCTAGCGCACGGCTCCCTCGGAGACGGGTGAGGCCTATGGGATGTCGATCGGCACGGGCCGGGTGTCGAGCGTCACGTCGATCATGCGTCGCGCTCCGCCGGGCTCCACGATCTCGACGGGGATCCGATCGCCGGGCGCGAGTCCGTCGAGGATGTCGCCGAGTTGTGTGGGATCGGACACCTTCCGGCCGTCCACCGAGACGATCACGTCACCCTGCTCGATGCCGGCCGCCGATGCCGGGCCGTCCTTGAGGGTTCCCACCACGTAGACCCCGCTGTCGACGGCCAGGTTCTCCTGGAACGCGAGATCCGCGGTGATCGGCTGGGTCTGGACGCCGAGGTACCCGGTGGCGGCGAGCGGCTCGTCGATCGACGACTCGATCGTCCCCTTGACGAAATCGATCTGGATCGCGAACCCGATGTTCTCAGCCTGACCGTTTCCGGCCGAGTTGATGCCGACCACTCGGCCCTGCATGTCGACGAGCGGCCCCCCGGAGTTTCCGGGGTTGATGGCGGCGTCTGTCTGGATGACGCTCGGGTACGTTCGGACCTGGTTCTGCCCGCACGTTTCGACCGAACAACCCGGGTCCTGCGCTTCGATCGTGCGATCGAGCGAGGAGACGATGCCACTGGTGACCGTTGGTCCACCTTCGAGCCCGAGGGCATAGCCGAGCGCAACGACCCGTTGGCCAAGTGCAAGGCCGTCGCTCGACCCCAGCGACACCGTGGGCAGGTCTTGCGCATCGATATCGAGCACCGCGAGATCGTTCTCACAGTCGGCGCCGATCAGGTGGGCTTCGTACTCCGTGCGGTCCTTGTCGGAGAGGAACACCGTCAGGCGCGACCCTCCTTCGATGACGTGGCAGTTGGTGACGATCACACCGTCTGCTCGCACGATGAATCCGGTCCCGACGCCCTGTCCCTCGGCTCCTCCACCTTGGTAGACATCGGTCGTCACGTTGACCACGGCGGGCAAGACCCGATCGACGACGGCGGCTACGGGTTCGCGTCCTGGATCGAGTGGCTCCGTCGAGGTCGTGGTGCTCAATCCCGAAGCGTCGCTCTTCGAGCTGCCCTGGTCGCCGAGCGACACGGAGCACGCGGTCGCCGAGACGGCGAGTACGACGCCCAGTGCGATCATCGTCCGTTTCATCGAGTCGTTCCTCCGTTCGAGGGGTCGGCGCTTCACATGCCTGATTCGCCACCCCAACCGTACGAGGTTCAGGTGAGACAACGCTGAGATGTGGCGATGATGTTCCGAACGGCGGATGGGCCCCCGACGCGTCCTAGGAGGCCAGTGACCCGGCCGGCTTCTCCTTGCGCGGGTCGACGAACGGGATCGCGGCCGTCGTGCCCACGATGTGGTCGCCGTCCTCGGTTTCGACGTCGAGACGGTTGCCGGGCTCGGCGAGTGCGATCGGGACCCACACGTAGCCGATGTTCTTCTTCAAACCCGGGGACCACACGGCGTCGGTCATGTGCCCGACCTGCTTCCCGTCGCGGGAGACCTGCCAGTACTCCGACATCTCAGCGCGGAGCTCGTCGCCTTCGAGCTCGATGCCGACCAGCTTGCGGTCGACACCCTTGGTGCGGAGCTCCTCGAGCGCGGCCTTGCCGACGTAGTCCTGCGGCTGCTCTTCGACCAGCCGCTCGAGCCCCATGACATGGAACGGCGTGTCGCCGAGCCTGATGTCGGAGCCGTAGTTGAAGATGCCGGCCTCGATGCGCCGGCCTTCGCACGGCGCGATCGGGCGGATGTCGAATTCCTCTCCGGCGGCGGCGACCTTGTCCCAGAGCTCGTCCCCTTTCGAGGAGTCGAGCAGGTTGACCTCGAATCCCGGGATCGCGGTCCACCCGGTCCGGCTGATCACCACAGGGATGCCGTCGATGTCGAACTCCTCGATCCAGTAGTACTTCACGTCGTAGATGCCCGATCCGACCAGCTTCTCGAGCGTCTTCGCGGCCATCGGTCCTTGCACCTGCATCGGGTGGACGTCGGGCGTGGAGACCTGAGCGTCGAGTCCGCTCGCGGCCGCGACGCCCAGTGCGTACAGGCCGGCGTCGGAGTCCGCGAGCTGCATCCACCAGCGGTTCTCCGCGACGTGCAGGAGCACCGGGTCGTTCACGATCGATCCGTCGGGGCCCGTCACGAGCATGTACTTGCCCTGCTTCACGGCACACTTCGTCAGGTCGCGACAGGTGATCATGTCGATCAGCCGGTCTGCATCTGGCCCGCTCACCTCGATGGTTCGCTCCACGCCGACGTCCCACATCGTGACGCCGTTCGTCAGTGCCCAGTACTCGGTCTCGGGGTCGTCGAAGTACGCCGGAAGGTACATGTGGTTGTAGATGTCGTAGGACGTGCATCCGGCGCGACGGGTCGCCTTGAAGAAGGGCGACTGCCGGTACCACGGCCCGAAGTACAGCGTGGCGCTCTTCTCGAGCATCTCCTGTCGTTCATTGGCCATGGCGTCCTCCGTTCGGCTCGCGCGCCGAGCTTCGACCCGGCTGCCCTCGGACTGAATCATCGTTCAATCGGGTGGGCCAGCGCAACTCCGGTCGCCGCAAGCACGTCTTCCGCCGGTCTGAACGCGCGTTCAAGCCGTGGCCGGACCCGGCACCCTGCGACGACGAAGGCGCCCTCGCGGGGCGCCTTCGCGTGACAGGGCGGATCGTGCTCTTCTACGACACGGGGATCTGCTTGCTCGGATCGACGAAGGGCATCTGCGTCACCGTGGCCGTGCGGGTTCCCCATTCCGTCTCGACCGTCACCTGCTGGCCTTCGATCGAGCGCTCGGTAGGAAGCCAGCAATAACCGATGTTCAGGCCGAGGCGGGGCGAGTGGATCGCCGACGTCACCTTGCCGACGTCGGTGCCCTCGATCGACGCCGGCCACTTGACGTTGTTCAGTTCCGGGAATGGCTCGCCGTCGAACGTGACTCCATTGATCTTCTTAGCCACGTCAGCCGCGGCGATCTGCTTGTACGCGGCGATCGAGATGCACGCCTCGTCGCTCACCGTGTCGAGGTCCACGAGCCGTTCCAGTCCCAGCTCGAACGCGTTCTCCTGGTACGTCATGTCGGCGCCCCAGTTGAAGATCGCGCCTTCGATGCGACGGATGTCACTCGGGCCCGTCGCCTTGATGCCGAACTCCTCGCCCGCCTGCATGATGGCCTCGTAGACCTCGTTCCCACGGGCGGTGTCGGTCGTGTAGACCTCATAGCCGATCTCAGACGTCCAGCCGGTGCGGGTGACGACCACGGAGACACCGGCGATCTTCGCGTCGGTCCAGTAGTAG
>Ga0224510_10001161_pt1 | contig 17805 bp, 19 predicted proteins | sample SF_May12_sed_USG_FD_170161 | JGI IMG/M metagenome (GOLD analysis project Ga0224510, IMG submission 170161) | Sediment microbial communities from San Francisco Bay, California, United States - SF_May12_sed_USGS_4_1 | ecosystem: Environmental > Aquatic > Marine > Sediment | place: USA: California... | reverse complement strand
ATTCGTTTTATTTCTCTATTCTTCGCATACCTTCGGTGCCGGCCAGGCGACACCGCCGCCGTCGCCACCGGTCATCGGCGCCAAGAGCTACCTGCTTATCGACAGCGATACGGGACAGGAACTGGCTGCGCTTGCCGCCGACGAAAGACTGGCGCCGGCAAGCCTGACCAAACTCATGACCGCGTACGCGATCTTCAAGGCGCTGGCGGAAAACCAGGTCAGCCTCGACGACCAGGTTACCGTTAGCGAGAACGCCTGGCGCACACCCGGATCCAGGATGTTCATCGAAGTCGGAAGCCGGGTTTCTGTACGCGATCTCCTGCAGGGCATGATCGTGCAGTCCGGCAACGATGCGAGCGTCGCCCTTGCCGAGCACGTTGCCGGTACCGAGTCGGTCTTCGCCGAGGTGATGAATCGTTACTCGGTGACACTTGGACTTCGATCAAGTCACTTCATGAATGCAACCGGACTGCCTCATGACGATCATTACACGACAGCCCGTGATCTCGGCAGCATTGCCAGGGCCATCGTTCGCGAATTTCCCGAATACTATCGCTGGTATTCGCAAAAGGAATTCGATTACAACAACATCAAGCAGCCGAATCGCAACTCGCTGCTGTGGCGAGATTCCAGCGTCGACGGTATGAAGACCGGCTTCACCGATGACGCCGGATACTGCCTCATATCGTCGGCGAAACGGGACGGCATGCGAATCATCTCGGTTGTGCTCGGCACCTCCAGCGCCAAGGCGCGCATCGACGGCAGCCAGGCACTTCTCAACTACGGATTCCGTTTTTTCGAAACCCGCCTCTTATTCAAGGCCGGTGAAACCGTGACGCAGGCGAAAATCTGGAAAGGATCGAACGAGTTCACGAACCTGGGGCTCGAAAGCGATGTCTACGTAACTGTGCCTCGCGGCAGTTACGAAGAACTGGAATCGGTTCTGAACATCCCCGCCGTGTTGCTGGCACCGGTCGCGGAAGGTCAGCCGGTTGCCGAATTGCAGGTAAGCCTGAACGGCAACAGCCTGATCAACGAGCCATTGCGGGCGCTCGAGGAAAATCCCAGCGGGTCCCTGTGGCAACGTACGCGCGACGGCGTAAAACTCTGGTTCGAATAGGAGTCAGTCGATGAACACATCCACCGGAGAGCAAAGCCTGCTCGAATTCCCGTGCAAATTTCCGGTCAAGATGATGGGCCGGAAGGACAGCAGCTTTCGCGCTGTCGCGCTGCGGATCATTGAGCGACATGCTGGCGCGATAGGCGAAGACGCAGTACGCGTGGTGCCTAGCAGCGCCGGTAATTTTGTTTCCATCACGGTGACTATCGAAGCTTCGAGCCAGACACAACTCGACGACATTTACCGCGACCTTAGCGCCAACGACGAGATCCTGGTGGCGTTGTGAGTCTGCCGGCTCAACGGAATTCACGAATGGACGCAGTTCTTGTGCGTTCGATGGGGCGGCAGGACTACGAGCCCTTGTGGCGATCGATGCAGCGTTTTACCGAGGAGCGCGATGCGACAACCGCCGACGAGATCTGGTTCACCGAGCACCCTCCCGTGTTTACGCTCGGGATGAATGCCAGTTCGGCACACCTGCTTGCGCCGGGGGATATCCCGGTGATTCAAATAGACCGCGGTGGCCAGGTGACCTATCACGGCCCCGGGCAACTGATGATCTACCCGCTCATCGATCTGAAACGCGCGGTCCTTGGAGTCCGCCACCTGGTTACGGCTCTGGAACAGTCGGCTGTCAGAACTGCTGCGGATTACGGATTGGAAGCGGCCAGCCGGGCCGATGCGCCCGGCGTGTACGTATCGGGACGGAAGTTGGCGAGCGTGGGGCTGAGAGTGCGCCGCGGCGCCAGTTTTCACGGAATGGCTTTCAACGTTGCCATGGACCTCGAGCCGTTTTCCCGTATAAATCCCTGCGGTTTCAGCGACCTGCAGGTGACCGACCTGAGAAATCTCGGCGTCGCGACAAGTCTTGCCGAGGTTCAGCAGAAAATCCTGCAACATCTGCAGGAATTGCTCTGGACGCTCTAGCCAGCCAGTGAGCTGTTGATTCTTGCAAGGCGTTGTGGCGTTCCGACATCTTCCCACAGCCCCTCGAACAGGCTGCCCGACACGGCGCCCTGATCTGCGGCTTCGCGCAACAGCGGTGCAAGCGGAAATCGACCGGGCTTGCAGTCCGCGAAAAACTGCGGCCGGTAGCAGGCAATGCCACTGAAGGTCAGCGATGGATCAGGCGAATTGCTGACCTTGCCATCACGCAGATCGAAATCGCCGACTTTCTTATGTTGCGGCCGCGGCACGAGAACCAGGTGCGCGCTGCTGTCAGCGGCAATCACATCGTCACCTATTCGATAATCTGTATAAATGTCGGCGTTTACTACCCAGAAGGGTTCGCTGCCAAGCAAGGGCAATGCTCGCTGGATGCCGCCGCCGGTTTCCAGTACGTTTTCGTATTCCGGGCTGTACACAACGTGCAGACCAAACGCCCGTCCGGCCCCGACCCGATCGACAATCTGCTCGCCACACCAGCCAAGATTGATGACGACCGTCGTAGCACCGGCCGCTGAAAGCATTTGCAGATGGCGTTCCAGCAGGCTGACGCCCGCTACTTCGACGAGAGCCTTTGGCAGCTTGTCGGTCACGGGGCGCATGCGCTCACCTCTGCCAGCCGCAAGAATCATGGCGATCATTGCGGGCGTACCCGCAGTTCTGGCAATACGCGCTCACTGATTACCTTTGCCAGAAAACCAAGCTCTGCGTATCGCGCTGCGATCTCGACGACGTAATTCAGCGTTCGCGGAATATCACGCATGTAGGATGGTTTTCCATCGCGGTGATTGAGCCTGGCAAATATGCCGGCGGCCTTCAGTTGCCGCTGCACGCCCATCAGCTCGAAGCAGCGCAGGAACTGTTGCCGCGACATCGCCTTGCCTTCTTCCGATTCGCTGCGAAACGACAGTGCCCATTCTTTGACCTGCTGTGCCGGCCAGCTGATGTAGCAATCCTTCAGCAGCGAAACGAGATCGTAGGTCAGAGGACCTTCGACAGCGTCCTGGAAATCCAGAATGCCCGGATTGTTATCTGCAACGACCATCAGATTGCGCGAATGATAATCGCGGTGCACGAACACCTTGGGCTGATTCCGCGCGGAACTCACGAGCAGATCGCAGCTTCGTTGCCACTCGCCGGACTCGGCACTGTCAAAACGGAGGTCGAGATGTTTCTCGCATAGCCAGTCCCTGAACAGGCTCAATTCGAAGCGCAGCAGCTTTTCGTCGTACGGCGGGAGCTGCCGCTGGAATTCGCCGCCCCTGGCCTGCAGGATTGCCAGTGCGCGAAGGGCGTCCGCGTAGAGTGGTCCGGCCCGGGCAGGCTGCTCGCGCAGTGCAGCCAGGTACTGTGTCGATCCGAGGTCGCTCAACAGCAGGAAGCCGCTGGCCACGTTTGTTCGCAAGATCCGTGGCCCGTTAAGCCGCATTTGCTGCAGGAAGGCCGCGATTTGCATGAACGGCCCGCAATCTTCCTTACCGGGCGGGGCATCCATGACCACATACGTCCCGTCGGACGAATTGACCCGGAAATAGCGCCTGAAGCTGGCGTCGCCGGATGCCGGCCTCAGGCTCGAAACGTCGAACCCGCCAAGGTCCTGCAACCACGACTGGAGTTCGATGAACCGTTCGTCTGCCTGCGAGTCTGCTGTATCCATGCATTCAATTCGTTGAAGGGTCCCGAGAACTGTGCGAAGGTAGCAAATCGTAATACCGGTTGACATCTTTTCCCGCTAACATCCTGTCCTGATTGCAATTTGTCAGACGAACTCCTTTTGCCAAGATTCCTTATCCCAATTTCCGGCCTCGCACTCTGGCTGACGATATCGACTGCCGGGGCACAGCAGGAGCTGGCCTGTGAGGTTCCGGCAGACCGCAGGCTGTCGGAAGGGTTTCTGCCGGCGGAAGACGGCGGCGGTGATGACCGAACGGTCGAATTCGAAGCCGGCGAGATCGAAGCCAGCCTTGGCGATAACCCTGGCGCCTCGATGAGTGGCGGCATTGTCGTCCGTCGCGGCCAGCGCGTAGCCGGCGCGGAAACGGCGAAATACATTCCGGAGACCCAATCACTGCTATTGACCGGCGCCGTTCGATTCGAGGACCCCGATACGGAAGTCGAAAGCGAGACCGCAGAATTTTCCTACGGCACCGGGCGTATTCGCTTCGACGGTGCTGAATTTCGCCTTGGTCAAAGTAACTCGCGCGGCTCCGCCGATGTGCTCGAAATAAACCAGGAAGGCGTACTGCAACTCAATGCCGTTACCTATACGACCTGCCCGGAGGGATCGAACGACTGGTTGATCGAAGCCGGCGACATCAAACTGGATACGGCGGAAGGCACGGGTACGGCAAAACACGTCAAGTTTCGTTTTCAAGGCGTACCGGTGCTGTATACGCCGTACTTTTCCTTTCCTCTCGGCGATGCGCGGAAATCCGGCATTCTCGCACCGGCCATCGGCAGCGCCGGCCGCAGCGGCAACGAAGTCGCCATCCCGTATTACTGGAACATCCGCGAAAATTATGATGCAACGATCACGCCGCGGCTCCTGACAAGTCGCGGCTTGCAGGTGGATACCGAATTTCGTTACCTGACCGAACAGAATTCCGGCACCGCCGTCGTCGATTACCTGCCCGATGACAGCATGGTCAACAGCAGCCGATACCTGACGGCACTGCGCCATCAGACCCTGTTCGACAGTGCCTGGCGTAATATTGTCGACTTCACTGAAGTTTCGGACGCGCAGTATTTCGAAGACCTTGGTGGCTCGCTCAGTTCCTCCAGCACCACGCACCTGAATCAACGCGCCGTCTTCGACTATTATGGCGAACACTGGTCGGCGTTCGCCCAGGTGCAGAAGTATCAGACGATCGACGAATCGATAACGGCGGAAGACCAGCCCTACAAGCGCTTGCCGCAGGCTCGCGTACGGGGTATCTGGCCCGACCAGATGCTCGGGTTGCGCGTGGCTGTGGGCAGTGAGCTCGTGTACTTCGACCGGAGTGTCGGCGTAACCGGCTGGCGCTTCAACGTTACACCGGAGATCGCGTGGCCGGTAGAGCAGGCAGGCTGGTTTTTCACGCCCAGTGTGACGCTCGACCACACGCGCTACCAGCTCGACAACACGCAGGCCGGCGAGGATACCGAGCCTTCCCGAACTTTGCCGATCGCCAGCATCGACACCGGCATTATTCTCGAACGCACGATGAATTCTTCAAGCAATCGGGTCATGACGCTCGAACCGCGACTCCAGTACGCACACATCCCCTATCGCGAGCAATCCGGGCTGCCCGTCTTCGACACGATCCTGCCGGACCTGAACCTGGTGCAACTGTATCGCCGGAATCGTTTCCTTGGCGTCGATCGCATCGGTGATACCGATCAACTCAGTTTCGGCGTGACCTCGCGCATTCATGACGTCAATAACGGCGAGGAACTGGTCACCGCGACCATCGGTCAGGCCCGCTATCTCAGCGAACAGGGGGTGACGCTGCCCGGGGATCCAGCAATTAGCAACAATTCCTCGGACTACATCGCCGAGGTTCGCTTCCTGCTGAACAAGTATCTGAATTTCGACTTCGGCCACCAGTGGGGCGTTGAGGACAGCGGCACGACGCGCTCGGAAGCACGCATACAATATCGTCCTCAAGCCAACAAGATCGTTAATGTTGCGTACCGGTTTCGTCGTGATTCACTCGAACAGGGCGATGTGTCCTGGTCGTGGCCACTGACGCAAAAATGGAATTTCGTCGGCCGTTACAACTACTCGCTGCGTGACCAGGAACTGCTGGAACAGCTGGTTGGTCTTGAATACGAAAGTTGCTGCTGGGGATTGCGGCTCGTGTCCCGCCGCTACCTGACGACACGCGACGGAACCCGCGACAACTCTTTCGGTCTGCAGCTTGTATTGAAGGGTGTGAGCAGCGTCGGCACCTCTGCCGACACCATGCTGGAGCATGGTATTCTTGGCTACTCCGCGGACATGAAATAGTATTTTTATGAATGAAATCAAATACATACTGGCTGCAGTGCTGCTGATAGGCGGCGCCGCGCGGGCAGCCGAACTTTCCGAATCGGGCGAGATGCTCGACGGTATTGCCGCCGTCGTCAACGAAGGCGTGGTGCTCAAGAGCCAGCTCTACAAGGACACTGCAACAATCATCGCGCGTGCCCGGGAACAGAAGATGCAGTTGCCCCCGGAGAACATCCTTCAGGAACAGGTACTGGAACGACTGATACTGGAAGAGCTGCAATTGCAGCGTGCCGCGCGCATCGGTTTGCAGGTGTCAGACCAGATGTTGAACCAGGCAATTGCATCCGTTGCGCAACAGAACAACATTCCTTTCGAGCGCCTCCCCGAAGTGCTTGCCGAAGACGGTATCAGCTACGCCGACTACCGTCGCGATACTCGCAAGCAACTGACGCTGGATCAGCTGAGGCGTATCGAAGTAATCGGCCGCATCTCCGTCGCGCCGCGTGAGATCCAGCAGTGTCTCGACAACCTCGAAGACAACGTCGTCGTGAACTCGGAATACGACCTCGCGCACATTCTGGTTTCCATTCCGGAATCGGCAACCGGCGAGCAGATCGGTGCCGCGGAAATCGAGGCCAAGGACGTCTATCGACAACTCCTTCTTGGCGCCGATTTTTCAGAAATGGCCATTCGCCATTCGGACAGCCAGACCAGCCTCGAAGGGGGCCAGCTGGGATGGCTCAAGGGCGACCAGTTGCCGACCATGTTTTACAAGGTTGTCGGCGACCTGCAGGTCGGTGAGGTATCGGAGCCGATTCGCACAGTCAGCGGATTTCACATCGTCAGGGTTAATAACAGCCGCGGCACGGATCAACGCAGCGAAATCGAACAGGTCAGCGTACGCCACATTCTCATTACGCCAAATGAAATCATCGACGACCAGACCGCAAAACAACGCCTGGACGATGCACGTTCGCAGATTACGGAAGGCGCGGACTTTGGCGAACTTGCCAAGCTGATCTCGGACGACCCTGGTTCGGCAAACAACGGCGGCGAGATGGGTTGGACGGGGCCCGGCACGTTCGTGCCGGAATTCGAGCAGGTCGCGAACACCGCAGAAATCGGCGTCGTCTCGGAGCCGTTTCGTTCGCGCTTCGGCTGGCACATTCTCGAAGTACTGGACCGGCGCACCTACGACAACACCGAAGATCTCAAGGAAGAAACCTGCGACCTGCAGATCCGTAACAGCAAACTCGCGAACGAGTCCGAAATCTGGCAACGGCGAATTCGCGACGAGGCGTACGTCGAAATCCGCATGTAAGGGTTGCTGCCACCAGCAAACATGAAAAACCCTGCTCACAAGGTTCCGGTGGTCGTCACCGCCGGCGAGCCGGCCGGCATCGGCCCCGAGCTGTGCCTGAGCCTTGCCGATACCCCCCTGTTCGACCGGATCCTGGTGGTCGCCGACCCGCAGACCCTTCGCGAACGAGCGCGCCTGATAAAGTCGCGAGTACGAATTCGCGAATACGCCGGCAATTGCGATGCCCGCGCCGGCGAACTGCTGGTCATTTCGCAACAATTGCCGGAGCCGGCGATCTGCGGCACGCCGCATATCGCAAACGCCGCTGGCCTGCTGGAAGGCCTGAAACGCGCAGTCGCGGGATGCCTGTCCGGCGAGTTTGCTGCACTCGTTACCGCACCTCTGCAGAAAAGCGCAATTAACGATGCCGGAATCGCATTCAGCGGTCACACCGAGTACCTCGCCGAACTGACGAACACGACGACGCCGGTCATGCTGCTGGTCGCCAACGACATGCGGGTCGCACTGGCCAGCACTCACCTGCCTTTGCGCGCGGTTGCCGACTACCTGACGAAGGAGCGCTTGCAGCGTGTTCTCGACGTATTGCTGAAGGATCTCATCGAGGTTTTTGGCATTGCAAAACCGTCCGTCATCGTCTGCGGACTGAATCCGCATGCCGGTGAGGGAGGACACCTCGGAAGTGAGGACGCCGCAGTCATTGCGCCGGTCGTTGCGGCATTTAGAGAGCGCGGATTCGACCTGCGTGGGCCAATTCCGGCCGACACGGCGTTTACGCCGGCGGCCGGTCCGCGCGACGCCGTCGTCGCCATGTACCACGACCAGGGATTGCCGGTACTGAAATTCGCAGGCTTCGGTACAGCCGTCAATGTCACGCTGGGGTTGCCGATTATCCGCACCTCCGTGGATCACGGCACGGCGCTCGACATCGCCGGCCGCGGCATCGCCGATACCGGCAGTATGATCGCGTCCGTAGACCTTGCATTGCGTCTTTCGCGGCGATGAATTCCGCACACCGACCAAGAAAGCGATTCGGCCAGCACTTCCTTGTCGACAGTGAGACCATTTCGCGCATCGTCGAGGCGATAGCGCCGCAGGCGAACGACACGCTTGTGGAAATCGGTCCGGGAGAGGGTGCGATTACACATGCTCTCGCCGCGCGCAGCGGCAAGCTGCATGCAATCGAGTTCGATCGGGATCTGGCAGCCGGACTGAAAAGACAATTCTCGGACCGGCACAGCGTTCAGGTGCATCAGGCCGATGCGATGAAGTTCGACTACTCGAGCCTCGGCACCGACTTGCGCATTGCAGGCAACCTCCCCTACAACATTTCAACGCCGTTGCTGTTCCACCTGGTCGAACATCGCGAGCATATTCGGGATATGCATTTCATGCTGCAAAAAGAGGTGGTCGATCGGATTACGGCATCACCCGGCAGTAAAGCATACGGCAGGCTGACCGTGATGCTCGGATGCTTCATGGAATCGCTGCCGCTTTTCGATGTAGGCCCTGAGTCTTTTCGGCCGCCTCCCAAAGTCTGGTCGTCAGTCCTGCGCATGCGTCCTCTCCCTGTGGCGCACTTCGATCTGGGGCATCCGCAGGTTTTGTCCCGGCTGGTCGTGCAGGCCTTCGGCAAGCGACGCAAGACCATACGAAATGCGCTGAAAGGATTCGCCAGCGAGGAACAGCTTATCGCCTGCGGCATCGATCCTGGCGCCAGACCGGAGCAGGTTGCGATCGATCGGTGGGTGAGCCTCGCGAATTCGGCTGCAGGCCAAAATGAACAAGCGAAATGAGAGTCCGGCTCGCTATTTCCGGCTAGAATACGCCACAAGTCTGCCTCCAATAGAAACAAAAATGCCAAACAACAAGTACGAGATAAGTATCGAGGTCGTGACTGACTACGTTCGTGAGCAGTCAGAGCCCAATGTCGACAGGTACGTGTTCGCCTACACGATAACGATCCTGAATCGCGGTGAATTGCCTGCCAAGCTGTTGAGCCGTCACTGGGTAATTACCGATGCCAACGGCAAGATTCAGGAAGTGAAAGGCGAAGGCGTCGTCGGCGAACAACCGCACCTCGGTCCTGGCGAGTCCTTTCGCTATTCCAGCGGCGCAGTTCTCGAAACCCCGGTCGGTGCCATGCAGGGCAGTTACCGGATGCGCGCCGACAACGGCACCCAGTTCGACGCGCCGATACCGCCTTTTACACTGGCGGTTCCCGGAGTTCTGCATTAACCCTGAAAGGAGCGACTTTTGGCGGTCTATGCCATCGGTGATCTGCAAGGATGTTACGACTCGTTTCGCCGCTTGCTGGACAAGCTCGAATTCGATCCGCAGACGGATCGCCTCTGGCTGACCGGCGACCTCGTCAATCGCGGCCCAAAGTCGCTGAAGACGCTGCGCTTCGTTCGCAGCATGGCCGACTCGATTCACATGGTGCTCGGCAATCATGACCTGCACCTGCTGGCTCTCGCCAGTGCTATCCGCTTTTCGAACAACCACTTCGATTCGCTGTGGAAAGTCATTTCCGCGAAAGATTCCGATGAACTGCTCGACTGGCTGCGGCGTCAGCCGTTGGCGCATTTCGACCCGGCGCTGAATACCTTGATGGTGCACGCGGGTGTGCCCCCGCAATGGGACGCGCAACAGACACTGGCCTGCGCTGCCGAGGTCGAACAGCGGCTGAGGAGCGACGATTACGTATCGTTCCTGGAGAAAATGTATGGCGACAAGCCGTCGAAATGGTCAGACGATCTCGAGGGCGACAAGCGCTTGCGGGTAATCGTAAACTGCCTGACACGCATGCGCATGATCCGGCCGAAAGGCCGGCTCAATTTCACTCACTCCGGCCCGCCCGATGACGCGCCGAAGGGACTGATACCGTGGTTCGAAGCGCAGGATGCCGCGTGGCGTGGTACGCGCGTCGTTTTCGGCCACTGGTCCGCGCTGGGACTTGTGCTGCGGCCCGACTTGATTGCGCTCGACACCGGCTGCGTCTGGGGTCGCCAGCTGACGGCCGTGAAGTTGACCCGCAAGCCGAAAATCACCAAGGTAAACTGCCGTGACTGAGCAACAAGCATGACCAAATCAAGACGCATCGATTCTGCCCTCGCGCCGCCGCCGGTTGGCGCGTATCCGCACGCGCGCCAGCACGGCAATCTGCTATTCCTTTCCGGCATCGGTCCACGTCCGCCCGATGGCGGCGCGGTGCCCGGCGTTACGCTGGATGCCGCCGGTGAAGTCGTCGATTACGACATCGATGCGCAATGCCACGCGGTTTTCGCAAACGTCCGGGCGGTATTGCAAAGCGCCTCCGCGAGCTGGGAAGACCTGCTCGATGTAACAGTCTATCTAACTGATATTAAAAGAGATTTCCTGTCGTTTAACCGGATCTGGGCGGACTACTTCCGAGCTGACGGGCCGAGCCGCACGACCGTGGAAGTGGCGCGCCTGCCGACACCGATCGCTATCGAATTGAAATGTATCGCCGCGGCGCCGCCTGCCGGATCCAAAAAATGAAATCACTGACAGCATTCAATTTCAAAGCCTGGATCGACGAACACCGTCACCTGCTCGAGCCACCGGTTTGCAACCAGCAGGTATTCGAGGAAGACGACTTCATTGTCATGGTAGTCGGTGGGCCGAACAATCGCAGCGACTATCACTACGACGAAGGCCCCGAATTTTTCTACCAGCTCGAAGGTGACATGCTGTTACGCACGATGCAGGATGGCAAGCGCGTCGATATCCCGATTCGCGAAGGTGAAATATTGCTGTTACCGCCAAGAGTGCCACACTCACCACAGCGTTTCGCGAATACGGTTGGTCTCGTGGTCGAACGCAAGCGCTTGCCGGAGGAACTCGACGGCTTCATCTGGTATTGCGAGCGATGCGACAACAAGTTGTACGATGAGTATCTGTATCTGAGCGACATCGTCGGCCAGCTGCCACCGGTATTCGATCGCTTTTACGAATCGGAAGATCATCGTCGCTGCAGTCAGTGCGGTCACATCATGCCGAAGCCAGGCCAAGGCTGATCCTTGACCTTAAAGATCGACATTCATACGCATATCCTGCCGGAGAACTGGCCAGATCTGAAAGAACGTTACGGCTACGGCGGCTTCGTGCAGCTGGAGCATCACGGGCCAGGCTGCGCGAGAATGATGCAGGACGGCAAACTGTTTCGCGAGATCGAAGCCAACTCGTGGGATCCGCAGGCCCGGCTTGCGGACTGCGACAACTGCGATGTAGATGTGCAGGTGCTGTCAACCGTGCCGGTGATGTTCAGCTACTGGGCTAAACCGGAGGATACGGCCGACCTGGCCAGAATTCTCAACGATCATATTGCTGGCCTCGTCGGCGAATACCCGCGCCGCTTTATCGGGCTGGGAACATTGCCGATGCAGGATGCAGACCTCGCAGTTCGCGAACTCGAGCGTTGTCAGCAAAAACTCGGTCTCGCGGGCGTGCAGATTGGAACCCATGTCAATGGCTGGAACCTCGATGACCCGCGCATATTCCCTGTTCTCGAAGCCGCTGCCGATCTTGGCGCCGCTGTTTTCGTGCATCCCTGGCAAATGCTGGGTCGCGAGCGCATGGGCCTGTACTGGTTGCCGTGGCTGGTCGGCATGCCGGCCGAGACGGCACTGTCGGTTTGCTCGATGATATTCGGCGGCGTATTCGAAAGATTGCCGAAACTTCGCGTTGCTTTTGCGCACGGCGGCGGTGCGTTTCCCGGCATCATCGGCCGTCTCGAACACGGCTTCAACGTGCGGCCGGATATCGTCGCCACGGCAAACGATCGAAATCCGCGTGACTACATCGGTCGATTTTTCGTTGACTCGCTGGTACACGAGCCTGCCATGCTCGAATACATGATCAACCTGTTCGGCGCGAACCGTATTGCACTTGGCAGCGACTACCCGTTTCCACTCGGCGAACACCATCCCGGGAAAATGATCGAAGCAATGGCGTTGGATGCCGTTGCCCGAAACTCGCTGCTCGCCGACTCCGCGCTCGAGTGGCTGAATCTAAGTCGCAAGGACTACGCCTAGATCATGGAATACGAGGCGACCCGAAAATTTGCCGCCGCAATGGACGCCGAAGACGAATTGCGGAAGTTTCGCAACGAGTTCAATTTTCCGCGGGCGAAAGGCGGCGAAGACTGCATTTACCTGTGCGGGAACTCTCTGGGCCTGCAACCCAAACGCGCCGCTCAATTCGTCAGAGAGGAGCTCGAGGACTGGGCCACGCTGGGCGTCGAAGCTCACTTTCATGCGCGCCGGCCCTGGCTGCCGTACCACCGACAGGCCACACCGGGCCTCGCGAAACTGTGTGGCGCGCTGCCGGCCGAAGTGATCGGCATGAACACTCTTACGGTCAACCTGCACTTGATGATGACGAGCTTCTACCGACCCACGGCGAAGCGCTACCGGATACTGATCGAGTCCAGCGCCTTTCCGTCGGATCGTTTCGCCGTCCAGTCGCAGTTGCGCTTGCACGGCTTCGATCCGGCCACGGGACTGGTCGAGTGGCACCCGCGCGCCGGCGGGTCCGAGCTGCACACGGGCGACCTCGAGAAATTACTGGCTGATAACGGCGACAGTATCGCACTGCTATTGCTTCCCGGAGTGCAGTACTACAGCGGCCAGGTGCTGGATATGCCGGCAATATGCCGCATTGCGAAACGGGCGGGCTGCGTCGTCGGTTTCGACCTGGCGCACGCGATCGGCAACGTGCCCCTGGATCTGCACGACTGGGCGCCGGACTTTGCCGCGTGGTGCAGTTACAAGTACCTGAACAGCGGCCCGGGCGCGATCGGCGGGGCCTTTGTTCACTCGCGTCACCTCGACGACGCTGGAACGCCTAAACTGCTCGGCTGGTGGGGACACGACGAAGCAACGCGCTTCGCGATGGCCAACTCGTTTACGCCGGCCCCGGGCGCCGAGCTGTGGCAGCTTAGCAATCCTCCGATCCTGTCGTATGCGCCGATGATCGCCTCGCTGCAGATTTTCGAGGAGGCCGGAATGAAGAGACTGCGGAAAAAATCGTTGCTACTGACCGGCTATCTCGACTTCCTTTTGCAGCAGCGCTTTGCCGGCCAGGTCGCCAGCGTTACGCCACAAGACGCACGCGGTTGTCAGCTGTCGTTGCAGGTTATTGACAAGACCGTTGCTGCGCGCGCGGTATTCGAATCGCTGGAGCGACACAACGTGATGGCCGACTGGCGTGAACCGAACGTCATCCGCGTAGCACCGGTTCCGCTGTACAACGGCTACAATGACGTCTTCGAGTTCTGCGAACGCCTGCAAGCCGCACTTCATGGATAGCAAGCCAGTCAACATCATCGGTGCGGGACTCTGTGGCAGCCTGCTGTCCATTCTGTTCGCCCGACGAGGTATCGAGGTAACCGTTCTGGAACGTCAGCCGGATCCTCACGACGTGCCGGTCGCGGGAGGGCGATCCATCAATCTTGCGCTGTCGTCCCGGGGCATCCGGGCACTGCAGCTTGCGGATGTGTTCGAGGACGTCGAACCGTTATTGCTGCCGATGCGCGGCCGCATGATCCACCACGAGGATGGCAGCAGCGAACTCCAGCCCTATGGCCAGCGGGAGCACGAAAGGATCTTCTCGGTGTCGCGAGCCGAACTGAACCGGATCCTGGCGCGGGCGGCACGTGAGCGCTTCGGCGTTGACCTGCGGTTCGGCCAAAAGGTGCTCGCTTACCGCCCTGAGGAATCGCTACTCACATTGGAAAACACTCATAATTCAGAAACTTATGAAATTTCCAACAAGCCCCTGATCGCCGCGGACGGCGCCGGCTCGGTGCTTCGCCGCGCTTTCGGGCCGGACTCTTATATAAGCCCTTCGGAATCCTTGCTGCCGCACGGCTACAAGGAGCTGGCAATACCTCCCGGGCCGGGCGGCCGATTTCAGCTGGCGACCGGGGCGCTGCATATCTGGCCGCGCGGCGGTTTCATGCTGATTGCCCTGCCGAACCCGGGTGGCGATTTCACGCTGACCTTGTTCATGCCGAATGAGGGGCCGACGAGCTTTGCTTCCCTTGATTCGGCCGCGAAGGTCCAAGCCTTCTTCAGTCAGCACTTCGCCGACGTCGTGCCGCTCATTCCCGACCTTTCACAAGCCTTTGCCAAAAACCCGGTAGGCATTCTCGGAACGGTTCGCTGCCAGCACTGGCATGTCGATTCGGATCTTCTGCTGATCGGCGACGCAGCGCACGCAATCGTGCCATTCCATGGGCAAGGTATGAACCTGGCGTTTGAGGACTGTCTGGTCATTGACGACATCCTGGCGAGTCGTGAAAAAAATTGGAGCAACGTATTCGCACGATTCGAAAAACGGCAACTCGCCAATGCCAATGCAATTGCCGATATGGCGCTGGAGAACTACGTGGAGATGCGCGATACCGTTCGCGATCCCAAGTATCTGCTGCGAAAAGCGCTCGCCTTCGAACTCGAACAGCGTTTACCCGGGCAGTTCATCCCACGCTATTCCATGGTGATGTTTCACCCGGAAATTCCTTACGCCGAAGCGCAGCGACGAGGCGCGCGTCAACAGACCTTGCTGGAGAAACTGACGGCGAACATCGACTCGCTTGAAGCTGTCGATATGGACGCCGCAGCGAAAGTCGCCGGTGATTGCCTGCAACCGCTCTGAAGCTCGCCCGCCGCCAAATTTGTCCGGCTGTGTGCCAGCTTCCATACCGCTGACCGATCAGTGACGGAGAAAACAATGCTCAAGATAATGTTTCTGGTTAAACGTAAAGCCACTCTGGATAAGGATGCATTCAGCAAATATTGGCGAGAAGCGCACGCTCCAATTGCTGGCAGGATTCCGGGCTTGCGCAAGTACATACAGCATCATGTTGTGTCGGGTGTGGGTGGTGCGACTCCACCATTCGATGGAATTGCAGAAATGTGGTACGACAACGGCGCGGCATTGGAAAATGCTATGGCCACGCCGGAGGGTCAAGCTGCGCAGGCGGATGCTGAAAAATGCATGGACTTGGAAAGTATGCTGGTGATGAATGTAGAACAAACTGCCGTTATCTGAGGCTGGCTTTTGGTCGGCGCCACCCGCGTGACTCAAAGCAACGTCGCACCGTCGAACAGGCGCGGAACCAGCGACTCCGGGTCAACTCCGTTCAGGCAGGCAACGCTGACGACCACAGCGTTGCCGCTGTTACGCCTGCTTCTTGTGAAAGTATGAATCCCGCATTGCTTGTAGAAATAGTGATCCGAGAAGTCCCTGGATCCGTACCTTGTCAGACTTTCGTCCCCTCTGGTCACACGGAACAGGTTAGCCGAAACCTTTTGCAACAGCGCACCACGCCGGATACAAAACGAGCAGTTACAGAGAACCGGGTCACCGAGGTCGGTATCGACCTGGAACTCGACCGAGCCGCAATGACACGATCCGCTGTAGGTGCTCACCGATCAGCTTCGTTCCAGGATCTGAAACGAAAAGCCGTAGTCGCGGTCATCGGTAACCGGGAATTCCTGTTTCGACCTGACTGTCCACTCGTCTGGATCCAGCTCGGGAAAATAGGCATCGCCGTCGATGTTGGCGCGTACCCGCGTCAGGTAGATGCGTTCCGTCATCGGCAGGAATGACTGGTAGACATAGGCGCCACCGATAATCATGACCTCGTCGGCTTCGCCGGCGAAGGCCAGCGCCTGGTCGAGCCGGGTTGCCACTTCACAGCCCGGCGCGTTGTAGTTGGGGTTGGACGTCAAAACGATGTTGGTCCGGCCGGGCAGTACCCTGCCGATAGACTCGTGTGTAGTGCGCCCCATGATGATGGGCTTGCCCATAGTCAGTTCACGAAATCGCCTGAGATCTTCGGGCAGGTGCCATGGCAATCCACCGTCCATGCCGATAACGCCGTTTGTCGAGGCAGCGACAATCATCGAGATTTTCATCGCTGGGCTCGATCAGACCGCAACGGCAGCACGAATGTGCGGATGCGACTGGTAGTTCAACACTTCGAAATCCTCGAAGCGGTAATCGAAAATACTTTCCGGTTTGCGACGAATGGCTAGTGTTGGCAATGCCAGTGGTTCGCGCCGCAGCTGCTCGTCTGCCTGCTCGAAGTGATTGGAATACAGATGACAGTCGCCGCCGGTCCAGATGAAATCACCGACCTTCAGATCCACCTGCTGGGCCAGCATGTGGGTCAACAGCGCATAGGACGCGATATTGAACGGCACGCCGAGAAAAATATCGGCGCTGCGCTGGTACAGCTGGCACGACAGCCTGCCATCGGCTACGTAGAACTGAAAAAGACAATGGCATGGCGGCAGCGCCATGCCCGGAATCTCCGCAACGTTCCATGCGCTGACAATGTGCCGGCGAGAGTCCGGATCTTCGCGCAAACTCTGCACAATCTCGCTGATCTGGTCGATCACGCCGCCATTGTGGCTTGGCCAGCTTCTCCACTGTACGCCGTATACGGGGCCCAGCTCGCCCTGCTCGTCCGCCCACTCATCCCAGATCGAGACACCGTTGTCCTTCAGGTATTTTACGTTCGAGTCACCCCGGAGAAACCACAGGAGCTCGTGAATGATCGATCGCAAATGCAGTTTCTTGGTTGTCACTATCGGGAAACCGCGGCTCAGGTCGAACCGCATCTGGTAGCCGAATACGCTGAGGGTTCCGGTGCCGGTGCGGTCTTCCTTGCGTGCACCGCTGGTCCGCACATGGCGCATCATGTCGAGATATTGTTTCATATCAGGCGACTGCCGGTTGTGGCTTGCGATACGCCATCATTATCATGATAGCGCCCAGCAGAATCATTGGAATACTGAGCACCTGTCCCATGGTCACCCAGCCCATTGCCAGGTAGTTGAGGTGCTCATCGGGTACGCGATAAAACTCGACGAAGAAGCGAAACAATCCGTAGAGCAACAGGAACAAGCCGGATACCGACATATAGGGACGTTCCTTCGCCGAGAATTGCCACAGGATGATGAACAGCAACAGGCCTTCGAGGAGCGCTTCGTAAAGCTGTGACGGGTGCAGGCCTACGCCGTTGATGTCGAACGCCCAGGGCACGTCGGCCGGCTTTCCCCAAAGTTCACCATTGATGAAATTGCCGATGCGCCCGAAGAAGAGACCGAGTGGTGTCAGCGGCGCCACGAAATCCCATACGCCCCACATGCGCACGCCAAGCCGCCTCGAATACCACCACATCGCGACCATGACACCGGCCAGCCCGCCGTGAAACGACATGCCGCCCTGAGTAATTTTAAAGATGTAGAGCGGATCACGCAGCAGGTCCTGCCAGCCGTATACGAGACAGTAGCCAAGCCTGCCTCCGATGATCACGCCAAGCATCGAATAGAAAATCAGATCGTCGACCTGGGCGGGTTTGATCACGGACCAGCTCTGCGCCGCGCGCCTTTTCGCCAACCACCATGCAGCACGAAA
>Ga0224510_10001158_pt1 | contig 17861 bp, 14 predicted proteins | sample SF_May12_sed_USG_FD_170161 | JGI IMG/M metagenome (GOLD analysis project Ga0224510, IMG submission 170161) | Sediment microbial communities from San Francisco Bay, California, United States - SF_May12_sed_USGS_4_1 | ecosystem: Environmental > Aquatic > Marine > Sediment | place: USA: California... | reverse complement strand
CGAGCCCCGACCACGCGGCCAGGACCTGCGCATCGGTGGCTGCGGCGAGCGCTTCGGCGGTCGGGAACAGCCGCAGGAACGTCGGGAACCGCTCCGCGACCCGCGACGCCTGGGTCTGCTGGAGCATCACTTCACTGACCAGCACCGCGTACGGATCGGTCGTGCGACGCCACGGGAAGTCGCGGTGATCGGTCGCGTACCAGGCCAGGAGCGCCGCTCGCACGTCCGCCAGCGCCTGCGCATCGGTCAGTCGGGAGACCATGGCGCGAGGGTAGCGCGCGGCTGCGCTACCGTAGGTCCCCGATGCGCTACCGACTGCTGTGCCTCGATGCCGGCTTCACCCTGCTCGCCCCGCGCCGCACGCTGGGTGACGCGCTCCGGGACGTGCTGGCGGAGCATGGGCACCGGGTCACGCAGGCCCAGGTGCACCGCGCCTGGGAGACCGCCGATCGCTGGTTCTGGAGCGAGTACCACCGGCCGGGCAACCGGATCTGGGACGACGACGCCCGGATCGATGACGTCTGGCGGCGGTACCACGGGCTGATGCTCGGCGAGCTGGGTCTCGACGACCTGCGCGAGCGCCTCATCGACCTGATCCTCGCCGCCCAGTACGCGCCCGATTCCTGGGAGCTCTATCCGGACGTGCTGCCCACGCTCGACGCGCTGCGCGAGCGGTACGGCGACGAATTGCGGATGGGGATCGTCTCGGACTGGGGCTCCAACCTGCGCCCGATCATCACCGCGGTGGGGCTGGATCCCTACCTGGACTTCGTGCTGGCGTCCGGCGCGGTAGGTCTGGCCAAGCCCGATCCCGCCTTCTACGCTCTCGCGGCCGCCATGGTCGGTATCGAGCCTGGCGCAGCCGTGATGGTGGGCGACTCGCACTGGGGCGACGTGGAGGGAGCGCGATCGGCCGGGATGGAAGGGGTCCTGCTGCTCCGCCCCGAATGGCGGTCCCGGCGCGACCCGGCGCCAGAGGGGACCACGGTGATCGCGACGCTGGCCGAGCTGCCGCGGCTGCTCGCCTAGGCGTCCCCCGGCACGTCGCTCCCGACCACCGCTTCGTGTTCGGCCACGGCCCCTCGCGGACGGAGCTGGAGGAGCACCCCAGCCGCCACGATCAGGACGCCGCCGGCGATCTGCACGGCTGTAGGCAGTTCATTGAAGAGCAGCGCCGCCAGGCTGACCCCGACCACCGGCTCAAGCGTGGACAGGATCGTCGCACGCGGCGCTCCGAGCAGGCGGATGCCGACGATGAAGCTCACCGTGGGCAGCGCGGCCCCGAGAAGGCCCGCCAGGAGGACCGGCCAGAGCGCGGCTGAGTCGCCGAGCGGAAACGCGACGGCGCCCAGCTGTCCGGTCACCACCGCAACGGCGACGTAGATGCCGGCCGCACCGCCCATCGTCACGGCCGCTGCCTGCGGCCCCGGGACGGCCGAGAAGGCGTGTCGTGCGGCCAGTGCATAGAAGGTCTGCGCCAGTGCCCCGACAAAGGCGAGGCCGATGCCCAGCAGGTCGAGCGAGCCGAGTGCGCCGCCCCCGGCAACCACCAGGACGGCACCCGCCAGCGAGATCCCCAACGCCGCCCATCGCAGTCGGTCGAGCCGCTCCCCGAACCACAGCGCGCTGACCAGTGCCACGAACGCGGGATAGATGTAGAAGATCAACAGGCTCAAAGCGATGCCGATGCGCACGAACGCGATGAAGACCGCCAGGTTGAGGACGGCGTTGGTGAGTGCCCCGCCGATGACGAATCTGCGGTCGCGGACCGGCAGGTCGCTCCAGCGCTTCGCCGGTCGGTGGCCCGCCGCGCGGCGCAGCAGCAGGAAGCCGACCATCAGGGCGGCGCCCACGCCGGCGCGCCAGGTGACCAGGGCAAGGCTGGTGACGCCGGCGTCGTCGGCATAGCGGGCGAGCGGGCCGAGTGTGCCGAACCCGGCGGCGGCGAAAATGATCAGGCCCGCTCCCGCCGCCTGCGGCGACGAGAGCAGGCCGCGTCGCGCCCCGGTCATCGCTTCGTGGCCGGGACGCCGACGGTTGCCTCCTCGGCATCGGCGCGCTCGAGGTCTGCGGCGAGCGTCGCCCAGCGCGCGCCAAGGGCATCGGCCCGGTCGCGCACCGCGTTGTGGTGGTCGATCAGCTCGCGAAATGCCATGTGATCGGCGTACGTGGCCGGATCGGCCAGGCGCTCGCTCAGCTCGGCGAGTTCCGCGTCGGTGCTCGAGACCTGCGCCTCCACCTTGGCGAGCTCCGCCCGCAGCTCCCGTGTGCGACGGAAGCGCCGGTTGCGCTCCTCCGCCTCGGTCCGCTTGCGTGCCGCCGCCTCGGTCGCCGACTCTCGCGGCCGCTGCGGAGCCGCCTCGATCCCCCGGGGAGTGGCGATCCCCTCGATGGCGCCCCGTGTCTCGATGTCCAGGCCGCGCTTGGCGGCGTAGTACTCGAAGTCGCCCGGATACAGGGTGGCTGCCCCGCCGTTCACCTCGATGATCGCGTTGGCCACGCTGCGGATCAGGTATCGGTCATGGGTGATCAGCACGATTGTGCCGGGGAACGCGTTGAGCGCATCTTCGAGCACATCGCGCGACGCGATGTCGAGGTGGTTGGTCGGCTCGTCGAGGCAGAGCAGGTTGGCCGGATCGGCCATCAGCTTGGCAAGCGCCAGGCGGGTCTGCTCGCCGCCGGAGAGCACCCGCACCTTCTTGTCGACGGCCGTGCCGGTGAACAGGAAGGCGCCCAACAGGCGTCGCATCTCGGCGGTCGTCATGCGGGCGGCGACCCCCGCCAGCTCGTCGAAGACGGTGTTGGCGGGGTTGAGCGCCTCGATCTGGTGCTGTGCGAAGTAGGCGACCTTGACGTTGCTGCCGAGCACCCGCGTGCCGCCCTCGAACGGCAGCACGTCGGCGAGGATCTTGAGCAGCGTGCTCTTGCCGGCACCGTTCGGACCGATGAGTGCCACCTTCTGCCCGCGCTCCAGGATCAGGTCGAGCCCGTCGTACACCGAGTGCCGGCCGTAGCGCTTGACGATGCCGTCGAGCGTGATCACCACGCGTCCGCTGCGCGGCGGCTCCGGGAAGCGGAAGCGGACGCTTTTGGTGCGGGCGTTGGGCACCTCGATCCGCTCGATTCGCGCGACCTGCTTGATCCGGCTCTGCACCTGGCGCGCCTTCGTCTTCTTGTAGCGGAACCGCTCGATGTAGCGCTCGATCTGTGTGATCTTGCGGCCCTGCGCCTTGGCCGCCATCTCGAGCTGTGCCAGGCGCTCGTCGCGCTGCTCGACGAAGTCGGCGAAGTCGCCGACGTACTCCGTGAACGTGCCGTGATTGAGCTCGCCGACGCGGTTGACCACGGCGTTGATGAAGTCACGATCGTGGCTGACCAGCACCACCGCCCCCGCGTAGTCGGCCAGGAAGCCCTGGAGCCACTCGACCGATGACAGGTCAAGGTGGTTGGTCGGCTCGTCGAGGAGGAGCAGGTCGGGGTTCTGGAGCAGGAGGCGAGCCAGCACGACGCGCATCATCCAGCCGCCGCTGAACTCGCCGACCTCCCGGCCCATGTCGGCCTCCGCGAAGCCGAGCCCGGCCATGATCCGCTTCGCCTCGGTCTCCAGCGACCACCCGCCAAGCTGCTCGAACCGATGCTGCAGTCGGCCGTACTCGTCCATCAGCTCCGCCAGCTCGTCGGGCGTCGTCTCCTCGGCCATCTCCGACTCGATGTGGCGCATCCGGCGCTCGATGCCGCTCACCGCCCCGGCGCCGGCCAGTACCTCGGCCAGCGCGGTGCGCCCCCGTGCCTGGGCGACCTCCTGTCGCAGGTACCCGATGACCAGGTCGCGGCCGCGGGCGATGCTGCCCGCATCGGCCTCCTGCTCGCCGGTCATGATCTCGAGCAGGGTCGTCTTGCCGGCGCCGTTCGGGCCGACGATGGCGATCCGTCGCCCCGTGGTGATCTGCAGGTCGACCCCTTCGAAGAGGTGCTGTGCACCAAAGCTCTTGGCGATGCCGGACAGCGTGATGAGGCTCACCGGTCCGTGCCCCCTACGCTGAGGCGGGCGCCGGTCGTGTCGAATCGGAGTCGAGTGGCCATCCCCGCTGCCCCGGACGCGGTCCAGGCCTTCTCGACGGAGTGCGCGGTCACCGCCGAGTCGCAGATGGCGATGACGCTCGGGCCGGCCCCGGAGAGCGCCGCACCCGACGCCCCGTGCTCATAGGCCGTCGAGATCAGGTTCGCGGCGTGGGGGAGGAGCGGCAGACGGTACGGCTGATGGAGGCGGTCATCCATGGCGGTGCGCAGCAGGCCGGCGTCGGAGGTGACGATCGCGGTTGCCAGCAGGGCCGCCCGCGCGGCCGCCGCCGCGGCGTCGTGGTGCGGGACGCTCGGCGGGAGTACCGAGCGCATGGAGGCGGTCCGGCTGCTCGTCGCCGCGACGAAGGCGACGGGAATCCATGCCTCCGGCACCCGGAAGCGGCGCAGCAGGGGCGGCTCCCCCATGCCTCGCTCGACGGCCAGCGTGATACCCCCGTAGAGCGCCGCTGAGACGTTGTCCGGGTGTCCCTCCAGGGTCGCGGCAAGGGTGAGCAGTTCGTCGGCGGTCGGCGAGTGGCGGCCCACCGCTGCGCCGATCAGCAACCCGGCGACGATCGCCGCGCCGCTGCTGCCGAGGCCCCGGGCGGCCGGGATCATGCTGCTCACCTCGATGCGCCACGAGCCGGCTCCGCCGGCGGAGCCGTGGGCGGCGCGCAGTCCCTCGCGGAATGCCCGGATGAGCAGGTTCTCCTCCGGGTCTGCGTCGGGCCCGGGGGCTCCCTCGCCGTGGGCGTTGAGCACGATTCCCGGCTCATCGCCCGCGAACAGCTCCGCACGCAATTTGAGGCTCAGCGCGGCCGCGAAGCAGTCGAAGCCGCTCCCCAGGTTGGCGCTGCTGGCGGGCACCTCGACGGTGGCAATCGGGTTGGGCATGGAAGACCGAGTATACGGACGCCCCACTGGCCGACGGCTCAGGCGCTCGTCAGCTCGGCGTGGCGGAAGCAATCGGTGGTGTGGTCGTTCACGAGTCCCGCCGACTGCATGAAGGCATACACGATGGTCGGGCCGACGAAGGCGAAGCCGCGCTGCTTCAGATCCCGTGACATCGCGCGGGAGGCATCGGTCTCGGCGGGGATCTCGGCGACCGTCCGAAATCGGTTCTGCACGGGCGTCCCGTCGACGAACGACCACAGGTATCGGTCGAAGGCCCCCGGCGCATCGGCCAGGCGAAGGTAGGCCCGCGCATTGCCGATGGTGGCGCGCACCTTGGCGCGGTTGCGCACGATCCCCGCGTCGGCCAGCAGTCGTGCCGCATCCGCCTCGCCGTACCCCGCGATCACCGATGGATCCCAGCCGTCGAATGCGCGCCGGTACCCGGCCCGCTTGCGCAGGATGGTGATCCAGGCCAGTCCGGCCTGTGCTCCCTCCAGATTGAGGAGCTCGAAGAGGCGGCGGTCATCGTGGAGCGGGACGCCCCATTCGGTGTCGTGATAGGCCTCGTACAGCGGATCGCCGACGCCCCAGGCACAGCGCGCCCGTCGGTCGATCGCGGTCGGCTCAGACACGCGGGGCAGCGTACCAGCGGCGAGACGCAGTCGGAAGGCGGCGTGTCATGATCGGTCCGTGACACGGATGCGAGCGCGTGACCTCGGGATCGTGATCGGCACGCTGCCGCCCGGCGAGCACAACGCCATCACCGATGTGCCGGGTGTCCTGGTGGGCCACACGACCCTCATCTCGGGCGACGGACCGCTGGTGGTGGGGAAGGGACCGATCCGGACCGGCGTGACGGTCATCCTGCCGCACGACGGCGACCCCGGACACGAGCCGCTCTTCGCCGGCAGCCACACACTCAACGGCAATGGCGAGATGACCGGGCTGGAGTGGGTCCGCGAATCGGGCATGCTGGAAAGCCCGATCGCCCTCACCAACACCTACAGCGTCGGCGTGGTGCGCGACGCGCTTGTGACCGCCAGCGTGCGACGGCGGCCCGCCTCGGGCCTCTGGTCGCTGCCGGTTGTCGCCGAGACGTGGGACGGCTACCTCAACGACGTGGATGGGCAACACGTGCGCCCCGAACATGTCTTCGCCGCGCTGGAGTCGGCCGCCGCCGGCCCGGTGGAGGAGGGCAACGTGGGCGGCGGCACGGGGATGAAGTGTTTCGCGTTCAAGGCAGGGATCGGGACCGCATCCCGGCGCGTGCCGGAGGCCGATGGCGGCTACACGATCGGGGTCCTGGTGCAGGCCAACCACGGGCGCCGCGAGCGCCTGGCCATTGACGGCGTGCCGGTCGGCCGAGAGATCTCCCAGGCCGAGGTCCCCGGGCCTGACGTTCCGGCACCCGACGCCGGGTCGATCATCGCCGTGGTCGCCACCGATGCTCCGCTGCTGCCCCACCAGTGCCGGCGGCTGGCGCAGCGGTCCTCCCTGGGCGTGGCGCGCGGCGGCGGTGGTGGTGAGCACAGCTCCGGCGACATCTTCCTTGCCTTCGCCACCGGCAACCGCGGGCTGCGCCCCGAAGAGCACGAGGGAGCCCCACGCACCTTCGGGCTCAGCATGCTGAACGACGATCACCTCGATTCGCTCTACTGGGCGACCATCGAGGCGACCGAGGAGGCGGTCGTCAACGCCATGGTTGCAGCCGAGGCGATGACCGGGCGCGACGGGATCACCTTCCACGCCATCCCGCACGACCGACTCGTCGAGGTGATGCGCAGGTACGGGCGGCTCGGCTAGCGGCGCATCGCCTCGCGGATCGCGGAGGCATCGGGCGGGACCGTTAGCGCGGCCGCATCCGGCACCACGATGTCCGGGTCCTTCAGGCCGTGGCCGGTCAGGATGCAGACCACCACCTCTGACCGATGCAGGCGGCCCTCGCTGGCCAGTCGCGCAACGCCGGCGACGCCGGCCGCCGAGGCTGGCTCGCAGAAAATGCCCTCGGTTCGCGCGATGCGCGACTGCATCGCCAGGATCGCCTCGTCGCTGACCGACTCGATCAGCCCGCCTGACTCGTCGCGCGCCGCCACGGCGCCCGCCCAAGAGGCAGGGTTACCGATCCGGATGGCGGTGGCCACCGTCTCAGGAGCAGCCACTGGAGCCCCGTGCACGATGGGGGCGGCGCCATCGGCCTGGAAGCCGAGCATTCGCGGGCGGCGCCCATCGGTCTTGCCCGCGTCGGCGTACCGGCTGAAGCCGGCCCAGTAGGCGGTGATGTTGCCCGCGTTGCCGACCGGCAGCGCCACCGCATCGGGAGCCGAGCCGAGCGCGTCGACGATCTCGAAGGCGCCGGTCTGCTGGCCTTCCAGACGGTCCGGGTTGACGGAGTTGACCACCGCCGCGTCGCCCGTCTCGCCGATCTGGCGCACGGCCTCCAGCGCGTCGTCGAAGTTGCCTTCCACCGCGACCAGCCGCGCTCCAGCGGCGAGCGCCTGGGCAAGCTTGCCGCGCGCCACCTTCCCCGCCGGCAACACGACGAAGCAGGGGATGCCGGCCGCGGCGGCGTAGGCGGCGGCCGAGGCTGAGGTGTTGCCGGTCGAGGCGCAGATCACCGCCTCCGCACCGCCGGCCACCGCGCGGTTCACGGCGAGGACCATGCCGCGATCCTTGAACGAGCCCGTCGGATTCGTGCCCTCGAACTTCAGGTAGAGACGATCCAGACCCAGTTCGGCACCGAGCCGCCGCGCATGGATCAGCGAGGTCGCACCTTCTCCGAGTGAAATCGCAAACGTCTCATCCAGGTGTGCCAGGAGGTCGCGGTAGCGCTCCAGGAGGGGGAGATCGCTGTGTGGCGGCATCGGGCCTAGCCGGCCAGTGCGTCCCGGACGATTCGGGCCTGTTCCGCCGCGTGGGCGGCCGGGTATCCCTCGGCCGGTCGGGAGCGCTCGGGGCGGCTGATGTCGCCGAGCGGGATCCGGAACGGGACGAGGTGGCGGATCTTGGGGAGGACGAACTTGCGCGCGCCCATGTTGCGCGGCTCCTCCTGCACCCAGGCGACCCGCTCGATCTTGGGGTATCGGGCGAGGACGGCCGCCAGTTCATCGGACGGGAACGGGTAGAGCCGCTCGCAGCGCACCAGGGCCACGTCCTGCTTCGCAGCCCGCTCGGGGGCCAGCGCCAGGTCGAAGTAGATCTTGCCGCTGCACATGATCACGTACCGCACCTCCGACGGGTCGCGTCCGGCCATGGCGGGGTCGTCGAGGACCGATGCGAACGAACCGCTCGCGAGGTCGTCGAGCGGCGATGCGGCCTCGGGCAGGCGCAGCAGCGACTTCGGGGTCATCACCACCATCGGTCGCAGGTCGGCGTGGCGTCCCTGCCGACGAAGCAGGTGGAAGTACTGCGCCGCGGTGGTCGGGTAGACCACCCGAATGTTGCCCTCCGCTCCGAGCGCCAGGAAGCGCTCGAGGCGGGCGGAAGAGTGCTCCGGGCCCGATCCCTCGTACCCGTGGGGGAGCAGCAGGGTCAGCCGCGAGGTCTGCCGCCACTTTGCGAGCCCTGCAATCACGAACTGGTCGATGATGATCTCGGCCCCGTTGGCAAAGTCGCCGTACTGCGCCTCCCAGAGCACCAGCGCTTCGGGTGCAGTGACCGCGTACCCGTACTCGAAGCCGAGGCAGGCGTACTCGCTCAAGGGGCTGTTGTGCATCTCGAAGCTCGCCTGCGCCCGCGTCAGCCGCTGGATGGGGGCGTGCACGGCACCGCTCGTCGCGTCGTGCAGGACGAGGTGTCGTTGGCTGAAGGTGCCGCGCACCGTGTCCTGGCCGGTGAGACGGATCGGCGTGCCCTCAGCCAGCAGCGAGGCGAAGGCCAGCGCCTCGGCCTGGGCCCATTCGACCCGACCGTCTCCTCCGTCGAGGGCACTCCGACGCTTCTCGAGCTGCTTCGCGAGTCGGGCATTCACCTCGAAGCCCTCCGGCCAGCGGTTCAGCTCCGCGTTCAGCTCGTGCAGGACCGCCGCATCCACCGCCGTGACCGGGTCGGCTGCCTCCTCGGGACCGATCGCCTCCTCGCCCCGGTCGAGCTGGGGCACGGCGTGGCTGCTTCGGACAGCCGCCTGCCGCGCCGCGAGATCCTGGGCGAACGCGGTCACCCACTCGTTCGCCTCCTCGACCGACACGATTCCGGCTCCCACCAGGGTGGCGGCATAGAGGTCGCGGACCCTTGGGTGCTCGGCGATGGCGGCGGCCATCTGCGGCTGCGTGTAGGCGGCCTCGTCGCCCTCGTTGTGCCCGTAGCGGCGATAGCCGACAAGGTCGATCACCACGTCTCCGTGGAATCGCTCGCGGTACATCATCGCCAGGCGCGCGGCGGCCAGGCAGGCCTCGGGATCGTCGGCGTTGACGTGGATGATCGGGACGTCAAAGCCCTTGGCCAGGTCCGATGCGTAGTCGGTCGAGCGTCCCTCGCGCGGATCGGTCGTGAACCCGACCTGGTTGTTGGCGATCAGGTGAATCGTGCCGCCGGTGGTGTAGCCTGCCAGCCGCGCCATGTTGAAGGTCTCGGCCACCACGCCCTGCGCGGCGAACGCGGCGTCGCCGTGAATGAGCACCGGCACGGTCCGGTCCGGGTCGGTGGTGGCGACCGGCCCCGAGCGATCTGTCTGCTCGGCGCGGGCACGTCCCTCGACCACCGGGTTGACGGCCTCGAGGTGGCTCGGGTTGGGTGACAGGCTGACTCGCAGCTCGCGCTCCTCGGTTGCGTAGGTGCCGTCCGCCCCGAGGTGGTACTTGACGTCGTCGAGCGCCCCCCGCGGAGCGCGCGCGTCGGTCCCCCCGCGGCCCGCCTCGAACTCGGTGAGGATGGCGTCGTAGCTGACACCGACGATGTGAGCGAGCACGTTCAACCGTCCCCGGTGTGCAATCCCGATGACCACGTCGCTGGCGCCCGCCGCCGCGATGCCGGCCATCACCGAGTCGAGCATCGGCACCATGGCGTCGAGCCCCTCGATCGAGAAGCGCTTCTGACCCAGGTAGGCCTTGTGCAGGAATCGTTCGAGCCCTTCGACCGCGGTCAGCCGTCGCAGGAGCGAGCGCTGCTGTTCGGCGGAGAGCGGTTGGCGGTGTGCCCCGGACTCGATCACGCGCCGCAGCCAGACCCGCTCGTCGTGGCTGGCGATGTGCTCCACCTCGTAGGCGATCGAGCCGCAGTACGTATCCCGCAGCGCGGGCAGCGCCTCGGCAAGCGTCGCGCCGGGCACATCGACGCGCAGCAGCTCGGCAGGGATGCGCGCCATCGACTCGGGCGTCAGCCCCAGCGGCTCCGGGTCGAGCGCCGGGTCGCCGACCGGCTCGCTGCCCAGCGGGTCGAGACGCGCCTGCAGATGTCCAAAGGCCCGATACGCTCGCACCAGAGCGACGGCCGCGGCAACCGCTCGAAGGTCGTCCACGTTCGCGGGCGTGCTCGGCGCGGGCGTGCTCGGCGCGGCATCCGACGACAGTGCCGGCGAACCAGCACCGACCGATGCGAAGAGGGTCTCGTAGAAGTCGTCGGCGCCGCCCAGCAGCTGGTCGATCCTCCGCAGGAACGCGCCCGACTCGGCGCCCTGGACGATGCGGTGGTCGTACGTGGAGCTGACCGTCATCAGCCGCTCATTGGCGACGGTCCGGATCGCGCCGGTGGCCACGATGGCGCCCTGTCCCGGCATCAGCCGTGCGACCGATGACGTTGTGCCAAGGGTGCCCGGGTTGGTGAGGGTGATGGTGGCGCCCACGAAGTCGTCAGGTGACAGGCGGTTGGCGCGCGCCTTCCCGACGAGATCCTCGTATGCGGCGTGGAATCGCGCGAAGTCCATCGCCTCGGCGCCGCGAATGACCGGTACGACCAGGAAGTGGGCGCCGCCGGATCGCTCGACGTCGACGGCCAGCCCCAGGTTCACCGAAGGGGGATCCACGCGAAACGCCTGCCCGTCGATCTCGCCGAAATATCTGATCATGCCCGGCTGCTCAATCGCGGCCTGCACGATTGCCCATCCGATCAGGTGGGTGAAGCTCACCCGGCGCGGCGCCATCTGGGCGTTCAACTCACGGCGGCGGGCCTCCAGGACGGCGACGGACAGGTCACGGAAGCTGGTCGCGGTCGGCACGGCCAGTGAGGCGGTCATGTTCTGGGCCAGTCGCGCGGCCGGCCCCTTCAGCGCGGTCGCGCCGTCTGGAAGCGCGGCAGCGGCCGCGGGCTCGGGTGTGGCTGCGGGAGCTGTTGTCGGCGGGGCGGTCTCAGCCGGCGCGGGGGCGGGCGGTTCATGGACGATCGGCGGGATGCGCGGCTGGAAGAGCGCACGCCACTCCGGATCGACCGATGCAGGATCACGCAGGTACTGCTCCTGCATCTCCGCCACGTAGCCCGCGTTGACCCCCTCGAGGGCGTGCGCGATACGCTCGGCTTCGTTCGGCTCGTCGGTGGGCATGGCGCTGCTAAGGATACGGGGCGGCCGCGGGGACGCGCTGCCGGGCGCCCACGTTCGACAGCGGTCTCGACCACGGCGTGAGCCTCGTTCCTCGCCACATTGTCACCGGAGGACCATTACGGCCCCGGGCGGCCCAATTTCCACGACTACTCTGCCACCTGGTCACCCGGGGACCGTTAGGCGGCTGTTCCAGCGGTGGTGAGCCGCTCAGGTTGCCACAGGAGCCCTTCCCGAGCACGGTGCGGGGGCGATCCATCGTCACGAAGTGGCGAAGATGCCTGTATACCTCGCCTGGCGGTCCCCGGGTGCACGTCTGGCGAAGATCGGCCGCCGGCGGCGAGGAGCGCGCTCCCCGGCCGCCTAGAGCGAGCGGCGCACCACCACCTGCACGCCGCGCGGCCGCACGACCTCGGCGAACCCGGCGCGCGCAAACATGGCGACCGTTCCGGTGAACACGCTGCTGCTCGGCAGACGTCCATTGGCCGCGTCAACCGGGTAGGCCTCCAGCGTGGTAGCGCCGCGCGCCCGCGCATGCTCGACCGCCGCGTCCAGCAGCGCCGTGGCCACGCCCCGGCCGCGCTCGGCGCGCGGGATCCAGAAGCAGACGACCGACCAGACGCCCTCATCGGTCGCCTCATCAGCGGGCGGGCCGATGCGTCGCGAGCGAAGGATGCGCCCGAACTGGGGACGTGGCGCGACGCTGATCCAGCCGGCTGGCGCTCCATCGCGATAGGCGAGCAGGCCCGGCTCCAAGCCAGCCTCGACGTCGGCATGCATCAGGGCCTTGTTTCCTGCGCCCCCATCCCGCAGGCCGGTACTGAACTCGTTGGTGGTCTGTCGCCACCAGGTGCACCAGCAGTGGCTGAATGCCCCCGACGGTCCGAAGAACTCGGCGAGCTCTTGCCAGCGGTCGGCAGTGACCGGCCGAACTTCGAGGGTCACGCAGTCAGCCGCGGGTGTCGGACTCCGGCGACGCCTCGTCTCGCGAAACCTCGGGCCATTCCTCGGGGTGGTGGCGCCGGGCCGTCAGTCCACGGGCGAGGACGAGCACGCCGATGACGATGATCACCGCCGGCATCGCCCACTCCGGCAATGGCAGACGTTCCCCGCTGATCCCGATCACCCCTTCAAAGAAGATGAAGCCGACGGCGAAGATGCCTAGCGCCGTGACGATCGCCCAGAAGCCCTCGCGGGCCATCTTGACGTTGGCGCTGCGGGTCCCGTACAGGAGCATCCCGATGCCGCTGCCGCCCGGGCCGACCAGCGCCCAGGCGTAGGCCCAGCTCTCCCAGTGGTCGGTGGCGTTCTGGTAGAAGAGCACCAGGCCGACCATGGTCACGACGCTGCCGGCGATGACCAGCCCCTCGCCGCGTCGCTGCATCAGTCCGAGCGCCAGCAAGCCTGCGCCGGGAGCGATGACGTAGAACGGCCAGGTCGCCTTACCGATGTCGATGTTCAACTGCTGGCTGGCGAAGAAGATCAGCCCCACCACGATCAGGATGCCGCCCAGAACTGCCGATCCGGGGTACCCCCTGCGCGGTTCCGGTGGCGGCGCTAGCGGTCCTGTCTGCTCATCGGTCATGCAAAGATGCTACTGCTGGGCGCAAGCCCCGATCTCAGCGGGCAAGCAGTGATGCGAGTACCGCCGCATCGGCGTTCCGGCCGGTCAGCACGACCGCCGCCCGGCGGTCGGTGAGTCCGCCGAGCCGCGCTCGCAGCGCCGCGATCCCGAGCGCGCCACTCCCCTCGACCACCAGGTGGTGGACGCCCAGCGACCAGGCCATGGCGTCGGCGATCTGCTCCTCGTCAACGAGCACCACCTCGTCGACCAGTTGGCGGCACATCTTCCAGGTGATGCTCTCGCGCTCGATGTTGCCGGCGACACCGTCGGCCAGGGTCGGGGCGATCGGCATCGGCTTGGTGGAATTCGACCCCAGGTAGGCGTACATGGGCGGCGAGGCGGACGGCTGGACCCCGATCAGGCGAAGTCCGGGCTTGACCGCTTTGGCCCACAGACCGATGCCGGCGATGAGACCTCCGCCGCCGATCGGCACCACGATGGCGTTGCACTCCGGCCAGTCGTCGAGAATCTCCGCGCCGACGGTGCCCTGACCGGCGATCACGTCGGGGTCGTTGTACGGGTGCACATAGACGGCGATCCCCGCCGTGTCGCGTCGGCGCGCCTCGGCCTCCGCGTCGTCGGAGTCGCGTCCGAACAGCTCGACCACGCATCGGTCCGACTCGAGCGCACGCAGCCGCTCCAGTTTTCCGGGGGATATCGCCTTGCCGACCAGCACGGTAAGTCGCATGCCATGACGAGCGGCCGCGGTTGCCACCGCGATCCCGTGGTTGCCGGTGCTGGCCGTCACGAGTTCCACATCGGGCCGCTCGGCGGCGATGAGCGCCACCTTGTTGTGAGCGCCACGTGTCTTGAACGATCCGGTCGGCTGGAGCAACTCGAGCTTGAACCGCACCTCCACGGCTCCGCTCTTTGCCGCCAGGGTCGGGGAGTCCTCGAGCGGGGTGTGAAGCGCGATGCCTGCGAGCCGCTTTCGGGCGGCGAGGATGTCTGCGAGGAGGGGGTAGCGGGGCATGCGCCCTAGCCTACGGCCCCGGTCAACGGGCCGCACGCAGGTGCGGCCGGGGACATATCGGGGTCAGGCTGCGTCGGGCTCAGTGTGGGTCGTTGACGGATCCGCGATCGATCGGATGCGGCGGCTGATGCGCATCAGCGAGCCGAGACGGTCTTCGACACGCGCGCGCTCGACGGGTGTGGCCCAGTGGCGCAGCGTGTAGTCGATCTCGTGCTTGTGCCGCGTCGCCGTGGCGAACAACTCCTCGATGCGCGCGCGCATCTCCTCGTCCGGCGCCGCGGCGAGCGCGCGAGGTCGTGCGTCGAGCACGTCGAGGTAGTACGAGGTGGAGAGCCGATCGAGATCCTGCCGGGCACCACTCGCCCAGGGCTCCGGCGGTCCGCCGAATCCGTACCTGCGCCACTCTCGGGTGCCGATTACCTGCGTCATCGGTCCTGGTTCGTCTCCGTCGTCGACTGGTGTCCGCCTGCCCATCGCCAATGACGGTACCGATGCGGGCAACATTCCACCACGGGCCGTCCGGGCTATCGGTCGGCGTACCTATGGCGGCTCAGTTGGGCCGGCCGCCTCCGCCGCCTTCGCGATCACCGCCGTCGGGACCGCGGTCGCGGAGGAAGCGCTCGATATCGGCGATCAACTCATCGCCCGACGGCGTTCCGGCCGCGTCGGCCACCTCCTCCATGCTCTCCACGTAGGTTCGGGTGCGCTCGTCCCCCGAGGTCGCCGCATCCAGCAGGGCACGCGTTTCGAGCGCCCTGCGCCCGAGGTCGCCGATGGGGAGCTCAAGGTCGAGGTAGCGGCCGACATGCTTGAGCAGCTCGATCGCCGCCGCCGGGAAGCTGCCCGAAGCGTAGTGCGGGACCTGCGCGAAGAAGCCGACGGCGGGGATCCCCGCCGTCGAGACGGCGAGCTCCAGGACCGATAGGGCCGCGGCCGGAACGCGCAGATGACCGATCGGTCCCTGGCTGATGCCGGCGGGCAGCAGCCCCGGGGCGGACGCGGTGCCGAGCACCGGCACCGGGCGCGTGTGGGCCACGGTCGCCGGAATCGCTCCCATGCTGACCCAGCTGGTGACCTGCAGGCGCCGCGCGAGGCTCACGACGTCAGCGGCGAGCTCGCGCCAGGCGTAGTCCGGTTCGGCACCGGTGAGCACCAGCAGGTCGCGATCCCCGATCTGCGCGGCGGTCAGCTGGAGCTGGGGCCACTCCAGGTCGATGAGCTTCCCGTCGATGATGTCGAGCGTCGGGCGGCGCGCGCGGAAGTCGAAGAGCCGGTCACCGTCGAAGGTCGCGACGACGCGGCCATCGGTTGCGAGTTGCTCGGCTGCCAGCGTCCCGGCATTCCCGCCGTTGACCCACCCATCCAGGGCGGCGATCAGGACCGGCGCGTCAGGTACGACCGATTCGTCGAGGTGGTACAGCGGCATGCTGCCAAGCATAGGCCGCTTCGTTCGAGCAGGCCCGCAAGGTCATGGGCCGGCGTCAGACGGGCGTGATGGTGACCTTGTACTCCTTGATCTTCGGGTTGCCGACCTCGACGGAGAGCTCGACCTTGTATTCGCCCAGCGCGTCCTTGTCGACCTGGCTCGCCGCGTCGTCCAGCGCCGCTTTGAGATCGATGCCCTTGCCCTTCTTTGGACCCTTCATGGTCATTCCTTTCTGATGCCGAGAGGAGGCACGTTACTCCGGTGTCGCCCCGCGGGCAATGGAGTTTCTTGCCCGCGAAGGACGAGCTCCCGGTCGAGGAGGCGTCCCTCCTCCTTCCGCGCCGCGAGGTGGTCTCCCAGGCTCGGGGTGAGATTCCGCTCGAGGAGCGCGATCACGCGGAGCTCGCCGGCCAGCGGAGTGTCGTCCTGTCGGAGAGCGTCGGCCGCACCCCAGAGACGCGCCGCCTCGTCGGAGCGCCCGAGGCTCGCACTGACACCCGCCAGTCCAAGGAGGCACTCAGCACTTGCTCGATCGTCGGGCAGCTCTGCATAGATCGCAAGGCTTTCGCGCAACAGGTCTTCCGCGCGCACGGAGGCACCGTCGAGGAGTGCAACCTCGCCGAGGACGCACAGCGCGGCAGCTCGATGCAGCGCGTCGCCGAGCTCAAGCGAGAGTGCCAAACACTCCTCGAGCGCCGCTCGCGCATGTTCGTGATCACCGGCCGCGAAGGCCGATTCGCCCAGGTTGTAGGCGGAGTCCACCACCAGGAGCCGATCGCCGAGCGTTCGACGCAGCGCCAGCGCCTCGGTGGAGAGCTGCTGGGCGCGCGCGTGCTCGCCTCGCGCGGCCGCCACCTCCGCCTGGAGTTGCATCACGGCCGAGGTTGTGCGTGCATCGCCGAGCGCAGCGGCGACCGTGCGAGCTTCGTCTGCGAGCACGCCCGCACGGTCGATCTCGTCGTGGATCAGCTCGATGTTGGCCAACTCGCAGAGTGAGAAGACGACCTCGCGCTGGTGCCCTGTATCCCGGAAGAGCGCGTTCGCCTCGCGGGCGAGCGGGGCAGCGGCGTCGTAGTCATGCTGCGCCATCGCCTGGCGAGCAGCGGTCCAGACGGCGAACGCCCGTACATCTGCGGGCACGTCCCCCGGCAGAGAGAGACCCTGCGCGAGCCAGTGGCGCGCCTCTGTCACGTGGCCGTGTGCGCGCCAGAATCGCCCGAGTGACGACACGATGCGCAGCCCGAGCGCAGGACGCTCCGAGTGGAAGGCGTACTCAAGGGCGGCGCGCACGTTGTCGAGCTCCTGCTCGATGTTTGCGAGCCAGACAGCCTGTTCTTCGCCCTCGAGGCCCGACTCGGCACGCCTCGCGAAATCGGCGAAAAAGGCTGCGTGCCGCTGGCGGAGCTCACTCGCATTTGGCTCGGCGTCCAGGAGCTCGCGCGCATACTCGTGCACGGTCGCGAGCATCTGGAATCGGGGATCAATCCCCGCGACCGCCTCTCGTCGCAGGAGCCCCCGGTCGATGAGCTCTGACAGATCTCCGACCAGGTCCTCGGAGAGCTGTCCGCACACCGTCTCGATCGCGCCGAGCGTCGATCCCCCGCGAAAGACGGCGAGCGACGCGTAGAGCGCACGCTGGGCTGGACTCAGCAGCCGGTAGCTCCAGTCGATCGTCGCGCGCAGGGTTTGCTGCCGCGGAGCCGCATCGCGCAGGCCATCGGTCAGGACCCCGAGAGCGTGGTCCAGCCGATTGAGCAGCCCTTCCAGCCCGAGCGCCGGCATTCGCGCTGCCGCGAGCTCGATCGCGAGGGGGAGGCGGTCAACGCGATTGCAGATCTGCCTGATGACCGCACGGTCGGCGTCCTCCTCCCGGAACGTGGGATCGGCTGCAGAGGCGCGCTCGAGGAAGAGCGTGACGGCATCGTCGTCCGGAAGTGGCCCAACCGCCACGACCTGCTCGCCGGAGATGCGTAGACGCCCACGGCTCGTCGCCAGGACGACCAGGTCGGGAGCACGCTGCAGGAGGAGGCCGACATCTTTCGCGGCGGCCGTCAGGTGCTCGAAGTTGTCGATCACGAGCAGGATCCGTCTGCCGCGCAGGGCGTCCGCCAGCGTCTCGACTCGCGGCCGCGCCGTCGAGTCCCGGACGCCGAGCACGCGCGCGATTTCCGCCAGGACGAGGTCCGGGTCGGTGATCGAAGCGAGCAAGACGAGGTAGACCCCGTCACGGAAGTGGCGGAGCGCGTTTCTCGCCGCTTCGAGGGCGAGCCGCGACTTTCCCGTCCCGCCGGTGCCCGTCAGGGTCAGCACCCGCACGTCGCCGGCGCTGAGCATGCCTGCGATGACCGCCAGTTCACTGTCACGTCCGACGAGCGGCGTAGGGCTGGCCGGAAGGTTGGTCGCGAACGGCGTGCGG
>Ga0224510_10001157_pt1 | contig 17861 bp, 16 predicted proteins | sample SF_May12_sed_USG_FD_170161 | JGI IMG/M metagenome (GOLD analysis project Ga0224510, IMG submission 170161) | Sediment microbial communities from San Francisco Bay, California, United States - SF_May12_sed_USGS_4_1 | ecosystem: Environmental > Aquatic > Marine > Sediment | place: USA: California... | reverse complement strand
GATCATTTTCTCGAGGTCGTCCCTGGTAAACGTGATGTGATAGTTCGTGTAATCGTCCGTTGTGTAGGCATTCTGGTCGGCGCCCGCCTTCTTGAGAATGTCGGCGTAGACGTCAGCCGGATACTTTTTCGTGCCGCGAAACATCATGTGTTCAAAGAAATGCGCAAAACCGGTCTTGCCAGGCTCGATCTCGTTGCGCGATCCGGTCTGCACCGGGATCTGCAGCGTCACGATGTCGGGGTAATCCGTGGGCACGATGATGACGCGCAGACCGTTGTCGAGATCCCGCATCAGGTACGGCATATCGAATATCTTTGCAGGCGCTTCCGCTTCCTTGCTGCAAGCGGCCAGCAGCAGTGCCAGGGATATGACAGTAATCAGTTTTTTCATCAGGTACTCCGGGTCCGGGCGTGGCAACGAGATAACGGTGCAGGAGTTTACAGCCTATACGTCGGCTGCAACAGGCGATATCGACAACGCGAGCGCACTGATGCATACGGTTTGCTCGATTTGCTGTGCGATGACCGGACCAGACTTACAGCTGCTTGCAAGTCCGTAACTGCTTCGTCAATGCGAGCAGCTCCGTACGGTATTCCAGTCCTTGTTCCTTTGTATAGGTGTTCGTACGCATCTCGAGATCAATCGCGTCGATCGCATCCCGCGACGTTTTCTCGCACTCGGCACGGTCCTGCGTCAACGGTTCGGGTGGCGTTGGTTCGGCAGGCGTCGGCGGGTTTGCGGGTTCGTCGAACGGATTAACGAAGTCGTCATTGTCAGCGGCGGGTGTGTCGTCATCGACATCAACTGCGGGCTCGGGGCACGGGGTTTCCTGAAAGGCGATCGTACCGTCCTCCAGCGCACAACGATGGATCTCGGTATCCGCGGCTGCGCCCGTAGCAGCGAGCAGCGATACGACAATCGCGATGCGCCAGTTGGACCGAGCCCTTGATCGATGCATCTTGTTCAAGGCCGACTGAACTCCAGAACCCCATCGTCGATAGGACCTTCGCCGATCGTCTTTCTGTCCAGCGTATAGTTCTGGGTGTTACGCCACGGCGACTCTGTCCCCTGTTTCGGCAACAGGTGCATTTTTCGCTGGATGTATCCCGATGAGAATCCCTCGATCCAGTCCGAGCCCGCCATGTCCCGTTCATGTGCTCGCAAGCGCGGCGTGCACTGACGCATGCCTGTCTCGGTCATGTGATTGAGCAGGCGACACGCATACTCCGCCGTGAGGTCGGCCTTCAATGTCCATGAGGCATTGATGTAGCCAAAGGTTGATACCAGGTTTGGCACGTCCGAATACATCATCGATTTGTACGAAAATTTTTCCGAGAAGTCGATCGGTTGATCATCCACGCTGATCGTCACATCGCCGAGCAAACGCAGATCGAGCCCGGTCGCCGTGACAATGATATCGGCATCCAGGTGTTCCCCCGAGTCGAGCCGCACGCCGCTTGCAGTGAACTCGGCAATGGTGTCCGTCACGATCGATGCGTGACCGTCCCGGACGGCATGAAAAAAGTCGCCGTTGGGTACGAGGCACAGCCGCTGGTCCCACACGCCGTAGCGCGGCACGAAATGCTTGTCGAAATCGACGCCGTCTCCGAGGTCCTTGCGCGCCATCTTCAGGAGTTTTCGGCGCACGAAGTTGGGCGCTGCTCGTGATTGCCAGTAAATCCAGCGTTGGTACTGAATATTCTTCCACCGGGCGATCGCATAGCCTGCCTTCTCCGGCAACAGCCACTGCAGCAGCCGCGCTTTCCAGTCGGTGTCCGGTGCCGAGCCCATGTACGTCGGCGAGCGCTGCAGCATCACGACGTGCGCTGCCTCTTTGGCCATCTCCGGAACCAGCGTCACCGCCGTTGCACCCGAGCCGATGACGAGCACCTTCTTGTCGCGGTAGTCGAGATCGTCGGGCCAGTGTTGCGGATGGATGATCCTGCCCCTGAAGCGGTCGTAGCCCTTGAACTCGGGCAGGTAGCCCTGGCGGTAGTTGTAATACCCGGCGCACATGAGGAGAAAGCCGCAACGCAACGTCGTGGTCTCGTCGCTGGCCGTATCGCGTACTTCAAGTGTCCAGGCGGCATCCTCGCTCGACCAATTGGCAGACGTGAGCGCTCGCTGATAGCGGATGTTCTGATCAATGCCGGCTTCGGATGCCGTTTCCCGGATGTACTTCAGGATCGACGGGCCATCGGCGATGGCTTTGCCTTCTGTCCAGGGTTTGAATTTGTAGCCGAGCGTGTACATGTCGCTGTCGGAGCGAATCCCGGGGTAGCGAAACAGGTCCCACGTGCCGCCGAGGGTTTCCCGCTCTTCGAGGATCCGGTAGCGCCGGTCCGGGCACTTGTCCTGCAAGTGCCACGCGGCGCCGATGCCGGATAAACCCGCACCGACAATGACGACATCGATGTACTCAGTTGTCATGCGTCGTAGCATCCCACATCCGTGCGCCCGTCGCGATCCAATGACGTATGATTACCTGCAATTACCGATGACAAATCCTGCCAACAAAACAGTCCTGATCACCGGTGCCGGCGGCGGCTTCGGTCGACAGCTGGTGCTGCAGTTTCGTGCCGCGGGCGCGAAGCTCATTCTTACGGACATCGACGAGCACGCGTTGCAAGGCGCGGCTGACGATGCCGGTGACGATCTCGTCGCCTCGGTCATCGCAGACCTTGCCTCGGTGGAGGGTTGCGATGCAGTCGTTGCAAGCTGTGTGTCCCTAGATCGAGTCCCGGACATTCTCGTCAACAACGCAGGCCTGGCTGTCGCCGGGCGGCTGGATCATGTTCCCCGCGTGCAATGGGAAACGCTGATGCAGCTCAACCTGCTTGCCCCAATGCGCCTCTGCAACAGCCTTCTGCCCGGCATGATCGAGCGCGGCAGCGGCCATATCGTGAACGTATCGTCGATGGCCGGATGGGCGGGTGCCAAAGGACTGTCGGCATACTGCACGTCGAAGTTCGGGTTGCGAGGATTCGGCGAAGCACTGGCCTCGGACCTCGAGGGCACCGGTGTCCATGTGACCAACGTCTACCCATCCTTCAGCCGGACGCCGATTCTCGACTCGCCGCAATACGGCTACGACGAACGACGGAACGTGCCGGACTTTCTGCTCTCTGAGCCCGCGGATGTCGTTGCACGGATGGTCGAAGGCGTGCGCCACAACCGGCTGCACGTATTTCCCGACAAGTACGCGCGCCGCATTCACTACATCAAACGTTTTGTGCCATGGCTCATGCCAGTGCTCGAACGTCGCATGCAAGCCAGGGCGATTGAGGCGGGTAAGGACACAGGCTGAGAATCTGCGTGTCGGTGTTTCAATCGAGGAGCGAAGCGACGACACGCGTTCGTACAAGTTTCCCCGTGACCCACACGCAAAACCAGGCCAGAACAACGCCACCAACGACATCGAGTATCAGGTGTTGTTTGGTGAGTAGCGTCGAGAGTGAAATGCCGACGCCGAGTGCGATTCGAATGCCTCGTCCCGATTTATCCCACAGCAGAAAATTGCAGATCCATGTGACGCCTACGTGCAGGCTGGGAAAGGTGATATGGAACGGGTCTGCTTTATGAACAAAAGTATAGACGCGGCGGTACAGGTCGCTATCGATCAGCGCCGGGTCCGGTCGGGCTGCCGTGATCGGAAGTAACAGTACGATGGTCCAGGCAATGACGGCGGCGAGCGAGGCGGACGCTACAAACTGCCAGAAAAGTTTGTCCTCGACTCTGAAAACCGTTGAGGCGATGAACACAAAAAAAGAAAAGTAAATCCAGATAGTCCAGGGAATAAACGGGATCGATCGATCCAACGCGTTATCGATGACGAACAAAGGCGTGGGCAGAGCCTGCACATATTCATGCAGCCACAGGCCGCCGACAACCAGAAACGGCGCGATGAGCAGGCGAATTCCAAAATGCGTCTTCAATCAATATCCAATTCAAGTAGACTTCGGTCATCATACGCAAAACTTCTACAGACAATACACAAGCGATGAGAGGGCATTGGTGGAAACGAAAGAACTACTCGTGAATCTGATCCTGTTCGGGCTGCTGCCACTGTGGGGCATCTCGGGCCTGATCGACTGGGCCTGTCATCGCGCTACGAATATTGAGACGACCTCGGGCCTGAGAGAGTCCCTGATTCATACACTCATGGGCGTGCAATTGGGTGTTCCCATTATTCTTGCGCTGTTCTTCTACGTGAACGTGTCCGTGCTGCTGATCTGCCTGCTCGCTATGTTGATGCACGAGTTTGTGGCGCACTATGACGTGCATTACTCCGCGCCCAAACGCGAGATCTCTATCTGGGAGGTCCATGTTCACAATTACATGGCGACCATTCCGCTGTTTCTGTTCATGCTGTTGGTTGTCATCAATTGGGACATGTTCATCAATATGATTACTTTCAACTGGGCCGGGAATATGGAATTTCGGCGCCTTGAAGAGCCGCACGGTGGCTCGAACTACCTGAAGGCCTACCTGATCTTCATGGGCATCACCTGCGTTGTACCGTACTTTGAGGAAAATATGCGTTGCCTTAAGGTTTACCTGGCACAAAAGAGAGGCGCGGTCGCTTGAGCGTCTACATTACGAGTACGGGCGCGTTTCTCCCGGGGCCGCCCATCGACAACAACGAGATGGAGGAGATCCTCGGGCTCGTCAACGGCAAGAAGAGCCGTCTCAAGCGGCGCATTCTGAAGGCCAATGGCATCGTCACACGCCACTATGCGATCGACAAGGATCACAACACCCTGTTCTCGGCCAGTGACATGGCCGTCAAGGCAGCCGAGCGCTGCCTGGAGCTATCCACACTCTCAACCAGCCAGGTCAAGATGCTCAGTTGTGCCACGACGCAAGGGGACATGGTGATTCCCGGCTTCGGCAGCATGGTGCAGGCGGGCCTGGGCATTCCCGAGGTCGAGTTACACACGACCCACGGCGTATGCACCTGCAGTTCGATGGCGATCAAAGCCGCCTACAACAACATCCGGGTCGGCGATCAGCCCAACGCCCTGGTGGTCGTCAGTGAGCTCGCGTCTCGCTTGTTCAAAAACACCCATTACGAAGCGGCCGGCGGTTCGGCCGCTGTGAACTTTAACGCGGAGTTTCTGCGCTGGATGTTGTCCGACGGTGCGGGCAGCCTCTTGCTCGAGAACCAACCGCGCGGGCAGTGCCTTCGAATCGACTGGATCCGCAGCTACTCGCACGCCGATTCCTACCCGGTGTGCATGGGTATCGGAGCGACGACGGATCCGGACGACACACGTACCTGGCAGGACTTTCCCACCTACGGCGAGGCCGAAGCGAACGGGGCGCTGCTCATTCGGCAGGACATTCGACTATTGGAGACCATCGTCAAGATCGGTGTCGACGGCACCCTGAAGCTGATCGAAGATGGCTTGCTGGATACCGACAAACTGGATCACCTGTTGTGCCATTATTCCTCGCATCATTTCAAGAGCCGGATCTACGAATTGCTCGACATGGCCGGTGCCCGGGTGGACGAAGAAAAGTGGTATTCCAATCTGTACACGCGCGGCAATACCGGCGCTGCGTCGATACTGATCATGCTTGATGAGTTCCTGAGCACCGACAGGGCCAAGCCTGGCGATACCATCATCTGCATGGTCCCGGAAAGCGGGCGCTTCAATGTCGCGTACATCCATCTGACTGTGGTTGAGGAAGGCAATGAGTGAACCGGTAGTGCTGGATCGCCCGGACGTTCTGACGGATCTGGGCCAGGAGACTCTGCGCCGGCTCATCCGTGTCTGGTTTGACTTCGAGCGCCGGCTCGCCAGGGTTCCCATTATCCGTCGGCTGGATCTTGGACAGTTCAATCTTGAGGATTATCAGAAACTGTTGCTCAACATGCGGCCGCAGGTCGTCGAAGGGGCGCGCTGGATAGCGCGGTGCGCATCCAGTTTCGATCGCGATTATGCCGACGTGCGTTCTGTCATCATTGGTCACGCGCAGGACGAACACAGAGACTATGAGGTCCTCGAAGCGGACTACGTGACCAGTGGCGGTGATCTGAAAACGCTGCGAATGCAACCCCGTAACCCCGGCTCTGAAGCCCTGCACTGTTTCTTGATGTACCGCGCCGGCCAGCCGAATCCCGTGGACCTGTTAGGCGCAATGTGGATCATCGAAGGGCTCGGCCAGAAGATGGCCAACGACTGGGCCAAGCGCATGGATGAACTCATCGACGGGTCCGAAGCCTTCACACGATTTCTGCGTTATCACGGCGACAACGACGATTCGCACATGGACAAACTGTATGGCCTGGTCGACCGGGTGTGCACGGATCAGAACGCGGCAGATAGAATCGTGCGCACCGCAAAGGTCGTTGCCCGGCTCTACGCGATGCAACTCGAGGAGATCGAGCATGTTTAGTTTCAAACGCGCTGTACGCAGTCCCTATCTCGAAGCTGTTGTAGCAGATGACGCGATTCCGATCGACCCGGCTGCTGTCGATCTCTGGCTCACTGATTTACATCGACGCGCGCGTTGGATTATTCGTCCTGTCTTGCAGCTCGTTTTCTCGATTCTGTTACACATCACCTGGGCGCTGAAACGATTGCCACTACCGCAGTTCAGTGCCCACAAGTTCCTGCAAAAACAAATCTGCTTCTACTGCAATTATTTCGTCACGCCGGAAGCCAATGAGCTGATCCTGCGCCACTTTACGACAGAGTCGAATATTCTGAATTTCATGCAGGAGAACATGCAGCCGAACGACGTTACCCCGATGACCCTGTACCCAAGCAAGGTCGACGACATGTTGCGGGATACGTTCGTCGAGCACGACCAGGAATTGTTTCGCATGATTCGTGATCTCGGGCCTGCTGATCGCTCAAGCTGGCCGAAGGACGCCAGGGACCTCAAGTGGACGCTATGGCGTCCCATGGAAATTGACGAGAGCGTGCGCAAGCGGCGCTGGACACAGGTGCTGGACTTCGAGACGGCACATGCCCTGTTCATGTGCCTGTTTTGTTTCTTACTGACTGCCGAGGAGTATCGTGACTCCATTAACGGCTTCGGCCTCGATCAGTCCATCGCGATCAAAATTGGGGAAATGATTGGCGATCCAACACTGGTCGAGTACGCATACAACAAACACCCGTTGTATCTCGTGGGTCCATGGAATCTCGGCCAGCGATTTCTAATGCACGGATTTTTTACCGAGTATCTGCACGCGCGACTGGAGCAAGAGCGCGCGGCGGCGTAGGGCGATTCGCTCCGGCGATAGATAAAGGCCGGAGGCGATCGCACCTGATATGTGCGAAAATCTGACGTCAAAAAAATAGCAACAACAATCACTTACTTGTGTCGCCGGGAACCAGATGTCTTTATTCGAAGAGCTCAAACGTCGTAACGTAATTCGTGTTGCGGTTCTTTACCTGGTGTCGTCGTGGGTGCTGTTGCAGCTCACCGACGTGCTGTCGTCGCTGCTCAATGTGCCTGAATCGGTCGGCTCGATCGTCGTGCTGCTGTTGATACTCGGCTTTATCCCCGTGGTGATCTTCGCGTGGGTTTACGAGATGACGCCCGAGGGCGTAAAGAAGCAGGCAGAAATCGATCGCAGCCAGTCGATTACGGCTGAGACGGGCAAGCGCATCAATACCCTGATTATCGTGCTGCTCGTGGTCGCGATCGCGGTCGTCGTCCTCGACCGAATGCTGCCCGCGTCTGTCCCTGTCGCAGCGCCGGTAGCGACAGCAGCGTCGAGTGCAACGGAAACACCAAGAGTGCCGGCGAAGTCCATCGCCGTGTTGCCGTTCGCCGATCTTTCGCCGGGCGGCGACCAGGAATATTTCTCCGACGGCATTGCCGAGGAAATACTCAACGTGCTGGTACGCATCGAGGATCTCAAGGTTGCGTCGCGTACGACCTCGTGGGGTTTCAAGGGACAGGAGGCGCTCGGCGTACCGAACATCGCCGGGAAAATGAACGTCCGGCACGTGCTCGAGGGTTCCGTGCGCAAGTCCGGTGATAAAGTGCGCATCACGGCGCAGCTCATCGATGCCGCGACCGACCAGCACCTCTGGTCCGAGACCTACGATCGCACGCTGACGGCCGAGAGCCTGTTTCAAATCCAGGATGACATTGCGAAAGCCATCGTCGAGCAACTCGGCATCATCATGGAAGCCGACGTCGTCACGGCCAGGCATACCGCAGACACCAAAGACATCGATGCCTACGAGCTGTACCTCGAGGCCTCGCAACTGTTTACCGAGCGCCGTAGCCTGCTGCGCGCGATCGATCTCTTCGAGCGGGCCGTCGCAGCCGACCCCGGTTTCGCGCGCGCCTGGGCGGGGCTTGCGGCTATCTATAACGTTGCACCGGGCTGGGGATTTACCGGCCGCGACTACCCTGCGCTGTCACGCGAGGCCGCCGAAACGGCGATCCGCTTGAGCCCCGAGTTGTCATTGCCGTACGCGGTACTCGCGATGAGTTTGAACTCGGACTATCCGGTCGATTACGAGCGCGCGCTGGCCCTGTTCGATGAGGCGCTGACGAGGGATCCCAAGAACACCACGGCGTACCTGTGGCGTACGATCATGTACCTGGACCTCGGTTATTTCGACCTGGCCGAACAAGGTGCGCTTAAGTGCCTTGAGATCGACGCTGCCTACGAGATCTGCCGTTCTTTCCTGGCATTGGCTGTATTGTTTGCCGGCGATACGGAACGCGCCCTGGAGATTCACGAGACTGTACTGCGCCATGGTTTTTTCGGCAATTCCGATCCGTTCCTGTATCTCTATATCGCCACAGGTGAGGAGCGTACTGCCCTTATCGCAATTGCCGCCGCTAACGCCGCCAGCGGGATCAACAACGCGACGGCTTACGAATACCGGGCGATGTCCGACCCGGCCTTCGACTTTGAGGCCGAAAAGACGCTTATCGAGCAGGCCTATGTCCCGCCCGGGGAAACGGAGCCTGTGATCAGCCTGACGTACCCGGACTACCTGCTGCGTTACCGCCGTTACGATGAGATGCAGAGCAGCGAGATGGCCTACTGGTGGTATCCCCACCCGCAGGAGTTTCGCAACTCGCCGCATCGCAAGCGCTTGATGCGTCTTACCGGCATGCCTGAGTACTGGCGCAAGCACGGTTTTCCACCGCAGTGCCGGCCGGTAGGGGCTGATGACTTCGAGTGCGACTAGGCGCCAATACCATCACTATCTCGCCATTTATTGCGACTTGACTAAGTCAGATTACTAGGCTATATATCGCAATATCTTACGATATAAAGAAGTTTTGCGACTATACTCGCAATATATTACGACTATGAAAATCACCGGCTTACTTAACGACGATGCCGTGCTGGCCGAATTGGGCGCACGGATTACCAGCCGCCGGCTTGAAATGCAGCTGACCCAGGCGGCTGTGGCCGAACAGGCGGGCATCGCCAAACGCACCCTTGAGCGTATGGAGGCCGGGGAATCGTCACAGTTGGCGACCCTGGTTCGTGTGCTGCGAGTGCTGGATGCCGCATCCGGGCTGGATAACGTGATACCGGAGTCCGGACCCCGACCGATGGATTTGCTCAAGCAGAAGGGCAAGGTCCGAAAGCGGGCATCGGGCCAGCGAGCCGCAAAGACGACCGGCAAACCCTGGCGCTGGGATGAGACGCCGTGAGCACGCTTGCCGAGGTCAGGCTGTGGGGCAAAACCATTGGTGCGGTCTCACTCGAGGACGGGGAGGACGTCGCCAGCTTTGAATACGATGCAGCATTCGCGGAAAGCGGCATTCAGGTCGCGCCGATCGTGATGCCGCTTTCCCGGCGCGTGTATCGCTTTCCCGAATTATCCCGCCCGACTTTTTTCGGCTTGCCCGGCATGCTGGCCGATTCCCTCCCCGACAAATTCGGCACCGCGCTGATTGATGCCTGGCTGGCATCCGAGGGGCGGCAGCCGCATTCCTTCAACGCGATTGAGCGGCTTTGCTATACCGGTGAACGCGGCATCGGTGCGCTGGAATTTGCCCCGGCCATCGGCCCCAGGGCGAAGCAGACAACACACATCGAAGTCGGCAAGCTGGTTGAGCTTGCATCGGAAGTGCTGACCCACCGGAGTAATCTCCAGGCGTCTTTTGGAGCCGAAGGCAAAGAAGACGCGCTTAAGGATATTCTGCGCGTCGGCACATCCGCCGGTGGCGCGAGGGCGAAGGCGGTCATCGCATGGAATCCGAAGACCAATGAAGTGCGTTCCGGCCAGGTCAGGGCTGGCAAGGGATTTGAATACTGGCTGCTGAAATTCGACGGCGTCAGCGGCAACAGGGACAAGGAACTGGAAGACCCGGCAGGTTACGGGTTGATCGAGTATGCGTATTACCGGATGGCGCTGGCCTGCGGCATCGATATTAATGAATGCCGGCTGTTCAAAGAAAACGGCCGGTCACATTTTATGACGCGCCGCTTTGATCGCCTCGATACCGGCGAAAAACGTCACATGCAATCCCTCGGCGCCCTGGCGCACTACGACTACAATATGGCGGGCGCCTACAGTTACGAGCAGGCTCTGCTCGTGATGCGGCAACTTGAGTTGCCCATGCAGACCATCGAGCAACAGTTTCGACGTACGGTGTTCAACATCGTGGCCCGCAACCAGGATGACCACGTGAAGAACATTGCCTTCCTGATGAACAAATCCGGTGAGTGGTCGTTATCGCCGGCTTTTGATGTGACCTACAGCTTTAATCCTGCGGGTGCGTGGACGGCGAGCCATCAGATGACGATGAATGGCAAACGCGACAATTTTACGATGGAGGACTTCAGCGCCTGCGCAAAGACGGCGTCGATGAAACGCGGGCGCGCCGCGAAAATTCTTGCCGAGGTGCAGGCGACGGTGGCGAATTGGCCTTCGTATGCTGAAGAAGCCGGCGTGCCGGGTGATGTGCTTGAGAAGATTCAGCGCACCTTGAATCTGAAACCCTACTCATGAAACCGCGCGACTCGGAGGGGCGGCCCACCGCTCATAGCTATGCACTCGCGTGATCGTCGCCTGGGAATGGACCGCGCAATCACAAGGCGCGACTTCCTCAACGGCGTCAGCGTTGCGATCGGCGCCTCGCTGTTACCGGCCTGCACAAAAACCGGCGAGCCGATGGTCGAGGTCCTGGCAACGTATTACCCACCGGCCGAGACCGGGATGCGCGGTTCGCATGCGGGTTCGTTCGAAGTGGCGCACGCCACGGTTCAGGGCAAAGACTGGGTAGCCGGAAAGACCGACGAACACTACGATCTCATCGTTGTCGGCGCGGGCATCAGTGGATTATCGGCGGCGTACATCTATCGCCGTGATGTGAACCCGAACGCACGCATCCTCATCCTCGACAATCACGATGACTTTGGCGGTCACGCGAAACGTAACGAGTTCACGCTCGACGGGCGCATGTTCATCGGCTACGGCGGCACGATGTTTATCGAGGCGCCGCAGTCCTACCCGGCGGTGTCGAAGCAGGTTATCCGGGAGATCGGCATCGATACCAGCCGCAGCGCCGAGTTCTACCACGACGACCTGTTCGCGTCGCACGGGCTCAGCGAGGTCAGCTTCTTCGACAGGGAGACCTTCGGTGCCGATCTGCTTGCGAGCGGTGCGCATGGATTCGGAAATTCGATGGAAGAGCTGCCCTTGTCGGCCGAGGGGAAAGCCGAACTCGAGAGGCTGTTCGCCGACAAGGTCGACTACCTGGAAGGCAAAACCCCGGCAGAGCGCAGTGCCGTGCTCGAGACGCACAGCTGGCTCAGTTATCTCAAGACCTACGGCGGATTCGGCGAGGAAGTGCTCGCCTACGTGCAGAAATTACCGCACGGCTACTGGGCGATCGGTGCGGATGCCATGCCGGCCGCGATGGCGCGGGACAACGGCAATCCCGGGTTCGGTGTTGCGGGCAGCGGGGGCGAGGAAGAAAGTGGTGACGAGTTGGACGACCGCGGTTTCTTTTTCCCCGACGGCAATGCCTCGGTCGCCCGCCTGCTCGTTCGCAAGCTGGTTCCCGATGTGGCGCCCGGGCGCTCGATGGAGGATGTCGTCAGCGCGCGTTTCGACTACGCAAGGCTGGACCAGCCCGGGAATGACACTCGCATCCGCCTCAGCAGCACGGTCGTTAACCTGCATCACCGCGGGGGTGCGCTCAATGCCGACGTCGATGTTACCTATGTGCGCAACGGCGAAGCGCGCACGGTGTCAGCGGGCAAGGTTGTCTGGGCCGGCTATCATGCAATGCTGCCGTATGTCTGCGATGACATTCCAAATGAGCAGGTCACCGCGTTGCAGACTTCCGTTCGCGCGCCGCTCGTGTACACCAATGTGTTGATCCGCAATTGGCAGAGCCTCGCGAAACTCGGCATGCGCCGGGCCTACTGCCCCGGCAGCTTTTTCCAGACCGTGATGTTCACCCACCCGGTGAGCATCGGCGACTATCGCTTTGCCCGCTCGCCCGACGAGCCCGTGATACTGCATCTGCAGCACATGCCGCTCGCACCGGGTTTGCCAGTCGCGGAGCAGTTCCGGGCCGGTCGCAGGACGCTGCTCGAGACCCCGTTCGAAACCTTCGAACGCAGCCTGCGCGACCAGCTTGGCCGCATGCTCGGCCCGGGCGGCTTTGATCCGGCGCGTGATATCGCGGGCATCACGGTCAACCGCTGGCCGCACGGCTACGCGTACTCGATAGATACAGAATCCGGTGACGTCGCCTGGTCGCCGGAGCTATGGCAGCACGAACGCCAGCCCTGGGTCGATGCGCGGCAGCGCGTGGGCAACATCGCGTTCGCCGGCACGGACGCCGCCGCCAACGCCATGACCGAATCGGCGATCGAAGAGGCGCACCGCGCCGTGCACAGTTTGGTGACGGAAACCGCGGGATAAATATGCCGGTGGAGATTGTCGCCTGCCGGACATCGCGCCCGAGATTCACAGCGCAGCAACCGCGGGGCTCCGTACAAGCCCGTATCGACAGCTCGCGCTAAGTCACTGAAACTGCTTGTGGTTGTCGCGGAGGCGAGGGTTGGCGTGTTCCTGTTTTCCGAACTCCGGCGTCGCAACGTGTATCGCATCGCGGCCGCTTATGCCGTTGCGGCGTGGCTGATCATCCAGGTGGTGGAAACGATATTCCCTGCCTTCGGCTTCGATGATGCAACGACCCGCTACACGGTCATCGCATTGATGATCGGGTTCATACCGGCGGTCATATTTGCGTGGACATTCGAGCTCTCTCCGGATGGCCTGCGGCGGGACCGCGGCGTTGATCGGCATGCGCCGCCCGGTCCGCGCATGCACAAGCGGCTTGACCAGGTCATCATCGCGGTGCTGGTCATTGCGGTTACGTATTTTGCGATCGACAAGTTTGTGCTCAGCGATTACGAGAGCGCCTCAACTGCGCCGGCCGGTGCCGCGTTACCCATCGGCCGATCGATTGCCGTTATGCCGTTCGTTGATTTGAGTCCTGACAGCGACCAGGCGTATTTCTCCGACGGTATCGCCGAGGAGATACTGAACCTCCTGGCGCGCGTTCCCGAATTACGCGTCGTGTCGCGATCATCGTCCTTCGCGTACCGCGACAGGAACCTGAGCGCGCGCGATATCGCCTACGAACTCAATGTGAATTACATCCTCGAAGGGTCTGTTCGCAAACAGGGTAATCAGCTCAGAATCACGGCGCAATTGATCGATGCACTGACCGACTCGCATCTCTGGTCGGGCACCTTCGAACGCGCATTCGTCGACGTGTTTGCTATCCAGGACGATATCGCAGCCGCGGTGATACCGGCACTCGAAGTCGAGCTGTTGTATGAATTGCCGGTGACTACGGAAACAGATCCCGATGCCTACATGCATTACCTGAAGTGCCGGCATTATTTCCTGCAGAGAACATCGAGCGGACTCGAAGCGGCCGTCGAACACTGCAAACAATCCACAGCACTGGAATCCGACTATGCACCTGCCTGGGTAACGCTGGCGTCGGCCTATATCAACCAGAGTGAAAGCGGGCAACGCGACTACAACGAAGCCTACGAACTGGCAACCGCGGCGGTCGATCGCGCTCTTGAGGCCGATCCCGAGTTGCCGTTCGCGCATTCCGCCCGCGCCTGGATCGCATTTACGTTCGAGCGCGACTACCGAAATTCCGCCAAACACTTCCGCATCGCGCGTAGCCTGTTCCCGAACAGCAGCGTTATTCTCGCCAACGCATCGGTACTTGCCGCGCACCTCGGATTCCTCGACGACGCGATGGCGATGGTATCGAGAAGCATCGCGCTGAATCCGAGCGACTCCATCGCGCATTCGATGCGCGGTATTTACCTGTCGCGGCTCGGCCGCCTCGATGAGGCCGATCAGGACCTCAGCGAAGCATTGAGACTAAGCCCCGGCAGCGGCTATCACAGCGGCAACCTCGCGTTACTGAGGCTCTTGCAGGGGCGCCCGGCAGAGGCGCTCGAATACGCCGCCGATATCGATGACGAGCCGCAGCGTCTGTCCGTGTTGGCAATGGCCGGGTTCGACCTGGGCGACACAGGGGCCTCGGGCAGTGCGATTGACAATCTCGATGACGGGTTCGCCGATTCTTTCCCTTTGAAAGCCGCCAGGGCTCACGCATGGCGTGGAGAAATAGAGGACGCCTTTCGCTGGCTCGATCGCGCCGTCAAACAAGGTCATTCCATCGAGGGGATAAAAGACGATCCATTCCTGTCAGGCCTGCACGCCGACCCGCGCTGGCAACCGTTGCTCGAGTCGCTCGGTCTGGACGACGCCTTGACGGCCACTATCCAGCTCTGAGCAGTATCATCCAGCCGACCACGACATAAGCGAGCGTGACCCACACAACGTTACCCCGCTCCAGCTCGTCAACGAAATTGTTCATGCGCACACCTTGACAAAGAACTATTTGATGGTGCGTGGCAAGTTACTGAAACCACAGCCGGGTGAGTGCGCTACGCATACTCGATAGATGCCGAATCCGGTGACGTCGCCCGGTCGTTATCTCATTCAACAACCTGCCCGGCCATTTCGCCGGCTTCGTACACCACCTCACCACCGACCACGGTCAGCAGCACCTTGATGTCGGCGATCTCTTCGGCCGGAATTTCAAACAGGTTGCGATCGAGCACGATGAGGTCCGCGAACTTGCCGACTTCCAGCGAGCCGGTCTCGGCCTCCTGATGCAGTTCATACGAAGAATTAATCGTAATCGCACGTACCACCGTGTCACGACTCAGACCGGGATCCTCGCCCAGCCGTCCCGCGTAGCGCGCCGGAGCATCCGGAGCGTTCGTCCTCGTGACGCCGACTTTTAGTGCGAACCACACATCAAGCGGATCGACTGGCCAGTCGCTGCCGTAGGCAATTCGTGCTCCCGCCTCGTGCAAAAATCCCTGGGGCTCGATGTATTTGAAACGTGCTGGTCCGAGATAATCTCTGAGACCCTCGATCGTATCCGATGCAGGTTTGCCCCACTGGAAAGAAGGAACCGGGATAACATCGAGCGCCGCGAAGCGGGCGAAATCCGTCGGATCCACGATCTCGACGTGCGCAATCGCTGCGCGGATGTTCTGCGGCGAATACTGCTTGCGCATGGCCTCGAATCCGTCGAGCGCATAACGGGTTGCCCCGTCACCGTCGGCGTGAATGTGCGGATCGATGCCCGCAGCAGCCAACTGCAGCAGGAACGCTTCCAGGTCGGCGGCGGAAAAGTAAGGATCCGGACCCTTGTTGTCGCTCGACACCCAGTCGGGCTCCTCGTCCGTGCCCCGGTTCTCGAGGTAAGGCTCAAGCATCGTGCCAGTGAAAGACGGTGCTGCAATAACACCGTCCAGGAATAACTTCGCGTTGCGGACCGTGATCGTTGGTCGCGGCGTGATCGGACCCTGGTCAAACTCCCGCGCAATCTGAAGCACAGACTCGACGGCCTCATCCGCGTTCTGACCGGGTTCCTCACCAACCAGCACAGCGAAGTGACTGCGAATAGTCAGCTTGCCCTGTTGTTGCAGTGTCGCGTAGACCTTGACGTCACTGTACTCGGCGGACGCATCCAGGAACGAAGTAATGCCCTGGGCATTCATTTCCCTGAGCGATGCCAAACCGGCGACGAGCCGCTCCGCATCGGTGGTTTCGGGCAACAGACCATCGAACAGACCTTGCGCGGCATCTTCAAAAATGCCGCTTGGCCGGCCGTCTGCGTCATGGGCGATTTTGCCGTCGTCCGGATCGGGTGTGGAAGACGAGATTCCGGCGAGCTCCATTGCTCGCGAATTGGCGAGCGTCGTGTGTCCGAACGACGAGTGGACCAGGATCGGGCGCTGGGTATCCAGCAGATCGAGATCGGCAAAGTCCACTTCGGTACCGGGTGGCAGCATGTTCTGCTGGAACCAGCTCTCGACTTCGAGCCAGCCATCGGGCTCCTTGTCACGGCTGGCATCAAGACAACCCTGGATTCTTTCCCTGAACTGCTCGACGGTCAGCGCCGCATAATTGAGGCTGCAGCTGACGAGTTTGAGGCCGCCCGACAACGGGTGCATATGTCCGTCCACAAGACCGGGCATCATCATGCGCCCGTCAAGGTCGACGATCTTCGTATTGCGACCGGCGAACTTTTGCGCGCCGCTCTCGTTGCCGACATAGACGATGACACCGTCTCTTATGGCGAGAGCCTCTTCTGTGCTGCTGCGAGCGTCGACAGTGTAGATGTACCCATTGCGGTAAATTGTGTCGGCTGGCGGCTCGCCCGAGCAGGCCCCGGCACCACAAACCAACATCACACAACCGGTAATCAACCAGATTTTATTGCTAGAAATATCAGTATCTCCCTGTTTGACTTTGCTCACAGTATCCAAGCCAGCATCGCCTTAAGTGGCCCAGTGGGGGTGAGGGCCACTGTAAGCTAAGTGACTGTCCATTTGCCATATGCTCCATGGCGCGTCGCAAGCCCATTCGGCATCGCAGCAACGCAGGGGTTATACTCCCCGCAGTCAACATTAGGAGACCTCCATGAATTCACCACTTTCAAGTCGTTGCTTACAGGCGCTACTCACATTACTTGTCGGCGTTACGTTTTCCAGCATAGCATTGGCGGAGGACGAGTCCGCTGCCACCAAGATTGCTCGTGCTGAATCGGCTGCGCCAGCCAGTATTTCAGCCGGTGCAACCATCGTGGATGCTGATGGCACCGTGTTGCGCGAAGGCAGCAATGGCTGGACTTGCCTGCCCGGAGTCCCGCTGATTCCAGGCGACGACCACCCGATGTGCAACGACGCCACCTGGACAGCCTGGCTGGCTGCAACGGCGGCTGGCGAGGAATTTTCGGCCGATACCGTGGGCTATTCGTACATGCTGCAAGGTGACGCGATGGTGCACAACCACGATCCATCGGCCAGCCAACCGGACGACAGCGGCCACTGGGTTCAGGAAGGCCCACACCTGATGCTGTTGCTGCCGGCGAACGTTTCGTTAACAGGCATGAGCGATGATCCGAACGCGCCCGGGCCGTACGTAATGTGGGGCGGAACACCGATGCGCCACATCATGGTTCCGGTGGGCCCGCGCGAGAAATAAGCGCAGGCTGCCATGCCCGGTGTTGAGAATCGAGTAACGCTGGTCACCGGTGCGGGTCGCGGCATTGGCCGCAGTGCCGCAATCCTGCTCGCCTCGCAGGGCGCGAAGGTCATGTGCGTTTCGCGCAGCGAGCGCGAGCTCGCGGACACCGGGCTGAACTACGTGGTCGCTGATCTCGGCACCGAGGACGGCTGTGCGACGGCGGTCGCCGAAACGGAAAAGCGACTCGGGCCGATCGAAATCCTCGTCTGCAACCACGGCATCGGCTCCGCGCACGAGAAGGTTCTGTGGGAACAGGAC
>Ga0224510_10001156_pt1 | contig 17879 bp, 16 predicted proteins | sample SF_May12_sed_USG_FD_170161 | JGI IMG/M metagenome (GOLD analysis project Ga0224510, IMG submission 170161) | Sediment microbial communities from San Francisco Bay, California, United States - SF_May12_sed_USGS_4_1 | ecosystem: Environmental > Aquatic > Marine > Sediment | place: USA: California... | reverse complement strand
AGAGAGATAACTACGGCCGGAAGGTTGATCAGGCCACCATGACCGGATTCGGGAGGATGGGTCAGAAGATCCGGCAGTTCAAGCCCCGCCAATTTAAGGACATTGACAAAATACCCGGACCAACCAATGGCCACAACCGAACTCGCCACGCCATATTCCAAAATCAGATTCCATCCTGCCAACCAGGCGACCAGTTCTCCCAGCGTCGCGTAGGTATAAGAATAGGCGCTCCCAGCTACTGGAATCATGGAAGCAAATTCGGCATAACAGAGTGCAGCCAACGCACACACCATCCCCGAACATAAAAAGGAAAGAATGATACCTGGCCCCGCACCTGGTCGATGAGGATTGCCGACCGTAGCAGTGCCGATTAAGACAAACACCCCGGTACCAATAATGGCACCAATTCCGAGCGCAACTAAATGCCACACACTTAGGTCCCGTTTTAACCCCACATCCTGAGAGTCCTCTGAAAGCTCGTGTCTCAATAGGAGTTTCGTTCTGAATGCAGAACAGCTCATTCCAAGTTTAAACATGCCTGTGTTTCCATTTCATTCTTCAAGAAGGTTTTGTTCCTGGCTTAAGGGAATAACCAGCTGCGGGATAAGGGCTTCTATCCCTTACGCCGGTACCCTTCAAATGCGATAACTATGCCATGGTTCATTGAATTTTTTTCACGCAGGAAATCATGGCCTTAGCATTCCGGCTAAACAAAAGCCGTCAGCTTTTCCTTACCCTATGATTTGCTCTACAATTCATATCCGGCCCACTTTCGAAGAAGGTCACGGCTGGAAAATGGCAGCAATCAATGAAACCCTCTTAGCTAATTGCTCATCTAAAATCTTTTCTCATGGATGCTTCTACCCCTCACGAATCATACAATCTTGATATTCAAACCCCTGCCGGGAATCTGACGGCGTCGGTTTCGGTCCCCACGGGCCTGATTCCCATTTCCGACATTATCCCCCTCATGCGATCTCTTGGGGAACAAGCCCACCAGCTGGCCATCGACAACACCACTCGAACCGGTGCCACCATTTCCTGCCAAAAAGGCTGTGCTGCCTGCTGCCGCATGATGATTCCCGTGGCACCACCGGAGGCCTTTGCCCTCAGAACTGTCGTTGAGGCACTCCCTTCCACAAAAAAGGAGCCTTTGCTTGAACGGTTTCAGTCTGCTCAAAAAACCCTGCGTGAAGCCGGAATAGAAGAAGGATTACACCGATTGGCTTTCTCCGAAGATCAAGTGACCGATGACGAACTGGAACCCATCAATCGCGCCTACTACGCCCTTCGGATGCCCTGTCCGTTCCTGGAAGACGAAGTCTGCTCCATCTATAAGCAACGGCCCTCGGCCTGCCGGGAATTGTTGGTCACTTCCCCGGCGGAACTTTGCCAGGACTTGATACGGAATCCCGTCAACCTGATTCCCGCCCCGTTTCGAATCGGCACGGTCCTGAGCACACTCTGGGCGGATTGCTTCCAGGGGCCCATACGCTTGATTCCCCTCCCCTTCGCATTGGACTGGGCCAAGACTTGGGAAAGCCGGAACACCCGAACCTGGGCCGGGACGGAACTATTGAACCGTGCCTTGAATGCCGCCGCTCAATTCTTACAGCGCCAATCACCCTGAAGGATCCCGGATACCCGCCTCTCATTCACTGCTCATACCTGTCTCTGGTTAGACGGACGGAGTGTTTAAACAGCATCAGGACAGATTGACGGATGGCAGAATTCAGCCCTCTGTTGTCCCACCAAACGTTACTTGTGAGTTTTCAACCAACCGCTGGGAAAGATAAAAAGGAAGTCGCCCGGCCTATCCAGAATGATAAAGAAGATTGGACAAGTTTTCTTTCATTGGACAGGATGTCTCTTCTCATGACAATTTTTCGATGAATTTCACCATTGTCTCACCCAAAAAGCCAGGAATTCCCCTTCATACACTGTTTTAAAACTGGCATTACCTTTGCTGAGACTTCTTTGAGTAGTAAGCCATGATGGCTTACCTAACCTTAAAGGAGGTGCTTCTGTGAACCAATCTAATCCAAAAGACCCCAAAAAAGGCATGCCAATCGGGAAACCTGCGGCTGCTCCGAGTCCAGCCAAACCACAGCCCAATCCGGCCAAAAAGCCAATGGGCAAATAGTCGACTGAACGGCCCACCACACCTGAAACACACGACCTTGTACCCTTAAGGACAAGGCCCCGCCTTTTCCGGTTTGGATGCGGATGAGCGCCAAGAGGGGCCGGAAGGATTCGGCCCCTCTGCTTTTTAAAAACATATCAATTCTGGACACCCCAGGAATACCAATGGTTGTTACAAAGATTTCCCAAACACGCACCCGGCAGAGCACCCGACATTCTGACCATCCCGCCGGTGGGCTTGTCCTCCTCATGACGTGCCTGCTCCTGACCGCCTGTGCCGAACAACCCGTTCCGCAACTCGACGCAGCCATCCATGCGTTGGAGGATGCCAGGGTAGCAGGAGCCGAAGATTATGCGATTGAGATCTTCGCTGAAGCAGAAACGGCTTATCTGCAAGCCAAGAAGGAATTGGATCAGCAGCGGGATCGGCTGCAGTTCTTCCGAGATTATCAACCAGCTACCACCATGTTAACGAAAGTCCTGACCAGCGCCGCGCAGGCCAAAAGAGAAGCCATCGCGAATAAAGAAGAAGCCAAAGCCAATGCCGAAGTGGCTCTCGCCTATGCCAGACAAAATCTACAAGACACGCGCTCCCTCTTGTTGGAACCCTCCATCCCTGTAACCGACCAAGGTCAACTTGACCAGCTCACACTGGCCTTTCAGGCAGCTGAAACGCTGTTAGCTGAAACTGAGTCCATCATGACAGAAGAGAATTTCATCGACGTCATGACCACAGCCCATTCGGTCGAATCGTTTGCCATCCGGATTCAAGAGCAGATCATCTCCGCCAGGCAACTTGCCGCAAAGCGACAAGTCTAGGTGATGGGTAACCGGAGGACAACCCCGCCAACCAGGTTTGAGAATACCCGGCGCTGGCGATGGATGATGACAGGGATACTGGTGCTCCTTCCCGCTTTGGCATTTGCCTGGTGGGGACACACAGGCTACCCCGACACCTTTCCTCCACTGCTAGAAGATCTGGACCGGAAAGCCTGGGTCGACGGCGCACAGATCTTGTTTCCTGATCGCTATCAACAATTTCATGACAAAGTCCTGGAACTCCGCTCCCAGTGGCGGACTGAAACCAATCACTGGTGGTCCACCGGCAACGCGGAGATCTTCAACCAGACCTATCAACAATTGGTCGAGGAGGGCTCTCTGTTGATTGAAGCGTCTCATCAAAAATCCACCGCCCTTCGACTGGAGGTGGAGGAACTCCTTGAACCCGAACAGGCTCAACTCACACGGTTACGGACCCTCTCTCATTTCTTTGATCTGGAAGCTGACATGCCGGCTCTCTCCAAAGCCGAAGGGTTACTACGAGAAAGCACGTTGCGAGCACAACAAGGCCAATACCTGAAGGCTCGTTTGGCAGGAGAACAGGCCCTGAAGCATCTGCATCTCGTGGAAACTCACACGATGACTCAGATGGAACGGTATACCAGCGATACCCAGATCACGCTCTGGGAACAATGGGTCAATCGCACCATCCGATGGTCAACCTCGACCGCCGGAACGGCCGTGGTCGTGCTCAAGGCCCCCCGCCGCCTTTTTGTGTATCAACGCGGCCGGATCATTGCAGACTACCCAGTGAGCTTGGGATTTTCAGGGTTAGCGGACAAGCTGTCGGAAGGAGACGGAGCCACTCCGGAAGGCCAGTTTCATGTAATCCGCAAAAAAGAAGGAGCCGGAACCAAATACTATAAGGCCTTGTTGTTAGACTACCCCACAGCCGCACACCAGCAGCGATTCCACGAGGCTCAAGCCAATGGGCTACTTCCATCGGACCGATCCATCGGCAGTCTTATTGAAATTCATGGAGAAGGTCCTGACAACGAAGATGCCACGAGCGGCTGTATCGGCCTGGAGAATTCAGCCATGGATCAGGTGTTCGACCGGGCGAAAACTGGGACTCCCGTCACCATCGTGGGGGCCCTGAATACAGACAACGAAGTGGTCAACACCTTGCACCTGTTGAAAGAACATATTCAGCAACGGACAGAACGATGGCACCGAACACGTGCCCTTGAAGCGTCATTCACGAGCACCAAATAACATGATCGCCCCCATTCACCTTCGCTCATGTGTCCCTCTCGCGCTCTGTATGCTGGCGATCCTGGCGATCACTCTTGGGGCTTCACCCGTTGTGGCTCCCAAACGCACCACACCCGTGAAGCCGGTTGTCGAAAAAAACAGGGGAGAAGAAATCCCGTTTTATCCCTCAGCTCCCGCCCTGCTCGCCGCCGCCCCGAAAGGTCCCTACATCGTCGTCGACACCGCTCAAAATCGCGTGTACCTCCGAAATGGCAATCGGACCCTTTACAGTGCCGTGGCCTCCACCGGCAGTGGCGCTCGCTTGCAAGACCCCCGCAATCCTACCAACGGGTGGGTATTTGATACCCCGCGAGGCGTGTTTACCATTTCCAGTAAAATCAAAAATCCCGCTTGGAACAAACCCGATTGGGCCTTCATTGAGGAAGGCGAACCTATTCCGACGAAACCCAAGGACCGGATTGAAACAGGCGTACTGGGGGACTATGCCCTCGGATTTGGCAAGGGCTATTTCATTCATGGCACTCTGTACACTCGAATGCTGGGAACCAACGTCACCCATGGCTGCATCAGACTTGGTGATGAGCCGCTTGAATATCTCTTTCACAATGTTCCTCTCGGCACCACCCTCATCATCTTTTGAAACGCTTCAATTATTTCTTTACCAACGTGTCTCTCCATCCTGCCGTCTCCTGCGTGCTGTGGGTGTTCTTCATCACGCTGGTCCTGGGAGAATCCTGTTTTTCCCAAGGCCGTGCTCAATCGAAGCCCCCTCCTCAGCCCATCGATCAAGAGCTGCAACTGGCAAAAACCAAATCCCTCTATCTCGTCGTCGATACCACAAAGAACATCGTGTTTCTCAAAGCCCGTGGCATCCCCTTGAGAACATTTCCGCTCACTCAATCCGCGTGGATCGGCGCCCCTCTCGCCCATTCAACGATTGTGCAACTCAACACGAAGGATCCATTAATCTCGCCCATACCCATTACCCCTCCCTCAGATTCCTCCTCAGAGTCTCCTCCGGAAGAACCCGCAAAACCCCTGACCGTCAACGACATGCCTAACCACTATGAATTAGCCTTCCAGGAAAACTTGACGATTCTGGTGCAACCGCATCACCTGCCCTCTTTCTGGGAAAATATGGTGCACCAGATAGCCGGGTGGGGACAGCGCGTCGCGGCAAGAATAGGAACCTGGAGCGGTTCACGGCAATACCTGGTGCTTTCACTTGATCCTACAGAAGCGCAAGCCTTGTATTGGGCCACCATCCCGCCAATGACCGGCCTTGTGATTCTAGAAAAGGCAACCGCCAAATAGAGAACACCCGGGTACTCCGTCATCAATTTCTACAAGCCTACCGGGCTGAGGATTGACCAAATTCATGCTGAGCAAGAGAAATGGTCAAAAGGAAGAAGATTCAATTGAACCGTCGACGGGAAGAAAAACCTCCAACAACATCTGAGTGAAAGAAGATTAAGCATTCGAGCACACGGAGAAAGAATGAGGCGTGTGCTCATAGAGTGAGAATGTTTCCACGAAAGAGGTGAACGACTATTCTTTTAATATGACATGCAATTCACCATCTTTGATTTTCAGATCTTCCACACCCTTCGCAAACTGATCCCAAAAACCTCCTGAGCCACCATATTCCTCCACGAGGTTAGTATTTTTGATATCCCCCCACCAGGCACTCGGTAGCGGAATCCCCCCGACACTGATGCCGCGCATCGCGACCACCGGCTTCCCGTTCTCATAACTGAGCGCAAGGCCAAAGTTAAGCTTCAACATCTTTCCACCCACAAGAGGCATGTCTTCGTTCATCGGTACCACTAATTTGACACTCAGAAGATCGTCCGACAAATCCACCGCCATATGCCTGGCCATTTCCGAATCTTTAGCAAGCAACGCATTGACCTCCCGCTCAGTCAATCGAATTTCCCGATTGGGTCCACTCTCGGAATAGGGTTCTGGTTCAAGAGGCATGTGGGTGACAGGCAGAGAAGATGGGAGAGCGGGTGACCCGGCATCGACCGTATGGAGCAATGGGGCCATTTTGGCATCAAGAACCTGCTGCTCAGCCGCATTCAAGCGAGTGGGCTCAAACATCTTGGCAAACAGGTATTGATTGACCCACCACACGGTTACTAACGCAGTGGCCAGCACTGCCAGCCCGATAAAAACGATGACCTGTTTGCCACTAAACGTTCGAGTTGAACCCGCTGTTTTTGGTGTATGAGCATTCATCGCCTTCCCCTTTCAAAAGTGACTGTAGCAGGATAGGAATATTGTTGATGGGATAGTTGATGAATGAAGGGATCAGAACTTGGGATACCTGTACAAAAACCTTTCAGAATGTCCTCGCACTAGCCGCTCTGCCTCTTCAATCATGATTTCGGCACATCCAAGTCAATGGCCCCATCAGATTCCAGAATAGGTCGAGATTTAATCACTACCAGTAACACTCATCCTCCAGCCGAGCCCCTCCCTGCTGTTAAGTAACTCCACCTATCTTATTTGTTTTCATCAGGTTATCAACAATAGCGCTTACCGGACCTTTTACAGTAAGCTTTCACCGCCTCTTAATTCATTCTACCGCAAAAATTTCTTATCGATACACCTTGCTCGACCACTGGAGAGAAAAAACGATGCGAAGCGGATCGTTTGGAAGACATAAAGAGAGGAGCGGACAACCTCGCACGCGCTTAAGCTGGAAAATGCGCCTCATCCCGCTCATCTTATTTGCAATATACGGTCTTTATTATTACGCCTCTCATCAAGAAAACGTTCCCCTTACCGGTCGTTCTCATTTGGTGGATATGACCCGTGAGCAAGAAATGGCTTTGGGCCTTCAGGCGTACCAGGAAATTCTCAGTCAGTCCCGAGTCATCCCGGAAGGGCAATTCGTGGATTTGACTCGAACCATCGGCCGCCGTCTGGCTCAAGCCGCCGCCGATGTGGACCCCGGGTTCGAATGGGAATTCAACGTGATTGAATCACCACAAGCCAATGCCTTTGCATTGCCAGGCGGGAAAACGGCGGTGTACACCGGGCTCCTCTCCGTCGCGGAAAATCATAGCGGGTTGGCGGTCATCATGGGCCATGAAATTGCCCATGCCATTGCCCGACATGGCGCCGAGCGTATGGCTCAGCAAACAGTTAGTCCAGATCGGCACAATGGCAGCCGGGATGGCCTTGAGAGACATGGATCACGACACACAGAAAATGGTCATGAGCGCCTTGGGAGTCAGCGCACACTATGGGGTCCTTCTCCCGTTTTCGCGAGAGCATGAATCGGAAGCCGATTACATGGGTCTGTTATTTGTGGCCAGGGCCTGTTTTGACCCGACCGAAGCTCCAAGGCTGTGGGAACGCATGGCAGAAGCGAGCCAAGGGAAGCAACCGGCAGAATTCATGTCCACCCACCCCAGCCATGAGACCCGCATCAAACAATTTCAAGAATGGATGCCCGAAGCCCTCGCCCTTCGCCAGCAGTATTGCAGGACACAACGAAGTCCATCCTCGTAAAATTTCAAAAAAAATCACCTGCGGAAAATCTCATCGACGAACCAACCGATGAACGGCATCCAGCCTGGATGATGACAAGACCTACCTCGATACTTCTTACGTTCTGCGGGTTAGGGCATGAAGCTATTTATTAGGATTGACCGCACCATAGAGAGGCTCTGCCAAGCGCAGGAGGGAAGGAGAAAAAGTCGCCAGCCAACAGAGGAGATCCCGGATATCGCGCGATCCGGCCCGAAGTGCCGCCCGAAAATAGCGCTGTGCGGTGCGATACTCGCCACCCCGAAGAAACTCCTGCCCTTTGATAGCCAGACAACTCGACTCGGCCACCCGCCGCAATTGAGAAAGTTTTCCCACGCCGAAGCGTGACTCCAGCCCAGGAAATGCAAAGAGACTATCCAGGACCTCGTCATATTCTTGAACCCCGACCGCACTCTGCGGGTCGCTGGCAAGACTCCGGAGCTGGCTATTGCCGTGAATTCGATACTCGACAAGCGGAGATTTTCCCATATAGGCAAACCGGCCCTTAAAAGCCGATCCGGCCAGCAGCACCCAGTCTCCCAATTTACCTCGCCCTGCTAACCATTTGGCAGGAGGCACCACCTCTCGACGCATACACGCTTGGGAGGGTGTAGAGAGAAACGGACGCACCAGGATCGACTCCAGGACGTCACCTTCCGGATGTTTATTGAGAAACGCCCCGGCCCTCGAGCCGAACGACCTTCCCTCCTTGTCGATGAGGACTCGTTCCCCATAGGCAACACCAACAGAAGGATGATCGTCCAAAAAACTCGAATAGCGGGTTAGAGCATCCGGGAGCAACCGATCATCGGCATCCAGGAACACAATCTTCGGTGCTCGGGTCAGCGAGAAACCCGTCAAGCGAGCCTCCCGCTCACCACAATTTGCCTGGCGCACCGATCGGATGCGAGGGTCCCGATACGAGCTCAAAAGAAGCGGCGTCTCGTCCGTTGATCCATCGTCCACGATGAGGCATTCCCAGTTTTCCCACGTCTGAGCACGTATGCTCTCAATAGCTTCACCGAGAAAGTCACCGGCATTATAGGCAGGGATGACGACTCCGATTGCAGCGTCAGTCATTTAGGTCGCTCGTGGCCTGGCGCTCTGCGGGAAAAATTCCGTGACCGGCTTGCCGTCGATTCCAGAAAGTTGGACTCCCAAATGCGCAGCCAAGGTGGGCGCCAAATCCACCAACGATATGGCGCCTTGTAGGAAGTGAGGCTGAAGATCGTTGCTTCGGGCCAAAACGAGGCCCTTCGGACGGTGATCTCCCGTGCGGGGGTTGAGGGACTCCACTCGAATCTCACCGACAGATTGAGAGCGCACGGCGGTTATGGGAGCTTCATTGTTCCACTCAATCACGAGATCCGGGAATTCTTTCCGATAGGCACCGGGGAAGAGATCGTCCCCATAGAGGACGCGGGTCACCACCGGCGCTCCGGTCTGTACATTCTTAAGTGCAAGGAGTTCTTCCTTGAGCCAATCGCACAGCTTCCGGTACGGTGCTCCCGGCTCGACTTGGCCCTCCGGCTCACGTCCTTTGAGATTCATACGGATGCCGCCGCAGTTGTCAGTGGTGGGAATGACGAAGAATCGTCGTTTGGCCCGCTCAGCCTGGCGAGAAGCATCGTAGAGACGATCAATGACATGACGAAAGGGACGCCGGAAACAGCCGGGAATCTGGAGCCAGACCCTCCGTACAACTTCGATCGGCCCTGATATTGTCGGCGCGTCAATTCCGTCGAGACGGCGCAACACCGCATCAAGGGCCGGTGCAGCATCGTAGCGCGGGCCGATACCATGCGTCGCAAGGACGAGGAGAAAGGCTTCTCTCCCCAACGCCTCAACAATCCGCCCCAGACTCCGGTCAATCGCCTGATAGACATCAAGCAGCGGATCTTCTCCAAGAGCGGAACGGAGGGCAGGCTTGTACTCCGGATGCCCGGGATCACGGGCAGCCCAGAGCTGATGACCCGCACAGTGGGCTTCGCTGAAATTCAAGACAAAAAGATCCCAAGGCCCCTGTTCAAGAACGGCCAGTGCGAGATCCCCGCGCCGTTTCGCCCGCTCAATCAAACCATCTCTAAGCTGACGAAGCTCGTCCGGTCGTTGGCGAACGAGATCGCAGGCACCAATTTGGTCCTTGCCCACAACCTGCACCACTTCCTGCTCCAGAGACGGCGGCCAGCAGGTGAGAGGCTGTAAGACTTCGTGCTCCCCCCAGAAGGAAACTTGTAACGTCTGTGGCAAATGCTCAAGCCGGGCTTTAGGCAGGTCGATCAAGGCAACACGTCGCCCCTCTCGCGCGATGGTGTTCCAAATGGAATCAACCGACACATTCTCCGGCATAAACAATCGCAAGCCATAGCTGCCAGATTCGGGCTGGAGATAGAAGTAATGATCATGGCGCCCCGGCCAAACTCCGGTATTAAAACTCGCCCACAGGGTACCACTATAAATGATGTCGGGATTGCGAGTTTCCGAAGAGACCGACTCCTCAAGAAGTTTTCCCAAATGAGGAAGCAGGCCTTGTTTCGCCCAGGTCAGGAGTAAACTCTGCTCGACCGCATCGAGAGTAATGCACGCAACTTTGGCGGGTCCGGACATGATTCATCCTTTCTCCAGCTTACCATTGAAAAGGATCACATCTGATGATTAGTGATGTCCCTCTCACCTCGACGATCAGCATATTGCGACCCAGACGCAAGTGGTGCGAAGGCCTTCCGACGACAACGATGACACACTATAAGAAAAGAATACGCCAGAGAAGACTTTATGGCAAAAGAAAACTCGACGACCAAATGCCGGAATTACCAGCCTTTTGAAAATTCATGCCTTCGATAAAGGGAAGTATCCATATGATTTCATAGCCCCTCGGATGAGGGGATTACGCTTGGCCAATACGCTGGCAAAAGATATCGACTGTTTTCCGAAAGGTAAACAGGGCAGTGTCTTTTGGAGAGGCCTGTATAGCTGAGTCCGCCGCGACTTGAATATCGGCAGGAGAAAGGTAAAAACGGATGGCCACTTCTTGAGCGTCCTCTAAATCTTGTTCCGTTCCCCTGCGGAGTTTGGCAATCACAAAATCAACGGGATGAAGAAGCCTGATCCGAAGTTTCCCGTCTTCATACCACACAGACGTACGGTCTCGATACCCTGGAGGCATCGCTACCACTGACCAGCCGGAGATATTTTCTCCAAGATCCGCCGGCACCTGACGGGATCGAAGAAATTCCAGAAGAGGCTCCAGTTCACCAGCCAATTCCCCATGAACATCGACAGTCACCCGATCGTGAACCCCATAGGCCTGAAGAGCCAGTCCTCCAATCAGGATCAACTCGACAGCTTGTTGGCTTTGAGTGACGTACTCTCTCAAGAGATTTTTGACAGCATCAAGATTGATGGGTGACAAATTGCAACGCCTCCGCAAACGTCCGATAGTCTCGCTGGTCAATTTTTTCTGAGTCGGAAGGAAGTGACACCTGAGGTAACACGGATTGAATCACACTCCGGTACGTCGTGAACCACCGGCAGGCTTTGCGATAAGCCTCTTGAACTTCGGGATCATGTTGCCAAGACTTGAAATCGAACTGATCGTTGAAAAGAATTTCCAACCAGAGCAACCGCCTGGCCCGAGGAGACTTGAGGATGTCCTCCACAGAGTTCAACCCCGTATAGGCCGGTAAAATTTTGAGGGCATGAGATGAAGTGGGAATTGAATGGTTCTGCATACTGACAAGTGTAAGCCAAGACCCGCTCTCTATCAAGGACAACGCTTGCTCCGATTGCAGAGAACCCCGTTTCTCTTCTCAGTCCGTGAGTTGGCAACCAATTCCGGTGCTCCGCCACGCCTACTAACCGGAACCAGGCTTTGCCCTATTTGGCCGGCAAGGCCGTCACCTCAGCCAACGCAGGAACAGGCCGATAGACTCCACGTGGCACACTCTCCTGAGCCCCAGCCCAGAAGACTCCGGCCACCCGGCAACCGTCCGGTACAGAGTCTTCGCGCACCGGAATCCGTTGATGTTGTTCCGGTTCGTTGCATTGGCTTGTTGTTGTTCCGGTTCGCAGATTGCAGGTTCTGCGGATTGAGGAACCGCGACCCGCCGTGGACTACTTTGAATTCTCCACATGAGGGCCCCTTGGGATTCTGCGAGGGACTGTTTTTGTAATAATTTTCGTCATACCAATCGCTCGTCCACTCCCACACATTTCCGGCCATGTCATACATCCCATAAAGGCTCTTGCCGTCTTCCAAAATGCGACGACCTGGCCCGGGAGTTCGACGAAGAATTTCGGACGTTGAATGATCAACATGAATCCTGTCTGGCCAAGGCTCCCAACGATGAAGTGCCTCTGGGCGAGACCTGCACCAAATCAAGCTGTCAATCTTTGCACACGGCCAAGGATGAAGTCGGAAAAAACGCAACGAGGAGGTGGGGCTTTGCCGGGCCCGCGTGGGCGAGTATCTGGCCAACAAACGCCGGGAGGAAGCGGAAGACCAACGCCGGGCGGCGGAAGCCGAGCAAGACCGCCAGGATCGGGATCGCCGGGACCAGGAGCGGGAACGGGACCGGCGGAACGCCGACCGGAAACAGCAGGAAGACCGTGACCGCCGAGCCGACCAAGAGAAAGCCGACCACGACCGGCAGGCGGAGCAGGGCCGAAAAGTCCAGGCACGGACGCGATCAGGATCGCCAACGGGCAACCGCAGACCAACAGCGGCGACAGGCTGAGGCCCTGCGGCAAGCGAACTTCCTCGCGATCACGCAGGCCGCCGACCGGCTTAAAGACACATGGAAGGAGCGTCTGCGGGGCGGGCTCCCTGATGTGGCCTCGGAGCTCTCAAGCTTTATGCAAGTCGTCAGGGGTGTGGCCCGGGGGGATGGTTCGTATTCGGTGTCCGACCTGCTCGTGGCCACCAACACCCTCGCGGACCGGGCCCAGACTACCTTCGCCCTGATCACCTCGCCCTTTCAAACGTTTTCCGACCAGGTTACCGCCGATGCCATTGACATGGTCCGGGCAGACCGCACGTACCAGCGCGACGATCCTCGCGTCCAACCCATCTTTCGGGGCATTCAGAAAGTGAACGAGATCGTCCATGAAAGAAATCATCCCTTCAGTGAGGCCATCAGCAGCGCCGCTTTTGAGCAGATCGACACGCACTTCAAGACCATCATCGGTGAACTCGAACACCTCGAAGCGGACATCGGGTCGTTCGATTATTCCCGGCGAAAATACGCTGACCAACCGTTAGCGAATCCGTTCCGGCAGGCGCCCCCCTCCACAGGCTCCGCCACCTCTCCAACCCCAGGGAACCCCTGGCGCTCCAAATCGGAGGCGTCCAGTCAGGCAGAAGACTTCCACCCCGCGCCGACGACCACCGATGCCGCGGCAGCCACCGGCAATCCCTTTCGATCCGACTCCGATATTGTGGTTCCGCCTCCAACTTCTTCAATTCCCGCCGTAACATCCGCTAATCCCTTCCGGGCCGCACAAACAAGCTCTGGGGCCTCAACCTCCCCTTCCCGCCCTCCATCCGCAACTGCCCTCGTCTCTCCAACGCCCGGCAGCCCAACAAAGGACCGCATGGTGCTCTACCGCGATCCGGCCACACGCAACTGAGCGAGAGACGACTCAGTTCCCTTCCCGACACTTTGTCTGGAGATGATGCTGAACAGCAACGGTGTTCGCGGGATGGATTGGGCATTGTCACCGAGGCCTGTGAGCAACGGCGGCAGGCGGATAAGGCTCAACACGGAAACGCGGCCAAGTAGAAGCTGCCTTATTTACCGACTTTCAACCGAAGCGGTCAACGGCACATCAATGGTGAGCTTGGCGGGGAAGAGGCGATGCGCGTCTGGCTGGTGTCGAGCTTCCTGAAGAAGGGTTTCTATATTGGGCTCAATCATCCCTTCAAAGGATTTCATCCCATTTGTTTCCACAAGGATAGGCTTGGAGAAATCCACAAGGTCCTGATTCATAAACAGCGTATACCGACGAATGCGATTGGTATTCACGACAATCTTATTGGGAGCCGTGATTTCGGCATGCAGTTTGGCATAGATCGCGCCAGCAATAAATTCATCACGGTTGTCAATCAGGTTTTCGGAGAAGGCGGCAATCTGGTCCGTCATATCGATACGCATCCAATACAACGGGGTCAGATGCGTGGCGTCTCGAACCAGTGACACGCTCGGTGGCAATGGCTCTCGTGTTTGCCCATCGAACCAGGCAATGAGATCGGGCAATTCCTGTTTGGGGAAAAAATGGCCTCCTGCGTGTGGATGTGTCCAATGATGTTCCCGATAGATGTAAGGAATCCCCCGGCGCTCCATTTCCTTCACCAAATCCCGACTGAGTTGAACGGGCATGACCGTGTCTTCGGCTCCATGGATGATATAGACAGGCGTGGAGGATAAATTTTCCAGAAACGGATAGAGCACATCATCGATCCCGCTCGCCATGGGCGCAATACCCGCAAATCGATCCGCGTGATGCATGCCGATGATCCAGGCTCCAATGCCGCCATTCGACATGCCGGTCAAAAATACCCGATCGGGATCAACATGATATTTCATTTCGACCTCATGCAAGACTTTTAGCACCAGTTCTTCGCCGTATCTGGTCCACCATCCCCCCATGGCTACCGAAGGACACGCCAGGATATATTTCTCGCCCAGGCGTGGGACCCAACGATCCAGATAAGCTTCCCCGGTAAACCCAGCCCCATGCAAACAGAGGATTAAGGGGTAAGACTGTTCGGGCGCATAGGAGGCAGGAACATACAAGGCATATTCTGCGTCCTGTCCCCTTACCCGAACGGAGCGTCGGGGTTGGGCGCCTATGGGTTGAACCTCATAGCGGGGTTGCTGTTGAAGGATTTTTAAAATGGATTCAACGCTGACGTCGGAAGTGCCTTGAATACCAGCCAACAACTCTTGGGCTCTTTCTGGAGAGGAAGTCCCCACATATTCTTTTACAAATGAAGACAGGCTTGGCTCAGATAATTGAACTTTTTTGGCACTTCCAAGTTCCGGAAGAGGGTGAGCCCAGCTGTTCGGGGTCACAAAAAACATAAGACCGACGAACAGCGCAACAAACTTTTTCACACCGTGGATCATACCCATTCCTATTGATTGCTAGAACTATCGTGATTGGGCTTTCCCTTGAGCTTTTCTCCTCACCCCAATCCCCCCGCCCAATTGGGCGAGGGAGAACCGAATTTTCTTAATTGAAATTCAACCCACCAATTAAAAGAAGGCATCCAGATCGCAAAATGATCTGTTTGTATCCTCTCATATTTTGCTGAGGAATCCTATACGCTCTGACAAGGGCATACCAAAACTTTGTCCGAAAAACAGGATAAAAAGCCAAAAATGTCAGGCAGGGTTTTCGTAGAAGATATAGGGGGTGGAGTAGTCGCTGAACTCAAAATAGACTTTTTTCTCGCCGGGATCTTTCAGGCCGTTCAAATTGGCATCCAGGACCCCGTATCCAAACCGGTACGCGCGTGGAAGGCCATCCTGAGTCCCCATGGCCGTGGACAGCTTATCGATTTTCATAAAACGCTTGACTAACTTTTCTCCGGCATAGACTTCTAATACTCCGTCAGTGCCAGTCCAGTTCTGCACCGCCCTGCTGAGTTTATTTTGAGTTTCTTGTGTACAGGCAGCAAGCAGAAGGATTCCCAGCAAGGCCAACCAGGATTGTATCATTGGTTTCACGGATTGATCCCTCCAAATTTTCCTCAAGGTTCACTCCTTGGATGTATTGAAGATGGATACCCGCTCAAAACCGGCGGGCATGACAAACCAGACAACTGCACATCTAATTTAATTGCTGGCGGCTAATTGTCGATATGCCTCTTGCACCGGCTCTTTGCCGTGAGCGCGTTCTAACCTACGCACAATGAAATGGCCCCGCGCCATATTTTGGAAGTGATCCATAAAGAGCAGATTGATGGTGGCTCCCCCTGCGGCGCCCAACAACGGGATCGCCTGCGCAGCGGCTTTTTCGGACACTTGAATACTGTATCGTGAGGCAATTTTTGAGAGGAATCGAACCAATGCCGGGGCTCCCGAGCTTGCTAATCCATGTTCGGCTAGATACCTGGCCGCTTCGGTCATCGCACCCGCCAACGCCGCCCTCACGGCGAAATACCCTGTTTCCGCCCCATCATCCGCTTGACTGGTACCGCCCATGGCAAACACCTCCAAACACGCAAGCTTCGTGTGAACGTCGGTAATCTGTTCCCCTTCACTTCGAGCGATATCGGCAATGGACCGCAACATGAGGGTGGTGGAAATCGGCAACTCCACGGTCAACGCCATCAGCCCCAGGGCTCCCCCGATCGCACCACTGACGGTCGTGAGCACCCGATGGGCGCCATTGGCCGGTTCACCCCGATACCGTTCATCCAAACTGGACACGGCCAGATCGAGCGCTTTGGACAACGCTCTTTGCGTGGAAGACAGCAGCTTTTCGGATAAGCCATCGGGCAGCATGGTGATGGCCCTTTCGACCGGCGCGCCAATGAGATTGGTCACTTTGGCGGCAAAGCTGGGATTTTCTAGGAGATCCACCGCCAAGGCTAAATGTTGCTGGTCGGCTTTGTTGAGAATGGTCATGAGGCAGTCTCCCCGGTTCCTATGTGCTCAATACGTGTGAAGGTATTGTATCTTGTTGCGGACATCAGAAACAGCCAGTCAGATTGTTGAGCCGTTGCCTATGCATGGCCTTCCCTTCGAGGCTTCATCGTTCCCGTGACAAGCCAATCATTGCCGAGCTTTTTGATTTGCACATCAGCGAGTGGCCATGCCCGATCAAGTTTTTTCGGCGACAAGCCTCCGATCAGACCTTTAGCGTCCTGCCCCCCGAGCAACGTTGGAGACACATAGAGTCTGACCTCATTCACCAATCCTTGTTGGAGCACAGATGCATTCACCGTACTGCCTCCCTCCAGAAGCAGAGAGGTCAGGCCTTCTTTCCCTAATCGGGAGAGACAGGCTTTTAACGAGACCATTCCGCCTTGCGCGGGAAGCACCTCCACGTGAATGCCTTGATCTCTGAGGAGTTGGATTTTTAGAGGTGGCGCCTGTGTGGTCGTGCAGACAATAGTGGGTTGCTCCCCGACCCATTGCAAGACCTTGGCCTTGAGTGGAATGCGCAATTGGCTATCGAGGACGACCCTCACCGGCTGACGTCCCACCCGTTGGTTTGTTCTGATCTTTCCTCTGGCAGACAATTCCGGATCGTCTGCAATGATAGTTCCAACCCCCACCATGATGGCATCCACCTGACTCCTCAGACGATGGACGTCCTGACGGGCGCGTTCTCCTGTGATCCACCTGGACTCACCGGTGGACGTGGCGATTTTTCCATCCAGGGTCATCGCCCCCTTTAAGATGACAAAGGGGCGTTTGTTGGTGATCCAATACTCATACACCTCATTCAGGTAACGGGCTTCTTGTTCGAGTATTCCAACCGAAACCGAAAGATTTGCCTTCTTGAGTGCCTGAATACCGCGCCCGTTCACCTGTGGATTAGGATCACGCATCGCCACACACACCCGCTCCAAGCCGGACTGTATGAGGAGTGGCACGCAGGGAGGGGTGCGTTTTCTGGTATGACAACAGGGCTCCAATGTCACATAGAGAACCCCGCCCCTGGCACGTGGACCCGCTTGATGGAGGGCAAGAACTTCCGCATGAGCCTCACCCGGCTGGCGGTGATAGGCTTCGCCGACGATATGCCCATGGTTGACGATCACGGCACCAACCATGGGATTGGGACTGGTACGCCCTTTCCCTTTTGCAGCAAGGGAAAGGGCTCGCTTCATAAATGTGGCATCTGATGGGACAGAGGTCACCGTCTTCTCATCGCCGAGACAGGTTTCTTACGCGTGCCGGCTTGAGAAGAAGTTTTCTTTGTTGTGGATTTTTTCTTGGCTACGATCTTCTTGGTGGCCGTTTTTTTTACAGGGGATTTTTTTGATGAAGTCTTTTTGGCTGTCTTTGAGGCGCCGACTTTAGAAGCTGTCGACTTTGAGGCTGCGCTTCGAGTGGTGCCGAACGTGGAACGGGTCTGCCGTTGACTCTCTTTTTGTTCAAGCATCGCCACCGCCGCCTGAGCCGCCG